>MDTG01329943.1_pt1 | contig 52123 bp, 47 predicted proteins | sample 811421 | NCBI WGS metagenome assembly MDTG01 (sample SAMN05326645, study PRJNA326480) | marine metagenome | isolation source: seawater | place: Pacific Ocean: South East | collected 2011
AGATCTTTTCTGGTGTAGTAACAAGAATTATACCTATAGGTGCTTTCGTAGAAATATTGCCAGGTAAAGAAGGTATGGTTCACATTTCTCAATTGTCTGAAGCAAGGGTTGAAAGAGTAGAAGATGTAGTAAGACAGGGTGATGAGGTGACAGTTAGGGTTCGTGAAATTGATAGCAGAGGTAGGATTAATCTCACTTTACGAGGAGTCACACAAAATGGTGGGATGTCATACCCTGAGCCAACACCTACTCCAGTAGCGCCTCTAAACTAATAAGATAATAAATCATTTTCTTTAATTATTTTTTTAATCTGTATGCAAATGCTTCCATGACTTTGCTTATTGTTTGAAGCAATAATTATGTTGCCTTGACTAAAATCTTTATTCAAATAATTTAAATCTTCATTATCTATGTTTGTAATCGCTCCCCCAGACGCTTTTAAAATAGCTTCAGGAGCAGCAAAATCCCAATCTTTCGGTGTACTTCTACCAGGCATACTTAAACAAATATAGATATCGCAATCTCCTCTTATTATTGAAGAAATTTTGCATCCTATGCTGCCCATAACAACTACTTTTTGAAAATTAATAATATCAATTAATTTTCCTAAAGTGGGGTTACTATGATTTTTACTTGTTGCCAAAGTCATTTCCCTCAAATTCTTTTTTGAAAACGAATTTATTTCTTTGATTCTGTCTTTTCTTCTTTCACTCCATATCTTGCTTCCACATGCCATCCATAATTCATCTTTTGAAGGGATCAGAACAACCCCTAGAATTGGTTTTTTTTTATACATAAGAGCGAGATGCATCGCATAATTTCCGGTACCTTGGATAAAGTCTTTTGTACCATCTAAAGGGTCAAGCACCCATACCCATTCAGAATTTAAATCGCAATATTTTTCAAGCTTAACATTCTCCTCACTTAGATATTTCCATCCAAAATTAGGATATTTATATTTAATACTATTAAGAACAAGATCATTTACTTCTAAATCAGCAATGGTGACAGGATTATTTTCATCTTTATTCTTTATTAATTCATTTTTAAAATCGTATTCTTTTATAACATGAGAATAATGAAGTAAAATATCAGCCGCTTCCCAACTTAAAATGCGCAAATCATCGATAAGATTATTTACATTTACACCATCTGGCAACTTAACCACTAATGAGTATTAAATCTCCATTATCTCATAGAAGTCAAGAACCTGAAAAAAGTGTTTTGTATATGGTTGGAACACCTATAGGAAATTTATATGACATTTCATACAGAGCATTAATAATTTTGAAAAATGTATCTTTAATTGTTTGCGAAGATACTAGGCAAACAAGAAAAATCATGCAGAAATTTGAATTTACCAACAAACTCATGAGCTTTAATAAATATAATTCTCACAAAAAAATCTCAAATATTATTAAAGCTCTCAAAGAAGGAAAATCAATTGCTTTAGTAAGTGATGCAGGGATGCCAAGTATTTGTGATCCAGGAGAAGAACTTGCAAAAGAAGCGAAATTAAATTCAATAGATGTTATTTGTATACCTGGACCATGTGCCGCAATAACGGCTTTAATTTCTAGCGGCTTCTCTTCTTCAAAATTTGTTTTTGAAGGTTTTTTCCCAAAGAAAAAAAATGAACGGAAAAAACTTCTTTTTAAAATGACTCAAGATGAAAAGACTACTATCCTGTATGAATCGCCTCTTAGACTTAAAAAACTTTTACAAGAACTCAAAGAGTACCTTGGCGGAGAAAGGAAAATCCAGATATCTAGAGAAATCACAAAAAAATATGAAGAGCATATAGGGCCAGATATTAATGCTGCAATAAACTATTTTGAAAGCATCGATCCAAAAGGTGAAATTACCATTGTTGTAGAAGGAACAAATCAAAAACAAAATGAAGAGATTGATATTATTTTTATCAAGGAAGAGGTTAAGAAGTTAGTCGATGCGGGAATGACTTTTTCAGCAGCTGCAAAATATTTAGCAAAAAGAGAAAATTTTTCTAAGAATATTATCTATGATATATTTTAAGAAAGATCAATATATATGTTTTTATCATTAAGAAAAATATTTTTGGGAATCTCACAAAATATCTTTTTATTTTTATTATTTATTATATTAATACAAAATACAAACCAAAAAAGTAAAGTTAGATTATTTAGTACTGAGACAATTGAATTACCAATAAGTTTCATAATAGGTTCTAGTTACATATGCGGATCAACTTTAGGCCTTTTATTACCTTTAAAAAAATTCTTTTGAAACGACCTATAGAGATAATAAATATTCCCCAAAAATTATTCTTGTAACTCCTTTTAATTTTAAATTTTTAGAAGCTATTGTAAATACTTTAGGATTTGGAACTTTTATTACTTTTTGATTCTTTTTACATGATTTTTTTGCTTCATTTAAACTTGAAAAAATTTCCAAAGTTTTTCTATCAAGGTCATCCTTAGGCAAAAAACTCCATTCTGAATATTCTGACAATAACCTTGGCTCAATCTCAAAAGAGTTATTTACATTTAAGAAAACACCTTTTGGAAATTCAAAATTTAATATTGGTTCTGATGCTAATTCTTTCTGCTTATTGAGTTCTACGAGATCAGAAAGAGGAGAAATTTCAATAAAATTATCAAAGTTGTAATTAGCTTCGTCTAATGAAGATTGTTTAGCATCAATAAAACTATTGCTTTTTGTTTTGTTGATTAATATTTCATCAATTTCATCATTTCTTTTTGATGCAACTCTTAATGAATATTTGTTTTTAATTTTTTTAAATTCATCTTCACCTATTAATTTCTTGATTTGCCTTGTAATAGTAGGAATACTGATTTTATGTATCTCTGAAAGTTCTTTTATTTTTGTACCATTTTTGAAGGATTCTAAAATTAAAATTTTTTGTGAATCAGAAACTCTTTTATACACAAATTTTTAAATATAAAATTTCACTATATCTTATTTTTTGTAAAAATTTATAAATTACTATTTTTTCACTTAATAACAAAATCTCGAATAATTTCCATGAGTTTTATTCACCATCTCTAATTCTTGAATAAAATGTAAAGATGAACAAATTTTTATATTGAAAATATTTAAAGAGGTTTTACAACCAGATTCAAGCTTGGTTCCCATAATACTCTCTGGAGGAAAAGGAACTAGACTTTGGCCATTATCAAGAGAGTGCTTTCCAAAACAATATTTAAATCTAGATGAGAAAAGTGATTTTTCATTACTTCAAAATACGTATTTAAGATTGCGCGGACTTAAAGACCTTAGTTTGCCAATAATTATTTGCAACGAAGAACAACGCTTTATAGTCGCAGAACAAATGCGGAACATAAAAGTGCTTCCTAAGTCTATTATTTTAGAACCTTTTGGCAAAAATACAGCACCTGCCATAGCCATAGCAGCTTTGCATGCAACAAAAGAAAAAAAAGATCCTTATTTATTAATATTATCCGCTGATCACAAGATAGAAAATAATGATAATTTTAAAAAATCTATTAATCATGCACTAAAGCATTCAGATAATGGGGGCATTGTAACCTTTGGTGTAATTCCCGATAAACCTGAAACAGGTTTTGGATATATCGAGTCTTTTGAAGAACTTACAAAAAACCTGTGCGCGAGTAGGATTAAAAGATTTGTTGAAAAACCGACGAGGGAAGTGGCCAAAGAATTTATTAGAAACAAACATTTCACATGGAATAGTGGAATTTTCTTGTTTAAGGCATCAACAATTTTAAAAGAACTTCTCAAATATGAGCCAGAAATCATTGAATATTGCAATAGATCCCTTGAAAATTCGACAAATGACCTCGACTTCCTTCGTCTTGAAGAAAAAAACTTCTCTAAATGTCCCAATCTTGCAATAGATGTTGCCGTAATGGAAAAAACAAAAAAAGGAGTAGTTGTACCACTTGCAGCAGGTTGGAGCGATATTGGCAGTTGGGAGTCCTTATCAGAGAAATCGCTTAAAGACAATGAAGGTAATACATTAAAAGGAAAAACTATTATTAAAAATTCAAATAATTGTTATATACGAAGTGAAGAAAGACTAATAGTAGGAATTGGATTAAAAAATCTAGTGATAATAGAGACTAATGATGCAATTTTGATTTCAGATAAGAAAGTTACTCAAAAAGTCAAAGATGTGGTGATTGACTTAGAAAAGTTGAATTTGAAAGAGGGGAAATACAACAAACAAATATACAGACCTTGGGGTAATTATACCTCGATTTCAACAGGATCAACATGGCAAGTTAAAAAGCTAGAAATCAACCCAGGAGCGAGTTTATCCCTTCAAATGCATAATCATAGATCTGAACATTGGGTTGTGGTGAGCGGGGAAGCAAAAGTCGAAATTAATGCCAAGATATCTGTACTGAAAAAAAATGAAAGTATTTATATACCAGTCAAAGCTAAACACAGATTGTCTAACGAAAGCAACGAATCCTTAGTATTGATTGAGGTCCAAAGCGGTACATATTTAGGAGAAGACGATATCATAAGGTTTGATGATATTTATGGTAGAGGAAATAATGAAATTTGAAAAAACTTAAACTTTTTGATATTTATAAAACATATTAATAGTTGTACACATGCGTATAAGAAAGTAATATAAGATTTGGAATACAGTGAAAAAAATTTTTTATCTTGCGAAGAATATTTTTTCAAAAAAATCAAGAAATTTTCCAAGCAAGCTTCCTTAGCTCAGCTGGATAGAGCAACTGCCTTCTAAGCAGTGGGCCGCAGGTTCGAATCCTGCAGGAAGCGGTTATCAAATCAAAATCTAACTTTTTATGCAATTCTCCTGGTTTATTTAAAACTAAAAAAATTAATTAATTTTGAATATAGAAAAAAACAGATTAGGATTTAAATTTTTAAAAATTGGAATTTTAACTATTCCAACTTTATTACCTATTTCAATTGCTTTAATAATAACTTCGGGATTAATATCAACCTTCGAAAACATAAATAATTAGCTTAAAGATAAATGGAATTACCCTTTTTTTATTTCAGGAGTTTTAATAATACTTAATTGTGTTCACTACACTCTGTACCCTAACCTTAGCTTGATAGCAGAAAATTATAAAAATTTGCTTAATTGGATTGGGATAATAAATTGGATCCCTTACATATGGCTATTTTGGGCTCTGCAACCATATCTGTCATTTCAAATTAATAGAAAAATTTTTATAAAATATTTACTTATTGGTTCAGTACCAGTATTAATTATGGGCCTGTTACAGTTCTTTTTAAATATACATGGCCCTTTTGTTTTTTTAAAAGGATTAATAGTTTGGTTTCAATATAAATTAGAGGGAGATATGGGTTTATCGAGTATTTTTGCAAACGCGAATAATGCAGCAGCATGGTTTTCTGCAATACTCCCATTATCAATAGTGTTCTTATACAAAAACAAATCTAATAATTTTTTAAAAATCCCAACATTTATTTTTGTAATGCTGATTATAATATCAATGATACTTACAAATTCGAGAGGTGCTTGGGTCACTTTATTTATCCCAATCTTTTTCTTACTAAAGGGTCTAAGAAAATATTTTTACGTAATTCTCTTTTTAGCAGTAATTCCTTTAATAATAAATTATCTTCCATTTATACCTGAAAATATACAAGAATTTACTAATAGAATAATTCCGGGGAGAATTTTAAGAAACATTGATATCATTGACTATAAAGAACCATTAAGTAATTTATACAGAGTTCAAATCTGGATTACCTCAATAGGATTGGTTCTCCAAAAACCCTTTTTGGGTTGGGGAGCAGGATCACTCCCAATTTTATATATGCAAAAACATGATCTTTTTATTTATCACACACACAATTTACCCTTAGAACTTGCTTTTAACTATGGATTATTATCATCTCTTCTGATCTTTATGCCATTGTTTTATCTTTTATTTATAACTTACAAACTTATTTTTAAAAAAAATGGAAATTTTTTGACTTATGACAAAGCTTGGTGGGTATCTACCTTTTCAATATTTGCTTTACAAATGTTTGATGTTCAATACTATAGTGCAAGGATAAGCTTAATATTTTGGCTTTTAATTATTGGTTTGAAGTCATATCTTAATGAACTAGATAAAGAAACTAAATTAATTATCAATAAATAATCTAAAGAAGAAAAAGTTTTTAATTATCGTTGCCCACCCCCCAGTATTTAAAACCTATGTTAGAAGCTTGTTCTCCATTAATTAATGAACGCGTATCAAATATCCATGCTGGTTGAATCATTTTTTTTATAACTTCCACCCACTTAATATCTTTGAACTCATTCCACTCAGTTAAAATTATTATTGCACTAGATTCGTTAAAAGTTTCATAAACATCCTTATGAAAATGCCATTTTTTAAAGGATTGATTATTAATCTTTAGAGAATTAAGCGCTTTATTTATTTGAGATTCATTAACTTTTGGATCATGAATATTTAAAATTGCGCCCTCTGAAATTAACTTTCTTGCAATATTAATAGCGGGCGATTCTCTAGTATCATTTGTATTTGATTTAAAAGAAAATCCTAAAAATGAAATTTTCTTACCTTTTAAATTGCCGAAAAGTTTTTTAACAACTAATTCATATATTCTATTTTGCTGCCAATAATTAATTTTCAAAACTTGTTCCCAATATTCTGCGACATCTATTAGTCCATAAGATTTAGATAAATAAATCAAATTCAAAATATCTTTTTTAAAGCAACTCCCTCCAAAACCAGGACCGGATTGCAAGAATTTATCTCCAATCCTTGAATCACTACCTATAGCTCTTGAAACATCTTGAACGTTCGCCCCTGTGGCTTCACAAATGGCTGAAATAGAATTTATTGAACTAATTCTTTGAGCAAGGAAGGCATTTGCAACTAATTTTGATAATTCACTACTCCAAATATTCGTAGTTATTATTTTGTTTTGAGGAACCCATTTTTTGTATATTTCAACTAGTGTTTTAATTGCATTTTGATCTTCTCCTCCGATAATTACTCTATCAGGATTCAGAAGATCACTTATTGCTGTCCCCTCTGCTAGGAATTCAGGATTTGACAAAACAGAAAATGTTTTATTAGAAGCAGCTTGATTATTTTTTTGTAAACTCTCAATATTTAAAATCTGGCTAACAATTTGTGCAGTTTTTACTGGAATAGTACTTTTTTCTACCACAATTGTATGATTCTTGGCATACTTGCCAATATCTCTAGCACACGCTTCTATCCAAGTAAGATCACTTGCTTCACCTGCTCCGAGACCTTCAGTTTTGATAGGAGTATTTACTGCAATAAAGATAATATCAGCCCCGCAAATTGCTTTTTCAATATTTGTAGAAAAGAATAGATTTACCCCCCTATTCCTTAGCACAATTTTGTCTAGACCAGGCTCATAGACTGGCAATAAATCCAAATTTTCCTCATTCCAATTCTTTATCCTTAGTTCATCAATATCAACCACAGTAAATTGAATAGTTTTGCATTTTTCTGCCATTATTGCCATAGTAGGGCCACCTACATATCCAGCACCAATGCAACATATTTTTTTTATTTTTTCATTCATAATAATTATTCAGAAATATTAATTAAATCCTAATTTTTTATTTTGTTTTGAATAAATTAGTTTAAGAACTAAAACTAATTTCAGGACTATAAAGGATAATTAATTAATACCCCAATTCTAGGGGATTCTGATCTCATTAAACTTCCTAATTCATTAATTCCTTCTGCATTTGAAATATAAAAATCTATATCAAATTCATTATTCAAAAAATATCTTATAGAGAATGAAAAATTAGGATCTAAATCTTTAGACAATGGCACGTTAACCTCTGGTATAAAAGAAATTTTATCATTAAGAATATAATTAACACCTAATCCAACACCATAAATTGTTTTTATATTTGACCAAAAAACTTTAGAAGATGTATTAAATTTGATCTGATCAGAAAAGTCAAAACTATTAAGAAACTCTCCAAAAATATGACCTTGTTTACTATTTTTATCTTGATTTCTCCCAAATGAAATTTTTACTCCACTTGCATAATTATCAGTTTCTAAAAGAGTCATTTTCCCTCCAAATCTCGTATGAAAATTATTATTACCTATATATTTATCTTTTAATAAAATTTTTGTATCACTATCGTAATTAATTTTTTTTATCTGCATAACAGATAAATCATATTCAAATTTGTTTGATAGTGGATACTTAAAGGAAAAATAATTATTACCCGATATATCAATACCAGCATTAATCAAACCTCTTCTTTGAAGAGGTATCTTAGCAGAATCAACTGTTAAACCAGATGTGCTCTTATTTATTATTTTTTTACTTAGTTCTTTATAAGAATCAAGCCTCCATGGATTATAGCTAAAACCCAAATAATAAAGTGATTTATTGCTTGAGGGTAAGGTTAAATTTGATGTTGCAGGAGTCACTCCAAAAGCATTTGTAATTCTACTTTCAAGACTTATTCTTGGATTCAAGAAATAATCTAAACCAAAAGAATAAACATTATTTTTATAGAATTCTAAATTTGAATCAAAGCTATTTAAACCAGTTAATAGATACTTAGTAGAACCCACTAAAGAAAACTTTTCTGATAATTTATAGTTAACTCCCCAACCAAGATAAACTTGATTTCCATAAAAATCATATTTATTATCATTATACTCAACGTCTATATCAGGTAAAAAATTGACTCCTGTTAAGAAAAAAGCTGAAAGATTATTGTTTACTTCATACTTTAAAGGAATAAATAAAGATCCTATTAGATTTGTTGTTTCTTTTTGATTATTAGATTGATTAAAAATATTATTCCCATTAATATGATCTCCACTTCTTACTTTCCAAATTTCTAAAGATGAGCCCAATGAAACATCTATTCTTCCTTTATTAAGGATACTTCTATTAAAAGAAAAGCCATATGTTTCCCAATAATTTGGAATAGGTTCACTTTTGTTTTTTATTAATTCGTATAATGGATCGTCATTTACTGAATAAAATAAGGATAAAATTGAATTTTCATTAAAACCGTAATCAAAAATATAAGAATAAATTTGATTACCTGTACCTCCACCTACACCACCAGCAAAACTTGATCTATTAATCAAGGTATGTTTATGTTCTCCTTTATATAAATAATTTGGAACGTATATTCCTGTATCTAATCTGATAGGGTTTATATAATCAGATTTTGTGGGTTTTATGGTACTGAAAATATCAACTTCGCCAGAAATTATTATATTTTTTATTTCATTTGTATTATCTCGTTTTTTTGAATCAATTTCTTTAGTCTCTAAAAATCTTTCATTTATCGATTTTATTTTTTTAGAATCTAAATACTTTTCCCAAACTAAATCATTTTTTACAGGGAAATTTATAACTTTTTCCCAATAAATTTTCTCGTATTGGTTGTTAATAATATTATTCTTTAATAAGGGCTCAGCTCGGATGTAATTACACAGAAGAAAAAGATTCGAAATAGAAAATAAATATTTTGTATTTATTATTTTTCGCATTTAATATTAAATAAAACTTCAATAAATAAATTAGTCTAATTATAAAATTCTTTATACCATTTTACAAACTTCTCAATACCTTCTGGAATTTCAGTCTTTGGTTTATATTTAGTGAATTTGATTATCTTATCAATATTCGCAAAAGTCTTTTCCACTTCCCCTTTTTGCATAGGAAAAAGCTGTCTTTCACACTTAATCTCTAATTTAGTTTCTAATGTATCTATAAATTCTTTAAGAGAGATGGGTTTGCTATTACCCAAATTAAATATTTCATGGCATGAAAAACTTGAAGAAGGGTTTGGTTTGTACATATTAAATGAGGGATTTGGAATGACTTCTTTTGGTATGATTCTCATTAAAAATTCAATAACATCATCAATATAAGTAAAGTCTCTAAACATATTTCCATAATTAAAAACTTTTATTGGTTGATTTGCAAGAATAGCTTTTGTAAATAACATTGGTGCCATATCTGGACGACCCCATGGTCCATATACTGTAAAAAATCTGAGCCCAACACAAGGGATAGAATATAGATGACTATAAGAATGAGCCATTAGCTCATTAGACTTCTTCGTTGCAGCATATAGATTAACGGGATGATCAACAGGATCCTCCTCAGAAAAGGGGACTTTTTTATTTCCTCCGTAAACAGAGCTACTACTTGCGTATATCAATTTTTCAATTGGAAATGATTTACAACATTCAAGAATATTCATGAATCCAACGATATTAGAATCTATGTATTTATCTGGATTGTTTATTGAATACCTTACCCCAGCTTGAGCTGCAAGATTAACAACAATATCAGGTTTAAAATCGTTAAATAATTTCTCTAGGATTTTCTTATTAATTAAATCAACTTGATGAAAAATAAAATTACCTTCCTCAGAATTTTTCAAAAGTAAATTTAATCTTGCAATTTTAAGATCAGTATCATAATAACTATTCATATTGTCTACACCTAACACATTATTCCCTTCTTTTAATAATCTATTGCATAAGTGAAAACCTATAAAACCGGAAGATCCAGTGACTAAAAAATTTCTTTTCATCTTATATCAACTAATATAAATTTTTAGCAATATGAATACTATATTAAATCGAAATATACAATTTAAAATTTTTACTTTACAAATAAATCTATATATTAAAACTTTAAAAAAAATATTTTATTAGATATTTTTTTGAAGTTTTTGTTGGAACTTCCAACTATCAATACAAATTTTACTTAGGTCCCTTTTACCTTCCCAATTTAGAATTTTTTTTGCAAGATTTACATTAGCTACTAATTCCGGCACATCGCCTTTTCTTCTATCCACGATTTCGGTTTTTAATTTTAGATTACAAGTTTTTTCAAAGGCTTTTATTATCTCCATTACAGAAAAACCTTTTCCGTTTCCAAGATTTATAATTGTGAATTTTTTTTGAACCTTACTAAATAAATAATTCAAGGCTGCTTTATGACCTTCAGCTAAATCTTCAACGTGAATATAGTCTCTAATGCATGTTCCATCATTTGTAGGCCAATCATTACCAAAGATAAATAATTTTTCTCTAATACCAGAAGCTACTTGGTTTATTATAGGAAACAAATTTTCACTTATTTTTTTTGGTCTTTCCCCTAATAAATAAGATGGATGAGCACCTGCTGGATTAAAATATCTTAAAGAAATGATTTCCCAATCTTGTAAATTACTTTCAAATAAATTCATCAATAATTTTTCTACTACAGATTTTGTCCATCCATATGGATTTATTGGTCTTATCTCATCTCCTTCAAGAATAGGGATTCTTTTTGGTATACCATAAACAGTAGCACTACTACTAAAAATAAATTTTTTACAATTATAAATATCCATTATTTCGAGTAAATTTCTTGTGCCATTAAAATTAACATCCCAATAAAGTAATGGATTAGAAACTGATTCTGATACTGACTTTAAACCTGCAAAATGTATAACAGCATCAACTTTTTTATGATGTGAATAAATTTCTTTAAAAACTGATCTAACAGAGTTTAAATCTCTAAGATCGCATTTATAGAAAAAAACTTTTTTTTCTATATCTAAAACAGATTTAGAAGATAATCTTTTAATGTCATCAATTACATTAATAAAACTATTTACTAGAGAATCTAAAATTAAGACTTTATAGCCAGAACAAATCAAATTCAAACAAGTATGGCTTCCAATAAAACCAGTTCCGCCAGTAACTAGTATCGTTTGCATATTTTTAAAATTTCAAGATAATTAATTTAATAAGCATTAGATGATTTTAATTTCAAAATAGTCTTACAGATTATTTTGCAATCTAGAAGTATAGACCAGTCCTGCTGATAGGTAAGATCCGCCTCAACTCTCAAACGCATTAATTCACTGTTTGATGTTTCACCTCTTAGACCTTTGACTTGTGCCAAACCTGTAATTCCAGGTTTTATAAGGTGCCTCTGCATATATCCAGGGATAATGTTTCTATATTTCTGGTTATGTTGTATAGCATGAGGTCTTGGACCAACTATACTCATATCTCCTTTTAAAACATTAAAAAACTGGGGAAGTTCGTCAATACTCCATTCTCTAAGATATTTTCCGGTTTTGGTTATTCTAGGGTCATTCTTAATAGCCTGTTTAAGAGAAATTTTATCCCCTTCGTCTTTGGTTTTCATGGTTCTAAATTTATAGATAAAAAAACTTTTACCATGTAAACCAGACCTTATTTGTTTGAAAAAAATATCATCTTTTGTCTCAAGATAAATAAAAATTGCCGCAATAATCATCACGGGAGAAGAGATTATTAAGAAAAAGAGAGAAAACAAAATATCAAAACATCTTTTTAGGAATTTATCAAATGAAGACATATGGCATATCCAAATATCTAAAAAAGGTTGATTTCCAATAGTATCAGCGGACAAAGACATCCCTATTTTTGCCCAATTAGGAGCATATCCAATTGGGATACTAAGATCCCCAAAGTAAGTCAAGAGATAATCCATACTATAAGAGTCATGATCAAAGCTTCCGAATATTAATTGATCAACTTGTCTTTTATCTACTTTATTAAGATCTTTTATGTTATCTCCTAATTTCTCAGGCATATATTTAGGTAATTTATGTTTTTCTTTTGAATTTGAGACCCATCCATAAAACCTATAGCCTAGATGACTATTATTTTGAATTTGGTTAAAAAGATTAATAGCAGATATTGGGTCTCCCCAAAAAATAATATTTCTTGAGTTTCGTCCTTGAAGCCTCATTTGCTTTAAAAACTTTCTTGTAAACAAATGAGAAATTACTAAATAAATAAAACCATAAATAAACCACTTTATTACCAAGTCTTTTTCAGTTGGCATATCAGCATATGAAAATAGAAAAATAATAAACAGCAAAGATGATGACCAACCATATAAAATTCTCCGGAATAAAACTGATAAGGATAATCTTCTATAACTAATATAAAGTTTTGAATTATTAAAGAAAGTACTAATCAAAAAGAAAGATATAATTATCAAAAAATATGGGAAAATAACTAACTGTTCACTTCTCCATATAAGACATACATAAATACTTAATAAAATAATAGGGTCAGTTATTTTTAAAAGCGAAGTTAAATCTTTAGAATGGGTTTTTAAAATTCCATTCATAATTGCTAATTTATCTCATATAGAGATACTATAAATTGAATCCAATATCATAGCAATGTGAAATTACTTATTTACGCGTTAAATTACAAACCTGAGGAAATTGGTATTGGTAAATACACTGGTGAGATGGTTGATTATTTCTTAGAAAATGGCATTGAAGTTAAAATTATAACTTCAGTTCCATATTATCCAAAGTGGGAATCTAAAAAAAATAAATATTATCAAGAAACTAAAAATAATTTAAAAATTTTCAGATGTCCACTTTGGATTCCCAAAAAACCAAATGCTCTAAAAAGAATAATTCATCTTATTAGCTTTTCAATAACTAGTTTTCCAATATATCTATACCTATTATCTTGGAATCCAAGTGGGGTTTTAACAATAGCACCATCTATTTTCAATGCTCAAATAATTATATTTTTAAAGATGTTCTACAAAAGAAAAGTTAAAACTTTCCTTCACATTCAGGATCTTGAGATTGATGCTGCTTTTGATATGAATTTAATTAAAAATAAATCACTCAAAAAAATTACTCAAAAATGGGAAAAGAACTTAATTAATAGTTTTGATGTTGTTAGTACTATCAGCCCAGATATGTTAAAAAAATTAGAATCAAAAAAAATAAAAAAAGAAAAATTGTTTTATATGCCTAATTGGATAAATCTTAATGAAATATATCCTCTAAATCCAGAGGTTAAAAATAAATTCAGAGACAAGTATTCCTCTTCTGGAGAAAAAATAACCATACTATATTCAGGTACTATGAATAAGAAACAAGGATTAAATTTACTAATAGCAATTATTCATTATTTTGAGACTTTTAATAATATATTTTGGCTTTTAGTTGGAGAAGGACCAGAGAAAGAAAACTTAAAAAAAGATCTAAAAAACGTCAAAAACGTGAAAATATTGCCTCTACAAAAAAGAAAAGATCTAAATTTTCTCCTTAATACAGCAGATATTCATATATTACCGCAGCGTATTGGAATTGAAACAAATGCTCTTCCTTCCAAATTCTTGGGTATGCTTGCTTCCGGCAAACCAATTATAACTTGCGCTTCAAAAAATACTTTTTTAGGAGACCTGGCATCAGAAGTTGGCATACGAACTGATCCAGAGAACAAAATTCAGCTAATTGAAGCCATTCTTAAATTAGCTAGCAATAATGAACTAAGAACAAAATATGGTTTAAATGCAAGAAAAAAATCATTACTTTTTGAAAAAAGTACAATTTTAAAAAATTTTATAAGAAAAATTCTTTTTACAATAAATTAGATCCTCATTCTTTTTGTTAAAAATAAAATCAAACTTCCAAAAAAAGGCGCCAATATATATCTTGTAAATCCAAATGAGTATGAAAAGTAAGAATAAATAGAAAAATATAAGTAATAAACTAATCCTGAAAAGGAATTTTCTCTAGTCAATTTGAGACATAAATAAAGTAATATCAATGGAAGAAAAACTATATAAAAAACGAAAAGTATCGAAGAACCTTCTACGAAAAAATGAAAGAAAGGTTCAAAGTAATTTTCGTACCAAAAACCAACGTTCTCTTTAAGATATTCTGATACGTTTAATATTGGTCTATTAGGAAAAAGAAAAGATGGGATTATAAAAGAAAAGATCCAATAAAAAGATTTGAAAGTTAGTTGTTGAGAAATTGTGCTATTAGTTATTTCACTTAGTCTCTCTGAAAAAGTTCTTATGATATCAGGATTTATAAATTCATTAATTTGAAACCTTATTACGAAAGCTAGGATGTCTCCCAATTCACCATAATATAACCCTGAAGATAGAATTTTATTAACTAACGCATATAAAAACCCAACCGTTAATGTTGAAACCAAAATAGTCATATAAAGCAAAACTTTTTTGCTTTTTAAGAAATTTAAAATAGATAACAAAGTATTCAGAAGTGAAATATTATAAAGTTTCGTTGTGAATATTAAATTTCTCATCAGAACAACAATTGATAAATAAAATGGAATTAAAAAAGTAGTCCTATTTAAAGCAAAATCATAATTCAAGGTATAGAAAATAAATAATGTAATTAAATAAAAGATTATATAAATTGAGCAATTTATTATCATCCTAAAAATTGTTTTTTTTGCACTAGGAATAGCTATATTTGAAAACAATAAAAAATTACTTAATAAGAAAAACTGTTCCTTACCATTTGGGACAAGAATCGAGAATATTGGAAGTATACATATTAAAGTTATTGATATAAAAATATAAGATTTACTTTTCTGAAGATATCCAAATTTGATATCGACATTGCCTGAAAATGCATCTAAAATAGAAATTACAATAACGGAAAAGAATATTAAAAATGATAATTCTGAGAATTGATTACTTAGAGCAAAGTTAGTATTAAGAAAAAGAATACAAGAATTTCTAATTGTGCTTAAAAATATAATAAATAATATTATTGAATGAGGCCTTGAAAAAAAATAATTAAATGGAACAATACTTGAATATATTCCTGTATATAAAGTTGTTAATTGCCAAAAATATAATGATTGATCAAATATAAATGTAAAAATTAATTGAAAAAAAAAGACAGTTAACAAAGTTATTATATGGATATTTTGTAATTTCTTTTTACTACTTAAAGACCTTAATTCTGTATTCATTTATTATTTATCAATTCTTGTGAATAAGGTGTTTTAAATGGCTTATATAAACCATTTTTATAAATCTTCTCTACAACAATTAGTATCTTAATAGCAGCATCAATATTAACCAAATAGGGATCTAAATGATCATCTTTAATGGAATTTAAAAACATTTTGGTTTCTCTTTCCCAAGACATTTCTTTCCCGGGCCAAGACCAACTTTCTATATCTGGTGGGCCCATTTCAGGTGACATTCTGAAAAGGGTTAAAGTTTCTAGCCCATAACTGCCACCAAGTCCTTCAAAATGCAATTTTGCTTTACTAAAATAAATTTCTAGGGAGAATAAGTTCCTCCATTCAGAACAAGAAACTTGTATTTGAGAAACACATTTTTTTTGTGTTTTCAAAGTTAAAAAAGCATTATCATCAACATCCATATCCCAAAATAAAGTCGAAGCAAAGCCGCTAACCTCAGATGTTTCTCCCAGGTACAAATGAGTTAAATCAATAAGATGTGGGCCTTGATCAATTAGTTCGCCACCACCAGATATATTCTTATCTGATCTCCACTCTTTGTCATAACCTACCCTTCCGCCGTGCCCATATCTCCCACGAGCAAACATAGGAGAACCTAATTCTCCAGTACTAATAAGCTTATTTGCTTTCATCATGGCTGAATGAAATCTGTGGTTATATCCAAAAGCTATTAACTTTTTATGGAAATTATTTAATGCTTTCAATTCAACTAGCTCTTTTGAATTGATTGCCCCTGGCTTTTCTAAAAATAAAGATATTCCATTTACGATTAATTTCTTTGCAATTTTACATAAGTAATTATGAGGTGTAGCAATAAAAGCAGCGTCTATTTTAATTTTTTTAAAGTCAATTTGATCAATTTCAGATAAAGCAATAGCATCATGCTCTTTTGCTAGTTTCTTTGCGGAAGAAAAATTTTTATCAATACATGCGTAAATAGAACAATTTAAACCGGAAATAATTTGAGCTCTTCTTATCCCGATAACTCCACACCCTACTATGATTATTTTCATTAAATTTCTCTCCGCAAAGTAAATAAAGGGCTATTTTTACTTGGCGGATCTTTTAATCCACTAGCCCATTGTTCCCATGGATCCCAAACAGCGCTTATTAATTTTGATGTAATTAATTTATTTTCTGGGCTGACAAGATAAGAAATGCATCTTGCTGCTTTCTCTAAAGAAGCTCCACCTGTATCTTTTTGTTTAAGTGCTTTTTCATAAAAATTTTGTCCAACTTTATCAGGGCCAGCATTTAAAACTTGTTTTAACATATTTGTATTCAAAGCCCCAGGAGCCACAGAATTTATTAATATATCATCTAAAGAATCTTCCAAAGCGATTGATTCAATTAGTCTTACCACAGCAGCTTTTGAAGCTGCATATCCATATATTTGAGGCATTGGGGATGTTGCTCCTCCTCCACTTAATTGAACTATCCGACCGTAACCTTGAGATTTAAAGATTGGAATACATGGCTTAATTACATTTAAGGTTCCAACTAAATTAATATTTATTGCCTCAATAAATTCTTCTCTATCTAATGCTTCTATTTTTTCCATTGGTCCATAAACACCTGCACAATTGATTAACCCATCAATTCTTCTAAATTTTTTTTTAACTTCAGAAAAAAATGAATTAACGTTTTCATAATTACTTATATCTACATTTTTTATTATTAAAGATTTACTTTGATCTATTTGATTAGCGACTTCAGAATCTTCTATTTTTCTTGAAAAAATTGCTAAATTAGATCCTAAAGAACTTAGATATTTAGTTAAATATTTACCTAGTCCTGTAGATGCTCCAGAAATAATAATATTTTTATCATGAAGAGACTTTTCCCAAATTTCTAAAGTTGAATCCATAATTACAAAGTTTCAATAATTATATTTGCTAATTCAAATTTACTAATTTCATTCATAATACTCTTATTGAGATCTATAACCAGCAACATAGAACCTTTTTTGTAAGAATTTCTTATTAATTGACAAACTTCTTCTATTTCTTTTTTCTTGATTTTATTAATTATGAAACAACAATATTTAGTATTCAAATTAATATTTTTTAAATCATTTATAATTGAAACATTATTTTTTTTCAAATTAATAATATTTGAATCATCAAGCCTTATATCAGAGTCAAAGCAACAAACATTACGCCTATTCTCCGATATTAAATAAGCGTCCCTTAAAAAGTTTGAATCCCTTAAAACATTTGAATTAATTTTGTAGCTGAGACCAGAAATAAAAATATCATTAATATTTTCATATTTATTAAGAATCTCAATTACTAAATTTGAATGTTTTTCATTACTTTTGATAATTGAATTTAAAAGCGGTAATTCTATTTCTTTTTGTCTAGATAAAAAATTTAAATGATTTAGATCTCTTTTTAGTGTTCCCCCATGAAATGCATTACCGGGTAATACATAAGCTTTTGAACCTACCCTTTTATCAGATTTTAATCCTTTTGCTACATCAGTACTAGATGCACCATAATATTTGGCAATTTTGCCAATTTCATTAGCAAAAGTTATGTTCATAGCAAGATATGAATTGAGTGTATGTTTTAATAATTCTGCTGAATTATGATTCATAATAATGATATTATTTGTTAATTCTTTCAATAAATTAAATATTGGTTTTTTGTGAATATCTATTTTTTCATCACAACCAATTATAAATCTATCTTGTTTCAAGAAAGAATCTATTCCATTACCTAATTGCAAATTCTCAGGAACAATAAATAATTTTGAAGAAATCTCAGGAAAAATTTTCCTCAGAAAATCACTTGTACCAAGTGGTATTTGTGTAGATATAACAATATTCAAAATAGATCCAAAATGATCCCTTATGGCAATTATTAATTGAGAGATTTGCTTCATTATTTGTTTAGCACTTTTATCGAGTTCAGTATCGTGCGCAATCCAAACAAAATCGAAGCTACCAATTACCTTGGATAAATCATCCTTTACTTTCAAAGATTTACTTTCCAATCCTTTTGAAAATACTTCATCAAGTCCTGGCTCATCTACGACCAAATTCCTATTTTCAATATTTTTTGAATTTTCCTTATTTGTAAGTAAAACCACATTATGGCCTTTTTTTAACAAGCCACCAGACGTTACGTATGCAAGATGCCAATCTCCAACGACCAAAATATTCATAAAGATTTAAACTTTTTTATTTAAAAGATAATTATGAACCCATTGAGTAGTTTCAATGATACTTTCCTTAATAGTAAATTTCGGTTCCCATCCTAAACCCAAAGCACTCGAAATATCTAATTTAATTATTGGATTATCTCCAATCCATCCTTGCCTACCCCCGGTGTATATAAATTTAGGTTTCATACCTAAGGTTTTACAAATAATTTTTGCAGAATCAGTAACTTTAATACTTTCATTTGTGCCAAGATTAATAGGTTTAAATCCTGAAAAATTTTGATTCAATAAAGTAGCAAAATGATCTATAGCCCTGACACAATCTGAAACATGAAAATAAGATTTATCCTGAAGTCCATTCCCTAAAATTTGTAATTCTTTATCATTTGAAATTAAACTACTAACAAAATCAAAAATATGTCCATGTGTATATCTTGGACCAAGTAATGAAACAAATCTTAGAGATATAGCTTTGAAATCAAATCCTTCACAATAAGCTGAAATAATTCCTTCTGCAGCTAATTTTGAAGCTCCATAAAGAGATGTTTGTACTGGGAAAGAACAATCTTCAGGAGTAGGTATTTGTAAGGCCTCACCATATACTGACCCTGTAGAAGAGAAAATTATTTTTTTTACAGAATGTAATCTCATTATTTCTAGTACATTAGATGTGTTAATAAGATTTTCTTTAATATCTATTGTTGGCCTCTTCAAGCCATCTCTTACATCTGCATTAGCAGCAAGATGTATAACTAAATCAACACCTTTGAAGAAATGAGAATAATCATCTTTTAGGGATAGATCAGCTTTTAAAAAATGAAATTTTTGATTTAGAAAAGCTTTATTTAAAAATTCTTCTTGACCAGTATTCAAATTATCTATACCTAAAACTTCATATCCCTTATCTAAAAAAAAATCAACTGTGTTTGATCCAATAAATCCTGCACATCCTGTAATTAATATTCTCATAAAGTAGTATTTTCTTTCATTTTACATGCATAATCAATTATTCTTTGCATCAAAAAATGAATTAATAATATGTTGATAATTTTCAGTATAAGCATCGAATCCAAAGTAAATATTTAGTTTTTCCTCTAATTTTGGAATATTGTTTGATATCTTTTCTGAAAAGATCTGGTTAATTAACTTTTTATCTTTTTTATATTCTCTTTGGTAAATATATATTAAATCTAAATCTAATAAAGATTTATAAATTCCAAGATTTTTAGTACTTATAACTTTACAACCATAATACAAGGCTTCAACAACACTTAAGCCAAAGCAATCTCCATAAGTTGGATACAAGAAAAATTTAGAATCATTATAAAGTTCATTTCTTTCTTTATTAGAAATGAAACCTTTAAATTTAATTTCTATATTTTTTCTCTTCTGTAATTCAGTAATTTGTTTTTCAAATAATTTTTCGAAACAAATATCTAGAGGTCCAGCTATTATTACCTTTAAACTTTTTTTTATTTCAAAATCATTATTTTCTAGAGATTTATTTAGAAAATCCAAAAATTCAAAAATTCCTTTTTCTTTATTAATTCTTCCAACATAAAGAAAATCAATATTTCTTAGATTGAACTCCTTTATCTTCTTTTTAATTTGAAAATTTTTTTCAACTGATTCATAAATAATTCTAATTTTATTTTTATCTAATAAATTTAAAAAATCATATTCTTTTAATTCATTAAATTCTATTTCTGATGAAAGAATAAACATATCTGCAGATTTATATAAACAGAGCTGTATAAAAGTAAAAAAGTGCTTTATTAAGCTGAATTTTTTTGTATAAACTTTCATCAATGAACCATGAAACCTAAAAATAGTTTTCTTACAAAAAATCTTAGAAAATAAGAAGGTAATTATAGAAAAAACTGAAGACATTGAATGAATATAAATCAGATCATTTCTTGAAATTTCTTTTAACAATTTTAAAAATGAACTTAATGTAGGGATTCTTAATTTGAATTCTCTTAAATAAATATTTTTTATCTCTTCTAATTGTTTATTAAGTATTTTTATATCTTTTTGTGATAATTCATTTTCAAAAGAAAGTAAAGTAGTTTTTATAGACTTATTTCTTGCAAAAGCGTTACAAATAGAAACCAACCCTGTTGAACCTCCCCCATACTTAAACGCCAAAGAGTTTGTCTGAATCAATACAGATATATATTTTTTTTTCATTTATTTAATGAAAATTTTAAATCTTGGATAGAAGTAAAATATTACATTATTATCCAACAAAAATATTTAAGTCCTTGTTAAAAGGAATTATTTTTATATAATAACTTATTGGACAGAATTTGATATGGAAGGATATCCAGTATTAATCTTTGGGCACTTTTTACAGAAATATGAATCGAGAAGAAAGTATACAGATTTGGAGCTTCAAAATCATAAAAAACTAATTTCAAATTATGTTACCCCAAAAATAGAATATTCAAATCTTAGAAACGATTTTGGTTCCGAAAAAGATTACTTAACTTCTAATGAGAGGATTTTTAAACTCAATCAATATTTTTCTAAAAAACATTGGTTATATATTCATTCCCCTTTGAAATTATTAGAAATTTTTAATTTGATCAAACCTAATGCTGTAATTGTGGAAAATGAACCGCATTCATTTGTGACAATTGAAGTTTTTTTAATTTATAAGTTATGGACAATTTTTACAAAGAAAAAGAAGAAATTTATTATTTTTTCTTGGGATAATTTGAATAGAAGAGATAATCCTTTAAGAAGTTTTTACAAAAAAATAGTCGATAAATTTATAACACAAAATATTAATTTAGTCATTTGCGGAAATAGTAAATGTAAAGAAAACTTTAAGTCTAGAGGCCTAGAAGATTCAAATTTAGTAGTACATCCTCAAGTAGGAATTGATCTAGAGGGGATAAAAAAAGTTGAAAAAAATGTTAAAGTTTCTCTTCCTAAAAAAACTATAAATCTATTTTATTGCGGGAGGATCGTATATGAAAAAGGAGTTCATCTAGTTCTAAGATCCCATGAAAAACTTATAAAAGAAGGTTATAAAATTAGAACTATCATTGCAGGACATGGAGAGGGTAAATACTATCAAAAGATAAAAAAGGAAGCTTCAAAAATAGAATCTTTAATACTATTAAAAACCTTGAAAAAAGATGAAATGTATGAAAAATTTTCAGAATCTCATATTTTTATATTAGCTTCTATAGCAACTAAAGAATGGGCAGAACAATTTGGTTTAACAGTAGCTGAAGCTATGGCATGCAAGAATTGTTTAGCAATAGGTTCAAACTGCGGAGCTATACCAGAAGTTATTTCTAATGAAAAACTTATTTTTAAGCAAAACTCATTAACTTCTCTATATGAGTTATTGCTCTTTTTAATAAAAAATGATGATATTAGAGATAGTTACTCTATAAAACAATCTAAATTTGCAAGAGATAATTATTCATTTCAGTCTGTCGCAGATTTATATGGAAATTCATTATCTGAGGTTTTCTTTAAATGACTTTATTTAAAATTAAAGATTTACCTTAACTATGAAATATTACTAATTTTTTAATTTCATTAATAGAAGTAAAAATTTAATTTTCATTTAATTCCGTTTAATTGTATTTGCTATAATAAAAATTTAAATTTTTTAAAATGAAGTTGCGCAGAAATAGATTGCATGATGAAAGAAATAACTCAATAAGTTTTAAAGATCTTAAATTTATTTTTTTATCAGGAATAGATAAAATTTTAGAAAATGTTAATTCAGATTTAAGAGTATTGCCAATAATAAATTACTCTGCAATAAAGTTTTTCTCTAAATATTTGAACAAAGAAATGAGCCTCCTAGAGTATGGGTCGGGAAAATCAACCAAATGGTATGCGGAAAAAGTTAAAACTATTGTTTCTGTTGAAGACAATAAGGAATGGTATTTAAAAGTCAAAAATTATCTTACTAAGTTTAAAATAAATAACGTCAAACAAGTTTTTGCTAAAAATCCGGAAGAATACTTAAAATGCTATGAAAAATATAATCTTAAAATATCTGATTTTAATGTGATAATTATTGATGGCAGTTATAGGAATAAGTGTGCAGAAATTATAATAGAGGAGGAAAATCTTAAAAATACAGTTATTTATCTTGACGATAGTGATAAATGCTGGTCAATTGATCCAAATCATGTAGATAAAGATCCAGACTCTAATGCTCTATCTGCTTATGCGGCATTACTTTATCATTTACATAAAAGAAATTTTATTTGCTCATCATTAAGAAATTTTGCACCAACTTACTTCACCATTAAAGAAGGGACTTTTTTCATTCATAAAGATAATAAAATTGCTCTTGAAATATACAAAGATATTTATTTTTAAAAGTTAATTAATTTTTTGGCCATCCATTATTAGCTGTTAAGCACTTTAGAGAAATCATGATTTCTTCACAAGCCATGTACATTGAGGAGATAAAGCCATCAAGTCCAGACTTATAACCTCCTTTGATAAAAAAATGAAGTAAAAATCTTAGAAAAGGCATTAAGAATAATGCTATTAAATTTAAAAATGTATTTCTATATATTTTCAATCTCATATTTCGAATTATATTTTTAAATATTGATTCTTCGTAAGCATAATTATTTGATTTTGAGTTATTTAACAAATAATCACTCCACAAAGTCGAATATTTATTAATGGCGTTAAAAAAACCTTGAGGCGTATAATCTATAAAATGTGAAATAAAGACTGAACTTTTCTTACTGAAAACTTTTATTTTAGTATTTTTTTTAAAAGTCCCAGGATAACCTAATCTAAATAGATCAGAGGAAGGTATAAAGTATTCTTTTTGAAAAATAGGAGTTTCATAATCTAATCCCCATGTATAGCACCTTTTACCGTTTAAAAAATTTCTTCTAATAACTCTTATTGCATGAAAATCATGAATTTCATTTGATTTTAAAATTTTCAACAAATTATCAGAAGGAATTTCATCAGCCCTACATATATATATCCATTCAGTCGAAACCTTTGATAAATAAAACTTAATTAAATCTGGATCTTCTGAAAATCCTTTATTCTTAAATCGATATGTAGTCCATCCAAAGCTTCTAGACAATTCATATGTATTATCGTTACTGAAGTTATCAATTAAAATTATATTTCTTAACCCATCTAATTTTTTTTTAAGCAGAGGTAAAGCTTTTTCCTCATTGAATGCTGGTATAATAACAGTTATGTTCATACTAATTCTAGTTGCTAATGTAAATTGGATTTTCTAGTTATTTAGATCATAAACCATGAATATGTATACTCCCTGGGAAACGATATTACTAATTAGGAAAATAGTATCAAAAAAAAGGAAAAAGCAGTTTTATTTACTAATAACAATATCAATATTTTCTGCATTCATTGAGATTTTTAATTTGTCGATATTAGATATCCTTCTCAAAAAAACAATTGGCCGATCAGAAACAGTTGATTATATCCAAAATAGCTCAAACGAAATTCTTAATAAAATTTTTTTATTACAGCCAAGATATGTTCTTGTAATACTTTTACTCTTTCTGTCTTTAGGTTTAATTTTTCGATTAACTTCTTTAACATTGCAATACAAATATACTGCTTATATAGGTTCTGATTTAGCAAAAAGTTGTTTCTATACTATTCTAAATAAACCTTATCAATGGCACACATCTAACAACAGTTCTTCGACAATTACACTATTAACAAAAGATACTGATCAATTTACGATATTCGTACAAGAATGTTTAGCATTTTTAGTAAACATTACTTTAGTGACAATTATAAGTATTTGGATGATTCAATACTCTATAACTTACTTTTCATCTATTATTGCAATTTTTTTAACTGTTTTATATTCAATTTATCTTTACAATAAAGCACCTTTACGAGAAAATGGCGAAATTTATTCTCTTACTAATCAATCAAATATAAAAATAGTTCAAGAATCTTTAGGATCCATTAGAGAAATATTTGTAAAAAATTCTTTTAAACTTCACTTTGATAAATTTAAAGAGAATTATTTGAAATACAGAATATCAATAGCTCGAATCACAACAAGAGTTCAAGCTCCGAGATCAATAATAGAAACTTTAATTATATTTTTCATAACTCTTCTTTTTGTTTTATTTTCTTCTACCACTAAAGGCAAATATATTGACTTTACTATTACAGGGACACTACTTTTTGGGATGCTTAAATTACTTCAGCCTTTGCAGAACTGTTTTAATAGTTTAAACAATTTATATGCAGTACAACCATCAGTTTCTAAAGTCTTCAAGACTTTAAATTCAAATACGATAAGAGAACAAATGAATAACAATTTAAAAGTAGTTCAATTTAATAGCTTTGATTCAGTAGTTCTTGAATTAGTTGATTTTAAATATCAAACAATGGATGATCTTATAATAAAAAGAGCTAGTCTAACAATTAATAAGGGAGATAAAGTTGGAATAATTGGGAAAACTGGAAGTGGTAAATCAACTCTTGTTGATATTATTATGGGCTTATTAGAGCCTTCTTCAGGCAAAGTCATAATTGATGGGAATGATCTATATTCAAGTGAAGAAATTAGAAATGGATGGCTTCATTCCTTATCTTGTGTATCTCAAAATATTTTCCTAAGAGATACATCAATAGCAGAAAATATTGCCTACGGAGTGGACTCAAGGGACGTAGATCTTTGCAAAGTAAAGTATGTATCAAAATTAGCTTGTATAGATGAATTTATTGAAAACTTAAAAAATGGATATGATACAAAAGTTGGAGAAAGAGGCCTTTTATTGAGCGGTGGCCAAAGACAAAGAATTGCAATCGCCTCAGCTATCTATAATGACTCAAATATTATTATTTTTGATGAGGCTACAAGCGCTCTTGATGCTAAAACAGAGAAAAATGTAATAGAAGCTATTGAAAGGGAAAAAAATTCTGTAACTTTCATTTTTATAACCCATAGGATTAATACGCTCGCCTCTTGTAATAAGATTTACACCATAAAAGATGCAAAAGTATCTGATCCAATTAGTTTTAACGAAATTAAGGATTCAATTAATCATTAAAAATATTCCCAACAAAAAATGAATTTGATTTCTAATGGCAAAATTAATATCTTAACCATTGGGAGATTTCATGTTTTTGAATATGCAAGGATATTTGAAAAATTGGGAATATTGAATAAAATTATAAGTGGTTATCCAAAATTCAAGCTTAGAGATGAACCCGAAATTCCTGATTCAAAAGTGATTGGGACCTCAACACATTCATTTTATATGTTTTGTGTAAGGTTTAAATTTTTATCGAACTTGATTTTGAAAATTATAGACTTATCTAGCGTCCTTTTTTTTCAGATTTCATCAATACCTTTTATTATTTTTTATAGATGTGAATATTTATTAATTCTCTCCAAGTCAGGATTACTTGCAGCGATACTCCAGAAATTTATACTTCGCGGTAAAGTCATAGTGGAACATACCTCAACTCATCCTAAAAATTATAATATTGTTGTAAAAACTGAATCTAAGTTCTACAAGATAAAGCCTCAGTTAATAGATAGGTTTTCACTTTTAATACATGAATTAGAATTCAAAATTGCAGATAAAATTATTGTTCCCACAAATTATGTAAAAGATACATTCAAAAAATATAAACACAAATTAGAGGTTATTCCTATTCCATCAAACAAAAGATTTAAAAGATTTCTTGAATCTTCAAAAATTCGAAAATATAAAAAAAATTATAAATATTATCGGTCAATAAATATCTTAAGTATCTCTCAAATAACACCAAGAAAAGGAATAAGATATTTATTTGAATCTCTAAATTTTTTATCAAGGAAATTAGATGTAAATCTTACCTTAATTGGAAGATCTTCCTTTAAAATGAACGAATATATCAGTAAATATGAGAAAAAATTCAATCTAAACTATATAGAAGCTTTATCACAAAAACAATTAATTAACCACTATTTAAAATCTGATATATTTTTATTATTATCTGCAGAAGAAGGATTGCCAAGCGTATTTAAAGAATCAATATTATGTGGTGTGCCTATAATAGGATCTCTCGAATCAGGGGCTCGTGATTTAGAAATTGAAAATAAAGTTTTTTGTATTGATAAAACTGATCAAGAAAAAATACATGAAACGATTAATCAAATATTAACTAATGATGAATTAAATAATAATTTTGGCAAGAAATTTATCAAAAAATATGATGATGATATCTTACTTAAATGGATAAAAATAATAAACGATTTAAATAAATGAATAATGTACTTTTTATAGGTAGTCTTTCATCATGCCAAGGTACTGGTAGATATGAAAGTTTTGTAAAACTATTTGGTTCGGAGAATGTTAACTATTTTGAACCATATAAACTACTTTCTTCTTTGATAAAGAAGTATGAAATGGCGTTTTATTATAAATTTGGTGCCTCTAAAAAAGTTGACATAATTATAAATAATCATCTTGCGTCTATTTATAAAGAAAAGTATTTCAAATTCATCTGGATTGAGACTCCAGAACTATTTGGAATTAACACTTTGAAATTTCTAAAAGAAAGATCAAAATATTTACATCTTTATGGAAATGACAATCCTTTTGAAGGTAAGCAAAAAAGAAGATTTAAACTTTTCCATTCTTCAATAAATTACTATAGTTCAATGTGTTTTATGCGTGTTTCATCAGTAATAAATGCTAAAGAGCTCAGCAAGGCTAATATATTTAGAGAATATTGGTCATATCCAGAATTTATTTATAATGCAGATCAAAATGAATTAACAAATCAAGATACCTTTGAAAAAGGTATATATATGCCTGGCGCAGTTTTTATTGGAACAAACATTCCTGGTTGTAACAGAAAAAAATTCCTAAAGGACATTTCAAGGAGTATTAATAGTTTGGACATATACGGTAATAAATGGGGCAGTCAGAACAGCTGTTTCCCTTGCAAAATTTATAAGGAAGCTATTAATGAAAAATATATTAAGGCAATCCAATCAAGAAGAGTAAATATAATAATGTTAAATAAAAACAATCTAGATACAAGCACTACAAGATCTGTAGAAGTACCAGCTTTTAAAGGTCTTGGTATATATCCACCTACTGATGATCATGAATTCATATTAGGTAAAAAACTGAAAAAAGATTTAACTTATGAAAGCAAATATGAATTGGTAGAGAAGATAAATTTATTAAGTCTTGAAAAAAATAAATTTTTGGATAATCTTCTCTCTCTAAATAGAAGAATAAAGAAATTAAAGTTATCCTCTTATGATTCAATTTTAAGACAATTAAAAACTATAGATCTGTAAATATATATGAATTACGAATTAATAATTTCTATTGTCTCTTTTAACAGTCTAAGAGAAAGCATTAATATATCAAAATTAATTGAAGAACAATTAAAAGGCTTTTTTTCTTACAAAATTTTATTAGTCGAGAACGGACAATACAAACAAAACTATAAAAAGTATTTGATTGAAGAAAGTCTTTCTAAAATTAATATTTATTATTCTCAAAAGAATATTGGCTATGCCGCAGGTCATAATTGGAATATTTCTAATTACTTCGAAGAATTAAAAGATGATGGATTTTTTTTAATCCTCAACAACGATATTAATATTAAACAGATTAACCTAGTAAGTTTTTTGAAAGAAATTAAATTAAATAACTTAGAGGCTATATCGCCAACACAAATAATAAACGACATCCAATCATATCCAAGAAAGACTTTGCTTTATAAAAGTAGTATTTATGATCAAAAAAAGAGAATCATATTCACTGATAGATTAGACGGTGCTTTTATGTTTCTATCCAAAAATCTCATTAAAAGAGTTGGTTTATTACCAGAATACTATTTTTTATATTTTGAGGAATTAGATTACTCTTACAGAATACTCGCAAAGAATTTCAGAATTGCTTACCATCTAGAATTTAAATATAAACACTTTGGTACTGATATAAATTCTGTTCCTAGATCTTACTATATGGGCAGGAATCAGTTCATTTTTTCCAAGTTTATTTTTAAAAATTTGTCAATAATCTATTTACTAAAATCTATGCCTAAGACAATAATAAAGTTTTTTATTTTCAATAGATATAGAATAGCCTTTTTAAGGGGTTTTATTAAAGGATTAAAATTATTTTTAATTAGTAAATAGTGTTATCAGAAACAATCCTATTTACTTCTTTATCATCAAAAGTAAATGAATGATTTATTATCTTCCCTTTTGCATTTAGTCTAGTCCATTCACTTTTTGCGAAATCTAATAATGTAATACCTTTACCAGAACCATAGTTTATTACTAAGGGAGATCCGTTTTTGAGACTTTTATTTTGAGATTGTTTAATAATAAATTTTGAAGCATCCTCAACCCTTACAAAATCTCTTATGTATTTACTTTTTTTAATTTCGAAATCTTTTCCCTCTTTCGCAGCTTTTAATAAACTAGGCCAAAAATTATTTTCATTTTGACCGATTCCATACACATTGAACAATCTTATATGAAGAAACTTTATCTTACTAATTTTCGAGTATTGATACATTTTTTTAAAAATCAAGGACTTAGTTTTTGCATAATCACTAATTGGTTCTAATTCCGCATAACTAGGAATTCTATTATAAATATTTCCTCCATATCCATATTCCAGACAAGTCCCAATCGAGATAAAAATCTTTATCCCTGAATTAATAGCTTTTTTAAAAAATTCAAATGTTTTTTCAACATTTATTTCATACATTCTTTTTATTGGAACTTTCTGCGGACTTACACCCGCTGCAGCACAATTAATAATAATATCAATTTTTTTAAGCTCATTCTCTGTTATTTCATAGAACGGTTTTGGTATCCAAATAGGATTTTTTTTAAAATTATTCCTAGAAATATCAAAATTTTTTCTTGTAGAACCATAGACAACATTATTTTCTGAAAGTACCTGTTTTAATACGTTTGATCCAATAAATCCCCCTGCTCCAGTAATTAAATATTTCATTTAATAGTTACATAAAAATAATTTATTACTTTAGAAATTCTTTTATATCTGAAAGACACAATTCTTTAGCGTCATTTTTATCATAAAAAAATAATTTATACCAATTAATTGTTCTATACACAGACTTATTAAAATCCCATTTAGGCTTCCAGCCTAATTCATGATGAGCAAGATCTATATTTAGATTTAAAAGAGAAGCTTCATATAAATCACTTTTAGAATAATTAACCTTAACTTTATTGGGTAAATATTTAATTGCATGGCTAATCAAATCTTCTACTGATTTATTTGAAGTCTTTGGAGGTCCAAAATTATAACTCTTAGTATGTAGATCATTATCAGAGTTAAACAACTTTTCAGCTAAAGTTAAGTAGCCGCTTAAAGGATCTAAAACATGTTGCCAAGGTCTAGTTGCTTTTGGATTTCTTATGAGTAACTCATTTTGCCCCAATAAAGATTTTATAAGGTCTGGTATTATCCTATCTTCAGCCCAATCTCCACCTCCAATAACATTACCTGCTCTAGCTGTTGCCACAAACAAATTTTGTTTTTGGTTATGTTTTTCACCGCAATAACTTAATCTCCACGAATTTGTGAGCAACTCACATGCTGCCTTACTACTACTGTATGGATCATGACCTCCCAATTCATCTTCTTCTCGATATCCATAAAGCCAATTTTTATTCTTATAAACCTTATCAGAAGTTATGATAATAATTACACATTTATTTCTAAGATTTCTTGTTGCTTCTAGAATATTTAAAGTCCCCATAACATTGGTAGACCATGTCAAAAAAGGTTCTTTATAACTCTTTCTTACTAATGGCTGTGCCGCGAGGTGAAAAATTATATTTGGTTTAAATCCCTCAACTATTTTTGAAAGTTTTCTACTATTTGAGATATCATCTACATGGTGTTCGATCTTAGAACTAATATTTAATAAATTAAATAAATTAAATCCATCATTATCATCATCTTTAGAAAAACCACATATTGAAGAACCTAAATAATTCAACCATAAGGTTAGCCAACTACCCTTGAAACCAGTATGTCCGGTAATTAATACTCTTTTGTTTTTCCAAAAATGATTATCTGACATTTTAAACTTTTCAAAATCCGTCATCTATCTTCCCAGATTTTCCATGGAGCTTTTTTATTAAGCCATAATTCCTCTAGAAGCACTTTATCTCTTAATGTATCCATGGGCTGCCAAAATCCTAAATGTTTATAGGCATTTAACTGCATTAAAGCTGACAACTGATTTAAAGGTTCTTTTTCCCATACAGTACTATCATCTTTAATAAAATCAAATACAGAGGGTTCTAATACAAAAAAACCTCCATTTATCCAAGAATTATCTCCAATAGGTTTCTCCTTAAAGTTAATTACAGAATTTTCTCTCAAATTAAGAGAACCATATCTTCCCGGAGGTTGCACTGCAGTTAATGTAGCGAGCTTAGATGACTTTATATGGGAATCAATTAATTGGTTTATATTTATGTTTGCTATTCCGTCACCGTAAGTAAAGCAAAATCTTTCGTTATTAAGATACTTTCTAACTCTTAACAAACGTCCTCCCGTCATAGTGTTTTGGCCAGTATCAATTAAGGTAATTTTCCATGGCTCATTTCTTGAATGGATAATCTCTAAATTATTATTTTTAATATCGATACAAATGTCATTTGTGTGGAGATAATAATTTGCAAAATATTCTTTAATAAGGTACCCCTTATAACCGCAGCATATAATAAATTCATTAATGCCGTAATAGCTGTAATGTTTTAAAATATGCCAAAGAATAGGCTTACCTCCTATCTCAACCATTGGCTTTGGTTTTAAATGAGTTTCCTCTGACAATCTTGTGCCTAAGCCACCAGCTAAAATTACAACTTTCAAATCTTTAATTTAGCTATTGATTATATTATTTTCATTTATTGAGGTCTTTTTTTTTTCATCCTATAAGAAATATTAAAAAAATAATTATTATTAATTAATAATGGATTATAAATATAAATTAAATTATTGAAAAATTTTGTTCTTATTGAGAATCAAAAAGATATTTTATTTGTTTGCTAAACCTCAAAGTTGGAGAGCCTTTTATAAATTAGTCATTCCAAGCTTCGAACATAGAGAGGTATTAAAGTTACTGCAAAAAAGGAATTTAGATTTAATAATTGATGTTGGTTCAAATAAAGGGCAATTCACCTTCGTTTCTAAGATATATTTCCCTAAAGTAACAATTTATTCATTTGAAGCATTAAGGTCTGAGTTTAAAAAATACAAAAATCTCATATCATCTTTTAAAAATATTAAAGCTTACAATTATGCATTGGGTAATATCAATAAGAAGACAAGAATGAATATCGCTTCATCTCCTGACAGTTCATCTCTTCTTGAAATAAACGATATTCAAAGCCAAGAATTTGGCACTTACGAGACCAACTTATTCGAAGAGATAGAAGTTAGAAGACTTGATGAATGGTTAGATCAGATTAAAAGTTTTAATTCCATACTTTTGAAAATAGATGTACAAGGTTTTGAACTTGAAGTTTTGAAAGGATCAAAGCAAGTTCTCAAACATATTAATTATTTGTATATCGAAGCTTCTAGTGTAGAACTTTACAAAAATCAGCCTCTTTTAGAAAATATTAAAGATTTTTTATTTGCAGAGGGTTTCTTTCTTGAAGGTTCTTTTAATCAAAGTTACGGAAAAAATAATACTTTAATTCAAGGTGATTATCTATTTTCAAAATTGCAATAAGTTTTTAGTTTATGAAAAAATTTAAAAAAGCTATATTTCTTGATAGAGATGGAGTCTTAAACAAGCCGATAAAGGTTGATTCTAAAGTTTCCAGACCACCTTGGACAATTGATGAGATTTATATATTCAAAAGTGCATACAAATTAGTTGAAATAATTAAAAACTCCGGGTATTTACCTGTAGTAGTTACAAATCAACCAGATGTTGGGAGAGGGGATGTTGAAGGAGAAATAATTAATCTTATAAATCAGAACATTATGAAAATATTAAATATTGAATATTCTTTTATTTGCCCTCATGGAAATGACAATGAATGTGATTGTAGAAAGCCAAAGCCAGGTATGCTTATTACTGCAAGTAAAAAATACAATCTAGATTTAAATTCTTCATTCATGATAGGAGATAGAGATAAAGATATTTATGCAGGGATTAATGCAGGTACTAAAACAATATTTTTGTCAAATAAATCAATGGGAAAGGAAAATTATTTATGTAGGAATCATGCAGAGTTGATAGAATTATTAGAAAAAATTCTATAGTTTAAATCCCGATTCTAATGCATCGTTATAAAACATTTTAACTGTCTCTAAAGACAATTCTTCAAGATTTTTATTCCTCATTTTTAATTTTGAAATAATGTCTGGAGTACAAGTTATAATGTCACAATTAATAGATGCAGCTTGGTATACGTTAAAGACTTCCCTTGTACTAGCCCATATAAACTCAATATTTTTTCCCTTATCATTAACCAATTTTAAGGCATTTTGAATAATTGGAATAGGATCCCTCCCTGTATCCGCAATCCTACCTGCGAATATTGAAAGATATGTGGTAAATTCAGATGAAATTGATTCGATCGAAAGCTTCACTTGATTAAAAGACAAAAGACCTGTGAGATTAACTTTTATTTTTTCTTTAGTTAATTTTTCTACTAAATCTAAGGTATAAATCCCTTTTGAATTTGTAATTGGAATTTTTACAAATACATTAGGATTAATATCTGCCAAAATATGAGCCTGTCGGTACATTTCTTCTTTCTCGTCTGAGAAAACCTCGAGTGATATAGGTTTATTCCCAGCATATTTGCTAGCAAGATTACAAAATCCCAAATAATTAGTAACTCCTGCCTTTCGCATCAAGGTTGGATTAGTAGTTATTCCTGAAATTATTTCATTTTTGGCTAATTTATTAATCTCATCAAGATTAGCTCCATCTGAAAAAATCTTTATAGATAAATCTTCAAACATGACCTGATGTATTTAATAATTTATTTTTTGTTGAATCAAAAGATTCTGGGGTTCCAATCTCCAAATACTCTCTATTTGCAACAAAAACATTACATTCATTTAATTCGCAAAGATTAGATTGAATCAAACCTAAATCAAGATTAACATTTTGAGAAGATTTATATCTCAAAATCCCACTCTTATTAAAAACAAGTAATCCATAATCAATATATTGAAACATTTTATTTTTATTCCCTTTTTCATATTTAACTAAGTCATTTTTTTTATCAAAAAAAACATTTGGATTTTCATTTGATAATTCAATTGGTAATACAGTCATTGTCATTGTTTTTTTTGACTCTATGTGCGAATTTAAAACCATCTCATAATTTAAATTCAATAAGGAATCTCCATATTGAACAAAAAAAGTATCTTCTAAAAGGCTGGAAGCATTTAAAATTGCTCCGCCAGTACCTAGTTTTAATTCTTTTGGATCTTGAGAGTATGAAATTTGTAAGTTTTTATATTTATTATTGAAGGAGGACAAATAATCATCATGTCCACTACCTGTGCACATAACAACTTTATTTATTCCATTTTGAATTAGACTGTCAAATATATAACTCATGAAAGGTCTATTATTTATCTTGATTAAGCCCTTTGGCGTATTGGGAAATAATTTTCTTATTCTTTTACCCTCCCCGCCACAGAGAATTGCTATTTGCATATTAATCAGAGATCAACGTATGAACTCCTAAATAATCAAATTGAAAATCCAATTCAATATAACCTTTTTTTAACATTACATCTCTTAATTGATTTCTATCATTACTTATAAACATAAAAAATCCTCCTCCTCCAGCTCCAATTAATTTTCCACCTAAGGCGCCATTATTAAGAGCTATTTCATAAGATTCTTTTAATTCCTCACTACACATGCTTGGGCTCCTTTTCAATTTGTTATTCCAATGGTCTTTTAACAAAAGACCATATTGCATAACATCACCATTTAATAAAAGATTTCTGGTCGTAAATCCCAAGTCTTTTGTTTGGTCAAGATTATAAATCATGTCAGTTGAATTTTCTTTGGACTTTTTATCTTGTTCAAGAAGAATTTTAGAGGCTGATCTTGACTTTCCCGTATAAAAAATCAAACAAGATTCTTTAAAAGATCTCATACAATGTTTAGGAATATTTAGCGGCTTCACTTCAACTGAATCATCTTTGTTAAAATAGAATTCTTGAATACCTCCTAAAGCAGAAATAAATTGATCTTGTTTGCCAACAGGTTCTTGTAATCTATCAATCTCAATATGACATGCTTCTTCTGCTATCTTTATATTTGATTTTCCTTCCTTATTCCAAAGAGATAATGCTTTCAGAAGAGATACAGTGAAAGCGCCAGAAGATCCTAAACCAGTTCCATAAGGAATATCTGCTAATGTAGTGATTTCTATTTTAGCTTCATTATTAATTCCCTCATCCATAGATAACACTTCTCTAAATATATTGTGTTTAATTTCTTCAGGAGTTTTAACTTTTTCCAATTCAGAATACTTTAAATAAATTCCTTTTGAAAAGGGTTTAATAATAGATGTATAAACATATTTATTTATTGCAGCTGCTATTAAATAACCACCTCTTTTTCTGTAGTAGGAGGGTAAATCTGTCCCCCCTCCTCCTAAAGAAAGTCTTAAAGGACTTCTAACTAAATGCATCAAAAAGAAAATATTGAGACAACTATAACACAATTGAATTTAGGAATAATATAGAGAAATTTTTTAGAAATAACTATTATTTAAATACCAATCCTTTTTTTATCGTACCCTGATTTTTTTAAAATTTTATTACACCATTTTTGATTTTTAATGTACCATTGGACTGTTTTTTTTAAAGTATCCTCGAAATTATAATTTGGTGACCAACCTATCTCTTTCTCAATCTTTGATGAATCAATTGCATATCTATTATCATGACCTGGTCGATCTTTGACAAAGATAATTAATTCTGAGTAAGGACTATCACATGGTTTAATTTCATCCAAAATTGAACAAATATGTTTTACAACTTCAATATTAGTTCTTTCTGAATTTCCTCCCACACAATATTTCTCACCAGGTGAAGCTTTCTGAATTATTTGGCAAAGTGCATCTACATGATCCTCCACATATATCCAATCCCTTATATTCATCCCAGAACCATATACAGAAATTGAATTATTCGAAAGCGCATTTAGTATAGTAAGTGGAATTAACTTTTCAGGGAATTGCCATGGACCATAATTATTCGTGCAATTTGTAGTAATTACAGGCAACCCATATGTATGAAACCAGGCATTTACCAAATGATCACTAGAAGCTTTTGAAGCAGAATATGGACTACTTGGGTCATAAGGAGTTCTTTCGTTAAACCTTGGGTCATCATTTGATAGGGAGCCAAAAACTTCATCAGTACTAATATGTATTAATCTAAAAGAATCTTTTTTGTAGGACTTTAGTTCTTTCCAATAAGAAAGGGTTTTATTAAGTAAATTGAAAGTTCCTATAATATTACTTTCAATAAAATTTAATGGACTATCGATAGATCTGTCTACGTGTGATTCAGCGGCTAAATTAAAAATAATATCTGGCTTAGAATATTTAATAGCGTGATCAACATCCTTATCATTAACTAAATTGCAATTTAGGAATTCGTATCTATTTTGCGATTCTATTTTTAGATCATTTAGGTATTTATCTATAGCTTCAAGGCTACTGGAATATCCCAATTTATCTAAATTGAAAATTTTTGCTCTGGTATTTTTAAATAAAAATCGAATTAAATTATTTCCAATGAATCCAGCACCACCAGTAACTAGAATACTTTTAGAATTTTTTAGATCGACTTCCATTTTATAAATTTTATCAAATCACTTAACAGATAAGTTTGGATAAATAATCTCCATAGCCACTATTAGCAAGAACTTTTGCCAAAGACCTTAGTTGTGAGTTATTTATCCACCCTTTTTCCCAAGCCACTTCTTCGGGACAACCAATTTTCAATCCTTGCCTTTTTTCGAGTGTCTTTATATAGCTACTTGCCTCTAAAAGGGAATCTGTTGTTCCAGTATCAAGCCAAGCTGATCCCTTACTCACTACCTCTACTTTTAATTTCCGTTCAGACATATAAATATTATTTAAAGAAGAGATCTCCAATTCTCCCCTTGAAGACGGTTTTAACGTTAATGCTTTATCAACGGCTGTTGCGTCATAAAAATATATACCAGTGACAGCAAAATTAGTTTTTGGATTTTTTGGCTTTTCTTCTATATTAATTGCATTACCATTTCCATCAAATTCAACAACTCCATATCTTTGTGGATCGTTTACAGGGTATGCAAATATAGTGGCTCCAGAATTCAGAATAGAAGCTTTTCTAAATGCCTCTATAAAAGAATTACCGTGAAAAAAATTATCCCCCAAAGCTAATATAAAAGGAGATTTATCAATAAAATCAGACCCTATTATTAAAGCTTGTGCAATTCCTTCTGGCTTATTTTGCTCAGAATAATTAATAGATATTCCCCAGTCACTTCCATCCTTAAGTAATCTTTCAAACAAGATTCGATCTTGTGGAGTTGTAATAATGAGGAACTCCCTGACATCAATATTCATAAGCAAACTCAATGGATAATAAATCATTGGTTTATCATAAAGTGGCAATAATTGCTTACTTATTGGAATTGTTATTGGGGATAATCTTGAACCTGTACCTCCAGCAAGAATAATAGCTTTTTTTATCAAATTTTCTAATACAACATACATCAAATTTATAAGATCTAAATTTAAAATATTTTTCATGAGGGTTTAAAGTTTTTATAATGAAATAATAGGGCAGATTTCTTTGTTAATTTTGGAGATTAATCTTGGCATATAAAATTAGGAACTTAGTTACAGGTGGAGCAGGCTTCCTAGGATCTCATTTAATTGACAAGTTAATGAATGCTGGGGAAGAAGTTTTATGCTTAGATAACTACTTTACAGGTCGAAAAAAAAATATCTATAAATGGATTAATAATAATAATTTTGAATTAATTAGGCATGATGTTACTGAACCTATTTACTTAGAGGTTGATAGAATTTGGCACTTAGCTTGTCCCGCATCTCCGATACATTATCAGCAGAATCCTATCAAAACAGCCAAGACAAGCTTTATTGGTACTTACAACATGTTGGGGTTAGCTAGAAGAGTGAATGCAACCTTTTTTTTAGCTTCAACAAGTGAGATATATGGCGATCCATTAGAGAGTCCTCAAACAGAATTATATAAAGGAAATGTGAATACTTTTGGACCTAGGAGTTGTTATGACGAAGGAAAAAGAATATCTGAAACATTATGTTACGACTACAAAAGAATGCATAATACAGATATAAGGATAGCTCGCATATTCAATACTTATGGGCCTAGGATGGTTCAGGATGATGGAAGAGTAGTAAGTAACTTTGTTGTTCAAGCGCTTTGCAATAAGCCTTTAACAATATATGGGGAAGGGCAACAAACTAGGTCATTCTGTTATGTTGAAGATTTAATAAATGGTTTTATCAAATTAATGAATTCAAACTACTGCAAACCAATTAACATAGGAAACCCATGTGAATTTACAATCCTCGAATTAGCCGAAATGATTAAAAAGAAAATAAATCCTAATCTTGAATTAATTTTCAAGAAATTACCTACTGATGATCCTAAACAGAGAAAGCCTAATATAAATCTTGCTAAACAAGAACTTTCTTGGGCACCTAAAATAGGTCTAGATAAAGGACTTGATTTAACTATCAATTACTTTAGATCAGAATTAAATTTCTAGTGATTTAAGTTATTAAATTCCTTTTTAAAAACCTCATAAGTTCGATATAAACCCTCATCAAGATTAATTTTTGCCTCCCAACCCAGGTCTTTTAATCTTGTCACATCAAGTTTCTTCTGCGGAGTACCATCAGGTTTATTTGTATCCCATTTAATTATCCCTTCAAAACCAACCACTGAAGCAATCTTTTCTGACAATTCTTTAATTGTTACGTCGTTACCAGTTCCAACATTTATCCAGCTAAAGGATGATTTAGAAGATATGTTTGGCTTCCATTTTTCTAGTAAGAATACTGATGCTTCTGCTAAATCATCCACATGCAAGAATTCTCGTCTCGGATTCCCTGAACCCCAACAAGTAACATATTCTTCATTTTTCATTTTAGCCTCATGGAAACGCCTAATTAATCCTGGTAAAACATGACTATTTTGTGGATGATAATTATCTCCAGGTCCATATAAATTAGTTGGCATTAATGATATTGCATCAAAATCATATTGTTTTATTAAAGCCTCACAAAGCTTAATCCCAGCTATTTTTGCTAAAGCATAACATTCGTTAGTTTTCTCAAGATCTCCTTTTAATAAATATTCTTCTTTTATAGGTTGTTGCGCAAATTTTGGATATATACAACTGCTCCCAAGAAAAAGAAGCCTTTTTACTTTAAATTTAAATGCAGTCTCGATAATATTATTTTGGATTTTAAGATTTTCAATAAGAAATTCAAAGGGATAAGTATTATTGGCAACTATACCTCCAACCTTAGCAGCTGCAATTATTACTATTTCAGGTTTGGCCACCTCAAACCATTTGCATACTTTTTCAAGATCTAAAAGGTTTAACTCTTCCTTATTTGGGTTCAATAAGCAACCATTTTTATTTGGATCACCATAGCCTAAAGTTAATAGTTTTTTTGATATTGCTTTGCCAACCATTCCTCTTGCACCTGCGACAAATATTCGATCAGATTTAGCAATATAAGATTTTTCTTTCATTGAACTCAGAAGTAACTTTATCTTTCTAATTTTTGTTTTTTTAAAAGTAATTCATTCTGTGCGATCTTCAAATCTTCATTTATCATTTCTTCAATTAATTGCTCTAGAGATATTTTGGGCTGCCAACCAAGTTTTTGTTTTGCTTTTGTTGAATCTCCCAACAATTCTTCAACTTCTGTTGGACGAAAATATCTTTCATCAATTTTTACTACTACATCACCATTATCAGCTCTCCTACCTATTTCATTAATCCCTTCGCCTTCCCAAACTATTGACTTATCACTTCCCTTGCAATTCCAACCTATAAACTTTGCACTGAGCTCTATAAATCTTCTCACGGTTTCCATTCTTCCACTAGCAATTACGTAATCTTCTGGTTCATCCTGTTGAAGCATTAACCATTGCATTTCAACGTAATCTTTTGCATGGCCCCAATCTCTTTTTGAATCTAAATTACCCATGTATAAACATGAATCCAAACCTTTTTCTATTCGGGCCAAGCCTCGTGTTATTTTTCTTGTCACAAATGTTTCACCTCTTCTTGGACTTTCATGATTAAAGAGAATTCCATTACAAGCAAATATTTTATATGCCTCTCGATAATTTACAGTAATCCAGTATGCATATAATTTTGCTGCAGCATATGGGCTCCTGGGATAAAAAGGAGTGTTCTCATTTTGCGGCGACTCTTTGATAAGGCCATATAATTCACTTGTGCTTGCCTGATAAATTTTTGTTTTTTTATTCAATCCAAGGATCCTAACTGCCTCTAAAATCCGCAAGGTACCAATCCCATCACAGTTAGCTGTGTATTCTGGAGTTTCAAAACTAACAGCGACATGGCTTTGTGCACCCAAATTATATATTTCATCTGGCCTCACATCCTGAATAACTCTTATTAAATTAGTACTATCTGTTAAATCTCCGTAATGAAGAGCAAATGATGATAGATCATCATGAGGATCCTCGTATATATGATCTATCCGTCCTGTATTAAAACTACTAGACCTTCTTTTTATTCCATGTACAAGATATCCCTTGTTTAATAGAAATTCAGCAAGATAACTCCCATCTTGTCCTGTAATCCCAGTAATTAAAGCAACTTTCTTATCTGAGCTTTTTCTACCCATAATTATTTAATTTCTTTATTAGAGATTAACTTAAATTCTAGGTTGTTATGAAGAGTAAATCAATATAATAAAATGAACAGCATTACCTTTCATCTCCAAGTTATAAATACAAAATATTCAAAAAATTTATAACAAAAATTCCGGAACCATTCTGTAATATTCAAATAAAAGTTATATTGTTAGGGAAGATAATTTAAATAATGAAAGGTCTTTTCCTCATGTCGGGAGGAACAACCCCTGTAATCAACTCCACTCTTGCAGGTGTTTTATCTTTCCTTTTGAGAGAAGGTCCAAAATATAAACTTTATACTGCACCAAATGGGATTGAGGGTGTAATTAAAGGCCAATTTAATGAGATTAATAAAAATAAAGAATTTATTAATAAGGCTTATAAAGAACCTGGTTCTGCAATTACAGGAACTTCAAGAATTGGATTATTAAACGAAGAAAGCTTAAATTTGATTGATAGAGAATTTAAAAGGATGCAATTTGATTTTTTAATTAATGTTGGAGGGAATGGAACACTTCAACAAAGTAGGCATCTTTCTCAATATTTTGGAGAAAAATATTTAATTGCTAATTGCCCAAAAACTGTTGATAATGATCTAGGCGATTCTGAGATGGAAGATGTTTTTTTTACTCCAGGTTTTCCTTCATGCATAAATTGGTGGAATAAAATGCTCAATTTTTTTAACATTGAAAATAAGGGCGCAGCATCACATGACAAGGTTTTAGTTCTTCAAACATTTGGGCGAGAGACTGGATTCATTAGTGGTGCTATTGGTAAAAATACTATTCATGAAGACTACATAGTCAATATGATTCCTGAATCATCATTGACAAAAGAAGATTATTTAGAACTAATATTAAAAAAAATAAAAATCTTTGAAAGGTGCATAGTCATAATAAGCGAGGGCCATTTTTCTAAAGAATTGCAATACAATTTTGATCCAGTTGGTCAAGTTCAGTTTAGTAGCGGGAAAACAACCTCAGCTCAAATATTTGTGGATTATTTATTAAAAAAAGGGATCAATAGTAGATGTGTAATCCCTGGAACAATGCAAAGAGTTTTTGAAAAAGAAGTTTTAGATTTTGATAGAGAATTAGCTTTCACCCAAGGTTATGAATGTATAAACCAAATAAATAAAGGCAAAAGAAATTTTTTAATGACGATTTCAAAAAACATTGGGGATGAGCTTCCTATTTTGGGTAGTATTAACTTTAAGAACAAAGAAAAATATTCAAGAAAAATGTCTTACAATTTTTTTGAGGATTTTGGCTCTGAAAATAAATATTCTGAATATCTTAAAAAAATAAATTTAACGAAAGACTTATTTAAAGATTTTGTAAATTCAAAATTAGAATTTTAGAATGATTAAAATTGCCCTTTTTGCTTACAATAGGCCAAAACATTTTGAGAGTACTTTATTTGACTTATTAAATAATTGTAAATTTAAAATAAATATTTATATTGATGGTCCAAGTAATGAAAACGATAAAATCAAACAGAAAGAAATTAATAGAATTATTGAAAAAATTATTGAAAAGCCTCATAAAAATAGAATTTTCGTAAAAAGAAGAAAAAAAAATCACGGGTTAGCTAATTCAATACTTCAAGGAATCCAAGATAGTTTTAATGAATGCGATAAATTAATTATTGTTGAGGATGATATCAGAACAACCAAAAATTTCTTTAAATTTATTGAGTTCTGGCTTGAGAAAGCATATGAAGATCCAGAAATTTTATCAGTTTGTGGATATCAATTTCCATTTAATGAAGAATTTACTGATAAAAACATAAATACACTCAAGATGCCAAGATTTGTTCCTTGGGGATGGGCGACTTGGAAAAAGAAATGGGATCATTTCTACATGAATGATCTTGAAAAAATAAGAATAGATAATAAAGAAATAATAGAGTCTTTTAACTTACCCGAAGATATTCAAAAATACATAAGAGGCAATTCCTTTGAAATAGAAAATAGTGATACTTGGAGCATACCTTGGACTTTATCTCATTATTTTAATAATATGAAAAGTATATTTCCATCTTATTCGCTTTTAGAAAATAAGGGCTTTGATGGATCAGGAATCCATTGTGGTAAAACTAAAATTTTCGATAATCTTAAAAAAGATCAGGTTTTTAAAAATCCAATTATCAATGAACTTAAAATAAGAAACTTTAAAAAAGAAAAAGCTACTGAGGATTTTTTAATATCTAAGTCTTACTTAACTATGACAAAAGCAAAGGAACTTTCAGAGGTTAATGAGAATAAAATAGAAAATGCTGAACAAAATATAAAAGATCTAAATGATGTTAGAAAAATTATTTATAGAAAAATTAAATACGTTGATTTTCATAGTCATTTATTTCCACAATGTCATAAAAATTTCCATAAATCAGGTTTTATAGAGTTACTAAATTATCATTACTTTATACCTGAGATATTTGAAAAAATTCCCAATTTAAATTTGAGAAAAACAAAAACATATATAGCAAATCAAGTGTGGAATAAATTATTTTTAGAAGAAATTCCATTAAGTACATCTGCAAAAGGTTTCATAAATATTTTAGATAAAATGGGAATTTATAATAAAAAAATCAGTTTTGAGGAACTAATAAATTTAGAGAAAGAATTTAAATACGATGAATATGATATTTTTGCAAAATGCAATATAAAAAGTGTCATAATGACAAATAATCCTTTTAATCTTGATGAATGGTCACTTTTTAAGAATAAAAAATGGGATAGAGAGATGTATAAGTCCTCATTAAGATTAGACTATTTATTTTCTTTGAAAGATTTAAATAAAATATCAGAATACAAGGATCATCTTGATAAGTGCATCAAGGAAAGTAAACCAGAATACCTTTCAATTTCATTGTCAAATGATGGATTAAAGAGATTAATAAAATCAAATGTTTTTTTAGATTATTTATCTACACTTGATCTCCCCTTATGGATAATGATTGGAGTAAAAAGAAAAATAAATCCAGAATTAGACGATGCTGGAGATTGCATAGATTTAATAGATTTAGAATTGATAAGAGATTTAATAAGTAACTGGCAATCAATTAAATTTATTATTAGTAATATTCATTATCGAGATGAGCATTATCTTAATACTCTTTCAAGAAACTTTCAAAATATGAGTTTAGCGGGCACATGGTGGTACATGAATAATAAAAGCTACTCTAAAAGTGCTATAAAATCTAGAATAGAGATGCTTGGTACTGGTCATAAACTCTTCTTTTCAGATTCGAGGGTTTTAGAACAATTAATTTATAAAACATCAAACTTTCAAGATATTTTAACTGAAATTTTATTTGATATTTTAAAAGATCATAAACAACATAATTATCAATTTACTACTAAACAGTTAGAAAACTCTCTTTGCACTTTATTAAATTTTTGATTTATGAATAATGTAAAAAGAATTAATTGGATAATACCAATGTGTGGTGATGGCAAAAGAACCAAAGAATTGGGAAATTTCAAGCCTCTTATCATCATCAAAGATAAAACAATATTTGATCACTTCTTAGAAGGATTAAATCATCAAATTCAAAAAGATGATTTAATTACCTTAATTATCAAAAGAAACGTTAATGAATATAAAAAAAAAATACAACTTCTTAAACAAAGTTGCAGAAAATATACTGTCTGTAAAAATATAGAAATTAAAATAATAGAACATGATACAGCAGGTCCCTGTGATACCGTAAGAAATATAATTGACCAACTGAAAGATGAATTAATAGGTTTAATAATAAATCCAGATCAAAAAATTGATTTTGAGATTAATAGAAATATAATTAATGCAGATACAATATTTTTAGCAATAGGATTTGACAATAAAAAAAAATCTAGTTATGTCTTAATCAACAAAAATTCATTAATAGAGGAAATTAGGGAAAAAGAAAATATTTCATTTTATGCTTCAACGGGAGTATACATCTTTGGTTCTAATCAATTGCTAAAAAAGTGTATGAATGATTTTTATAAAACAAAAATTGCAAAGCTGAATGGCGAACACTACATAAGCCACTTAGTAAACAATGCTATAAAAAATAAAATAACTGTAAGACCATTAGAAACTTTTCTTAAATATGATTTAGGTAATATTGATTCAATAAAAAATTTTCAAAGAACCTTGAATTAATTTATGTGCGGGATTTTCGGAATTATTAATAATGATAAACTTCTTAGAGAAGAAGCATTAAAAATGCAAGCGACCTTGAAAGATCGTGGTCCTGATAACTCAAATTTTATAGAAATTAAAAATTCAATTATAGGAAGTACAAGACTTGCCGTTGTAGATCAAGACAAAAATTCAAACCAACCTTTATTTTCAAACTCTAGAAAAACAGTAATTGTTTTTAATGGGGAGATTTATAATTACAAGGAACTTAAAAAAGAATATCATTTAAAGACAACTACAAATTCTGATACGGAAGTTTTCGTAGAACTATTTGAACTTATTGGCAAAAAAGTTTTTCAAGAAGTTGAAGGTATGTTTGCGGTATGTATATTTTCTTTTATTAATAAAAAATTTTATCTAGCTAGAGATAGTTTAGGAATAAAACCTCTATATTTCTCAACTGAAAAGAAAACACTTTATTTTTCTTCAGAAATAAAAGGGATACTTAATACTTCTTTTTATAAACCTCAAATAGACTTAGACACATTGGTAGACTTTATAGGTATTGGTCTTCTAGATCATTCTAAAAAAACATTTTTTAAAAACATAAATTCTCTTGAGCCTGGAGAAGTTTTAGAAATAAGTCATGATTATAAATTAAGCTCTTCAAAAAATATAAAATACTTAGAAATTGCAAAAAAACACCTAAATAAAGGGGGTGAGTTTTTATGTAATTTATTTGAGGAAGAACTTATAAAAAGTATAAGATTGCAATCTAAAACTGTTAGATCAATAGGTACACATTTATCTGGTGGAATTGACTCAAGTTTGCTAACTTCACTTTTAAAAGAAGAAAAAGATGATTTTAAAACATACACATTTGGATATCAGGAATCATTGTTTGATGAAAGACCAAATGCCAGAAAAATATCTAAAAAATTAAATTTAAGAAACAAAACATCACTTTTAAAGTTCGAAGATATTGATTCATTATTTTTGAAAACTTTACAAGTACATGACGAACCTTTTACATCTTTAAGGCAACTTTCTCATTTAAAAATATATTTAGATTTTAAAGAGGAATCTACAGTTATTTTCGAAGCTTCTGGAGGCGATGAAATAGGAGCAGGTTATAGAGGATTTATTTGGCCAAATTTTGTGGATAATTTTTCAAAATTAGGATACGAAGAATCATATGAAAAATTAAAAATCTATGCAAAATCTAGAAATATAAAAAACCTTGAAAAGTTTTTTATTGAAAATTCTTTAAATATGAATATTTATGGTTTATGTACTTCAGATGGATCATATGCTTCCGGAATGAGATATCTTAAATGCAAAACTTTTCTTTCTGAAAGAATCCATGAATATAGAATAAATACATCATTACCTTTTGAATCTTATCTTAGAAATGCTCAATATCTTGAATTATCAAAGACTAAATTACCAAGAGGATTAAGATATATAGATAGATCATCTTCAAGCGTTGGGAAAGAGGCAAGAGTTCCGCTTCTTACTAATAAATTAGTTGGTATTGGCTTATCAATCCCTTCTGACTTTAAAATAAATTCTGAGGGGAGCAGATTATTTATGACCAAAATAGCTACAAAAAAATGTACTTTTTTAAAGAACAATAAGTTAAAAAAGGATATTGCTGACCCTCAAACAATTTGGATGAAAACAAAATTTGCCCCTTTAATACTTAAAGTATTTAACTCAAAAAGATTTCAAGATAGAAATATTTTTAATCACGAAGAGTTAATTAATGATTTTGAAGAGTTTACTAGAACCGATTTTAAGTTTCATAGCCTACAATTTTTTAATATTTTTATAGTTGAAATTTGGTTAAGATTTTTTGTAGATTGTAATGAATCAGAAAGAAGAGATTTCCAATCATTATCAGAATTTATAAATGAAACTGAATTTTAAATTTTTTTCGAATTAAAGAAAAATATTTAAATTTTTTTTCATATCTTTATAATCATAAAGAATTAGAATTACTTTAAAAAAAAAGAAAAGCTTTTTATAATCTAAGAATATTATTAAAAAACATATTTATAAAAAATCATGATTTAATATTTCTGTGAAGGTATATTTTATATGTAATAATTTAATTAATTTAGATTAAATTATTTTTGTTATTGCAAATTAAATAATATGAAAGTCATTTTATATGCTGGTTTACCCAGATTAATCATTGAAAATTTACATTCAATAAAATTATCTTCAATGGAGGATACTAAACTATTTTTTGCTTTTTGGGAAAAAAATCAACCTGACTTTAATAGAATTTCTAATGAAAATTATAGAAAACAGTTAAATGAAACATTGAAAGTTATAAATACAAATTTTTCAAATGCATTTGTAAAATATATAAACCCAAGAGATTATCTTTGGGAAAAAAATCTTGATGAATCAAGTTATAATGATTTCCAAGGATATCGAATTTCTTTATTACAGTATGATGCTTTGCAGCAATGTTTTAATTATGCTAAAGAAGTTTTATCGCAGGAAAAATATAACTACACTTGGTATAGATCAAGGGGAGATTTACTAATAAATAAAGAATTGAATCATAAATTTGATGGATGTGATTTATTGATACCTGGAATACACTATAAAACAGGATATTGTGATTATTTTGCTGCTGGAAATTACATTGGTATGGAGAGTTATTGCAATCACATAGAGACAATGTTAGATCTCATTAATCTTAATATTTATTTGCCTGTAGAAATGACATTAGCCATGCATTTAAGTAGAAATAAAATAAAAGTAAGAATAGATAGAAAACTTCCAAAAATATTAATCAAATCAACTAAATATGGATTAAAAAGAAGAAATTTATATTATAAAGAAAATACCCAAAGCTTAGCTCTCCACCCAGGTCAATTTCTATCAACAAATTTAAAAAGCGAGTCAAATATAAAAAGTATTTATAGACTAATTTATTATCTATTTATTGACTTTTTTACTCTCCTATACCAATTAAAAAGAAATATCAAAGTACAATTTCTTAATATGAATAAGAAATATAATAAATAAGATTAAAACAAACATACGAGAATTATAAATTTTATTCCTTTTTCGTTTTGAACCAATTCATATCAAAAATAAATTTATAAACGCTAAATATAATTAAATTAATTAAATAAAAATCTATTAAAAACATAAAAGTAAATAATATTTACTCTTATTTGTTAAAATCAAGAAAATTTATTTCCTCAGAAAAGTGCAGCAAATTTCTTATGCAAAAACTGTTTATGGTCAAGAAGAGATTGATGCTGTTGTTAAATGTTTAGGTGAGTCTACTCAGATGGGCAAATATTCTAGGGAATTTGAATCAAAAATAGCTGATTTATTCTGCAAAAAAAGTTGTTTATTTGTTAACTCAGGATCATCTGCACTATATATTGGTATTGAATCACTTGATTTACCTGCAGGAGGGGAGGTTATTACTCCAGCACTTACTTTTTCTACCACTATTGGTTGTTTGGTGAAAAATAATTTAGTGCCGGTTTTCGTTGATATTGAGCCATTGAGTTATTGCATTGATACGTCTCAAATAGAAGAAATGATATCGGAAAAAACTGTTGCTATTCTTGCCCCTAATTTAATGGGAAACTTGTGCAATTGGCCATTAATTAGAGAAATTGCTAATAAACATAATCTATTAGTTATCGAAGATTCCGCTGATACTCTCGGTGCAACACTTGAAAACAATAACTCAAGTGGTTTTTATACTGACATGTCAATTACAAGTTTTTATGGATCTCATATTATTAACTGTGCAGGTAATGGAGGTGCATTGACTTTGAATGATTCAAAAGCAATAGAAAATGCAAAATTACTAAGATCATGGGGGCGAAGCTCTTCATTATTTGATGAAAAAAGTGAATCTATAGAAAATCGCTTTAATGTTAATCTTGATGGATTAGATTATGATGCAAAATTTGTCTTTGAAAGGGTTGGTTACAATCTAGAGGGAAGTGAAATAGGTGCTGCTTTTGGTTTGGCTCAACTTAAGAAACTTAAAACTAATATACAAACCAGACAGGAAAATTTTAAGTTGCAATGTAATTTCTTTAGAAAATACAAAAATATTTTTAGCAACCCTATCGAGCTGTTAGGATGTAATACTGCATGGTTGGCTTTCCCTGTACTTATCAAAAAAGAAGCACCCTTTTCCCGTAAGGAATTCCAAATTTACCTTGAAGAAAGAAAAATTCAAACAAGAGTTGTATTTACAGGAAATATCTTAAGACAACCAATGTGTAAGAACATAAAAAAAATTACACGAAAAGAAGGTTATTCAAATGCTGATGCAGTGATGGAGAGAGGAGTTCTTCTTCCGTTACATCATGGTATGACTAATGAAATGTTTGAGAGATTACATCAATATATTGATGAGTTTGTAACTGAAAAAACATAAATTACAATTTACAAAACTGGAACTTTAGCAGTGATTTTCCAGAACCAGTCAAAATCCAATAATTTATTTGAAATAAAAGAGTTAATGAGATGCTTAATTTATTTTATTGGGATTCAATTAAATTAATACGAGAAATTAGTTTTTCAACCAAAACTTCATTACCTTCTTTATTTAAATGACATTCATCTAAAAATAATTTATCATTTTTATTTATAAATTTTGTAGCATCTATAAATGAATCGCAAAAAGATTTATCATATTTACATTTTAATTCAATTTTATTTTTAATAATTGGGTAGACTGCATCAAAATTACTTTTCATATTTTCCACAGTAATTTTATCTTTTTCTGAAAAATATTCGTAATTTGAACCTGAAGTATAAATTGTCGGTTGCAAAACAGCATAAAATTTAATATTGCCTTCTCGAGATATTAGATAAGCAGAGTACCAATTATTAACTAAATGTTCAGCAATTTTCTCAGACTTTCTCAAATTGATATTACAGTCATAACTAGATGATTTTGATTTATTACCAAATAATTTATAAGAAATTAATTGATATGGTTCAATAATTGTTTTAAGAAGAAATTTATCTTGAGTGTTAATTAGTGATGCTATTAATTTTTCTCTTGAATGAACTGGAATATTTTTATTTTCTATTCTGCATCCATGATAAATATCATTTACTCCATCAAAAAAAATTATTTTATTAGGTTTATTACCATCTCCAAATAAGGAGATCATTTGATTTAAAGATTGTCTTGAATTCCAGGCTATTTCTGCAAAGTTAAAAACTTCATTTCCTGTTTTCTTATAATACAAACTAGGAATCGTTCCTTCATCAGAAGTTCCATATCCCCACATTGTGGAACCTCCAAAAAACCATAGAGAATTATCCAGATTCTCTCCAATTGAAAATCTAGTATTGTAATAACCCCCAACTTTGATATGTTTAAGTTTTTGAGGTAAAGGTTTCCAAACTAAAAAACTTTTATAACCAGAATATTTTTGTTTTCTAGCCATTAAAAAAAGATCTTTATATATTTCATCTGCAAATTTCTTATCAGAATAAGCTGGATAATTTGATTTTGGGTTACCTTTATAAGAAATAAAGTTATTATTAAACAATCTGTAGATAAATAAAATATGTGATGGTAGCAAAATTACAGTATATATAAATAATATTTGCAAAATAATTATTTTTAATTTTCTCAAAGATATCATTTTTCAAAAAGGTAATCCTTTAAAAACTTTTTTAATAAAGGAAATATTTATTAATAAATTTATCATTATTTGAAATTAATCAAACATAAATTAATTTTAATTTGATAACTAATCAATTTAATTATTAGAATTCAAATAACATAAAAAAATTTATATATTATTACAAATTTAATTTCATATCTTTAGAAATTAATGGACAGTCATTGTTCTTCCCTGACCAAAAATTATTTTTTTTACCCTCATCCCATGAATCCCAACCTAAATCTATCTCATATTTTTTCGCGATTTTTTTAATCTACTTAAAACCCTCAAAACCAGATGGCTCTAAAATTATAAAAATTACCTTATCTCTAGCTTTAATTTCTTTTATTAATTTCTCAAGATTATTTAAATCGTTGTTGTTGTAAAAAATCTCGCCATAATCTCCTCTTATTATTATATGTACCTTTATTTTTTAAACCAAGAGAAATGATTGAATTTCTAAGCACTCTTATACCATAGTTTTTTGAAATAATATTCTCAGTTGTTAGGACTTTTCCATTAACTGTCTTGATAACATCTCCTACAACTAATTTTGATTTTGAAGCAGGTGTTCCCTTATAAATCCTGTTAATTTGAATACCTTGCAATTCATCAGACTGATCAAAAATAAATTCAAAAAACTATTCCTTAACCTGAAAAATTTGTAATCCTAAATTCAGGATTATCATCAAGTTCAACATATTTAATTAAATCATTGAAAACATATCTCACATTTGATATGTTTCAAGAATCATTGAATTTGGATTATATTTGTTGTGAAAATATTATTTAATTATCTTTTGGTATACCTTAACTTAAGCGCAGAATTTAATTAATAAGCTAAGACAACTTCTAAAAATGATAAATTTTTTATAAATACTTTAGCTCTTAAATATCTTTATTAATAGGAAAAAAAATAAATCCAGAATTCAATAACTATAGTAATTACCTGAATTAAAATGACTAATTAAGATTTACTAAACTATGAAAGATTTTATTAATTTAGCTGAAGAGACTTCAAATTTTTTTTCCATATTATACCCTATCAAAACCTATCGTTTTGTTATGATAAATTGGTCTAACTAATTGGTATTACTAGCGAAAATCCTGATGGAGCCAAGCGGACTCGAACCGCTGACCCCCTGCATGCCATGCAGTAGCCAAAAGCCATGTAAATACTAGCAATTCCAGGGTTTATGACAGTTTTTTAATAAAGCCAAGTGCAGAAATAAGTGCAGTTTTGTCTAAGCAAAAATAAGTAAGAAGATCAATAAGCATACTTAGCTTTTACCTACTTTATTAACTATATTTAGAAACTAAAAAAGGAAAAAATAGTATGCTTAATTATCAGAGAATATCAGTAT
>MDTG01340786.1_pt1 | contig 52086 bp, 37 predicted proteins | sample 811421 | NCBI WGS metagenome assembly MDTG01 (sample SAMN05326645, study PRJNA326480) | marine metagenome | isolation source: seawater | place: Pacific Ocean: South East | collected 2011
ATGGCAGCGCCTGCCTGGATGAGTTGATCGAAGAGACCGGCGCAAAGGCTGTCTACTGGAACCGGCGCTATGGCAAGGCGGAGCGGGATATCGACGCCGCTATAAAGTCACGGCTGAAAGACCGGGACATTGACGTTCAGAGTTTCAACGGACGCCTGCTCGTTGAGCCCTGGGTCCTGAAAACGGGATCGGGCGGATTCTACAAGGTGTTTACGCCCTTCTGGAAGGCGCTGCGGGATTGTTACACGGCGCCAGCTGCCCTGCCCCGGCCGAATTCCCTGAAGGGCCCTCAACCCGATACACTCAAAGTCAGCGACCTTGGTCTGCATCCGACCAGGCCGGACTGGTCGACAGGGTTCGATGCTGTATGGACTCCCGGAGAGGCGGGGGCCAACGCGCGCCTGAAAGCCTTTCTTGACGGACCGGTCGACGCCTACCCTGACGACCGCGATCTTCCGGGCAAGGAGGATGGCACCTCCGGCTTGTCTCCACACCTTCGGTTCGGGGAAATCGGCCCGGCGCAAATCTGGCGGGCGACGATTGCCGCAATGGAAGCGGGAAAGATTAAAGACGCAGGCGGATGGAAATTCCTTTCAGAGGTTGTCTGGCGGGAGTTTTCCTATGTCCTGCTCTACTACCGGCCAGACCTTGCCGACGAAAACTACAATGGTGATTTCGATCATATGCCATGGCGGACGGACGAAGATGCCCTGAAGGCATGGCAGCGCGGCCAGACCGGTTATCCCATCGTTGACGCGGGCATGCGGCAATTGTGGGAAACGGGCTGGATGCACAATCGGGTCCGGATGATTGTTGCGTCCTTCCTGACAAAGCATTTGTTGCTGCATTGGCGCCAGGGCGAAGACTGGTTCTGGGACACGCTGGTGGATGCCGACCCCGCCTCCAATCCTGCAAGCTGGCAATGGACCGCCGGCTCCGGCGCGGATGCCGCCCCCTATTTCCGGGTGTTCAATCCTATCACACAAGGTCAGAAATTCGATTCTGACGGTGCCTATGTCCGACGGTGGTGCCCCGAACTCGCGAACCTTCCGGACAAGGTTTTGCACGAGCCCTGGTCGGCTGACGAGGCAACCCTTCGCAAGGCCGGCGTGAAACTTGGAACGGATTATCCGCGTCCGCTCGTTGAGCATAAAGCCGGTCGGGAACGCGCCCTGGAAGCCTATGAAACCCTTAAATCTCAACGCTCAAGCAAGTAAGACAGGCCAGCCATGAAACAGGATAATCCGGAAGCCATTGGATTCGAGCGCTCATTCTGGCAAACTGGGGACAGTTCCCTATGGCCAGAGGGAGGCACCATGACCGGGACGATACCAGCTTCGCCCAACACGATCCGGACCCTGAAAAATGTTCCGGCAAGCTTCAGGATCGCCTGTCTTGCCCTTCTGAACACCCAGCATGGTACATTGGAATTCCGGTTGCCGGATGACAGACAACTTGTGTTCAGGAACAAGCAACCCGGGCCACATGCAATAATCTCCGTGCACGACTACAATTTCGTGAAGCGGGCCATGGCCGGCGGCGATGTCGGTTTCGCCGAGGCCTATATGGATGGGGAGTGGTCGACACCTGACCTGACCGAAGTCCTGCGGTTCTTTTCCGCGAATTTCGAAGCGACCGGAAAACTGGCCGTTGGCGGGGCCGTGGTACGCTGGGTCAATATGGTGCGGCATGTTTTCTCCAGCCGCAACACACGCGAAGGCGCCAAGAAGAACATCATGGCGCACTACGACCTCGGGAATGATTTCTACTCCCTCTGGCTCGATCCCTCCATGACCTACTCATCAGCAGTGTTCGAGAGCCCGAATGTTTCCCTGGAACAGGGTCAGTACGCGAAATACAGGAACATCTGTGACCGGATCGATGCCGGGCCGTCCAGCGAGATTCTCGAGATTGGGTGCGGCTGGGGCGGTTTTGCGGAATACGCCGCCAAACAGCGAGGATCAAAGGTCACCTGTCTGACCATCTCCCCTTCCCAGCGTGACTATGCAATGGCGAGGATGCAGCGGGAAGGCCTGAACGAACGGGTTGAAATCCGGCTCGAAGATTACCGGGATCACTCAGGCAATTATGATGGGGTTGCGTCTATCGAAATGTTCGAGGCCGTCGGTGAGTCCTACTGGCCGAGCTATTTTGCAAAGATCTTCGAGACGCTGAAGCACAATGGCAAAGCGGCCCTGCAGATCATCACGATCGATGACGACCTGTTCCCCAGATACCGCAAGCGTGTGGACTTCATCCAGCGCCATATCTTCCCGGGTGGCATGCTGCCGAGCGAGAAAGCGCTGAAAGAGCAGTTCCATCTGGCCGGGCTCCGCCATGACGGCGTCACCTATTTCGGACAGGACTATGCCCGCACCTGCCGCGAATGGTCCCGCAGCTTCAACGATGCCTGGGACCAGATTTCCAAGCTCGGATTCGACGAGCCCTTCCGCCGCATGTGGAACTTCTACCTCGCCTATTGCGAGGCAGGTTTCGAGGGCGGCCGGATCAATGTCGGCCAGTTCCAGCTGTCAAAAGCCTGATAGTCTCGGGACCAGTCATCCATGCAGGCGATTATTTTCGGCGCCTCTGGCGGCATCGGCGCTGAGCTTGTCGCTCAGCTGTCCGAACGGCCAGATGTCAGCCGGGTTCATGCAGTATCCCGCAGAGGCACGGCCGTGTCCGGAAAGATCGTGTCTCACACCGCAGATATCACGGCAGAATCTGATCTCTCCAGCCTGGCAAACGCCTTGGAGCGGGAACAAGACATCCGGCTGGTGATTGTGGCAACCGGTATACTGTCTGATGGTGATGCCCTCTTCCCGGAGAAATCCTATCGGCACTAATCCATACAGGCATTTGAGCAGGTGTTCCGTGTGAATACTTTTGGTCCGGCTCTGGTGGCACGGTATATTCTTCCTCTCATGGCGCGCAACGGGCGGGCCGTTTTTTCAGCTCTGACGGCGCGCGTCGGCTCGATTGATGACAACCGGCTTGGCGGGTGGCACGCCTATCGCGCGTCCAAGGCAGCCCTGAACATGCTGCTCCGCAATTATGCCATCGAACAGGCCCGCCGGAATGATGATTTCATCGTTGCGGGCTTGCATCCCGGCACCGTGGATACCCGCCTGTCGCGGCCGTTCCAGAAGAACGTTCCGGACGGGCAGCTTTTCACGCCGCAAATCTCTGCTGCTCACATGCTTCGGGTGATCTACAGGCTGACACCTGCGGATTCCGGCAAGTGTTTCGACTGGGCGGGCAAGGAAATCCCTGCCTAGACCAGCCGGCTTTGCTTCACAGCGGCTTCGATGAAGCTGGCAAACAGTGGATGCGGCTGGAACGGCCGGGATTTCAGTTCCGGGTGGTACTGAACGCCGATAAACCAGGGGTGCGAAGGGATCTCGAATATTTCCGGCAGCGTGCCGTCCGGCGACATGCCGGAGAACAGACCGCCTGCCTTTTCCAGCGCTTCGATATAGGCCGCGTTGACCTCGTAGCGGTGGCGGTGGCGCTCTGAGATATCCAGTGTGCCATACACTTCTGCGACCTTGCTGCCTTCTTTCAGGCGCGCCGGATAGGCCCCGAGCCGCATCGTGCCGCCCTTGTCACTATCAGCGGTTCTGACCTGCTTCTCATTGCCCTGGGTCCACTCTTCCATCAGACCGACCAGCGGATTCAGGGTCGAAGGGTTGTTCTCGGTCGTGTTGGCGTCTTCGATGCCAGCCATGTGCCGCGCTGCCTCGATCACCGACATCTGCATGCCGTAGCAGATGCCAAAACACGGCACTTTGCGTTCGCGTGCGAAGCGGGCAGCCCGCATCTTGCCGTGCGCGCCTCGTTCCCCGAAACCGCCCGGCAGGATGATGCCGTGAACACCTTCAAGAATATCGAGCGGGCGATGCTCGTCATCGAATTCTTCCGAATTGATGAGCTTCACCGACACTTTGACATTGTTGGCCAGGCCGCCATGGCTGAGCGCCTCGGCGACGGATTTATAGGCGTCCGGCACGTCGGTGTATTTGCCCACGAGACCAATGCAGACTTCGCCATCTGGATTATGGATTGTCGACGCGATCCGCTGCCAGCCGGACAGATCCGGCTCGGGCGCGTCTTCGATGCGGAAATGCGCCAGCACTTCCTTGTCCAGCCCCTGCTCGTGATAGGCCTCTGGCACATCATAGATGTGGCGGACATCGCGGGCTTCGATCACGCTGGACGGGCGAACGTTACAGAAGCTGGCAATCTTTCCTTTTTCATTTTCGGGGATCGGCCGGTCGCAGCGGCACAGCAATACCTGTGGCTGGATACCGATGGAGCGGAGCTCTTTCACCGAGTGCTGCGTCGGCTTCGTCTTCATTTCGCCGGCTGCCGGAATATAGGGCAGCAGCGTCAGGTGGATGAAGCAGGCCCGGTCCGGGCCGAGTTCCTGGCCGAGCTGGCGTATGGCTTCGAAGAAAGGCAGGCCCTCGATGTCGCCGACCGTGCCGCCAATCTCGCAAAGCACGAAGTCAACACCTTCTCCTGGATCAGACAGGACGAAATCCTTGATCTCGTTGGTGACGTGCGGAATGACCTGGATCGTCGCGCCGAGATAATCGCCGCGGCGCTCTTTTTCGATGATGTGCTTGTAGATCCGGCCGGTGGTGATGTTGTCGGACTGCCTGGCCGACACGCCTGTGAAGCGCTCATAGTGGCCAAGGTCCAGGTCGGTTTCGGCACCGTCATCGGTCACGAACACCTCACCATGCTGGCGAGGACTCATGGTTCCCGGATCCACGTTCAGATACGGGTCCAGTTTGCGCAAACGGACGCCATAGCCGCGGGACTGCAGCAATGCGCCGAGGGCGGCGGAAGCGATACCCTTTCCAAGGGAGGACACCACGCCGCCTGTAATGAAAATATAGCGGATCATGGGAACACCCTGATGCCGTGATTCGGTTTTAGCTGGCGCGTCAAAAACAGACGCAAACGAGAATTATTGGGGATTGCCGCTTTCAGGTGCAGGCGTTTCCGGTTCAGGCTCAACCACTGCTGCGCCTTCGCCGTCTTCGCCCTCAGTCGCGGTTTCCGGAGCCACGGCGCTGTCATCCGACAGGCCGGCCTGCCCTGACAGCAGCGGAGCGGTCGGATCGAACAAGTCCGTCGGAGTGCCCGGCGCCGGAGCACCGTCTTCAGGCGCCAGTACGCGTTCAATGTCCGAACGGTTGTCGCCGCCGCGATTGGCCAGAGTGGTCAGCGCGAGACTGGTGATGAAGAAAATTGCACCGAAAATGATGGTCGAACGCACCACAGCCCCGGCAGCACCACGGCCAGACAGCAGCGAATTGGCCCCGCCGCCGCCACCGCCACCGATGCCGAGTCCACCGCCTTCTGACTTCTGGACCAGCACCAAGCCGATCATGACAAGGCTGGCGAGAATGTGAATCACAAGGATAACGTTCTGCATGACAAATCCGATACGTTTCGTCCAAGGCGCCCGCATATAGGGAATGCGGGCGCAGGCCAAGTCCTGCCTTCAGTCAGAATAGCAATCAGGCTGCGGCATAGATGGCGAGGAAGTCCGCCGCCTTCAAGCTTGCGCCGCCGATCAGGCCCCCATTGACGTTTTTAACCGCCAGGAGGTCCGCGGCATTGCCCGGCTTCATGCTGCCCCCGTAGAGAATTGGGATGAGATCAGCATCCGCGCCGAACATGTCCGCCAGGCTGCTGCGCAGGGCATTATGCATTTCATCAACAGCTTCGACCGTCGCGACATTGCCGGTTCCGATGGCCCAGACCGGCTCATAAGCGATCACGAGACGGTCTGCAGCGGCGCCTGAAGGCAGAGAGCCGCGGAGCATGTTGGTCACGACTTCTATCGCTTTGCCGCTGTCTCGTTCTGCAGCGGTTTCACCGACGCAGATGATCGGCGTAAGGCCTGCCCGCAGCGCTGCAGCCGCCTGTGCGGCAACGATTTCGCTTGTTTCACCATGGTCCGCGCGGCGCTCTGAATGCCCCACGATCACATAGGCGGCGCCGGCATCTGCGAGCATTTCCGCCGAAATGTCGCCGGTATGGGCACCGCTTTCGTTGTTGTGGCAGGTTTCACCGCCGATTTTCAGCGCGCTCTCACGCACCTGGTCTGCTGCCTGCATCAACAGGGTGGCAGGAACGCAGATCAGCGCTTCCACATTTTCCTTGGCTGGCGTGACGCCCGCAGCGATGGCAACAATTTCCTCAAGCGAGCTCCGAAGCCCGTTCATCTTCCAGTTCCCGGCAATAAGTGTCCGTGCCATCAGCGTTCCCTATCTTGATTGACATTGCCGGGTCGCCTAGCAAGCACTGAGCCATCCTGCAAATAGTTGAAAGTACACGCCTCATGCTCGCGCTCATGAAACGCCTGACCCAAACGATTCTTGGCAAGTTCATTGCCATGATCATCATTGCTGGCATGGCGTTCTGGGGCGTGGACCAGGTTTTCAATCAGGTTCGCAACGGTCTTGGCTCCGATCTGCTGGCAGCAGGCAGATCTTCGGTCACCGTGGACGCCTTCGACCGGCGGATTGAAGTCATGTTGCGCAACGTGAACCAGCAGTCTGACGACCCGATCACCAAAGAACAGGCGATCGAGCGCGGCATGGTCGATCAGGTGTTCCAGCTACAGCAATCGCAAACAACGATGCTCGGCTTCGCATCCAAGATCGGCATTGCGCCTTCTACAGACGCCGTGCTGGCGGAGTTGAAAAAAACGGACGCCTTCAAGAATCCCCTGACCGGCGAACTGGATCTTGCGACGTATCAGCGGGTTCTGGCCCAGAATCGGTTTTCCCAGGCAGAATACGAGGCTCAGCTGAAAAGCGACCTGACCCTGCAGGCCCTGCAAGCCGGAACGCTCGCCGGACTGATGCCGCCGGACGTGATGAAAGCCATTCAGACCCGCTATCTGGCAGAATCACGCGATGTCGCCTGGTTCATTCTGGACGCTGCCGACATTCCCGAGCCCGCCGCCCCCACCGAAGAAGACGTTCTCGCCTTCTACAATGAGAATCTGGATGCGCTGAAACAGCCAGAGCGGCGCTCCATCGACCTTCTGAAAGTGTCTGCTGACGACTTCCTGAGCCAGGTCGAGGTGACAGATCAGGAAATCGCGACAATCTATGAAGCCAGCAAATCGGAGCGTTTTTCGGAGCCTGAACAGCGTACTTATGTTGAGTTGATGTTCGGCTCGCGCGATGCGGCCCGGGATGCGTTCGCAGCGCTCGCCGGCGGGGCGGATCCCTCGACGCTCCAGGGGATCGTTTCCCGGGAGTCCAGGACATCGCTGGCAGAGGATGTCGAAGACCAGTTGCTGCGCGATGCGATGTTTGGCCCGGGCCGTCAAAGCGGCGCTCTCTTCGGGCCGAAAGACATGGGCGATGGACGCTGGCTGGTGGCACGCCTGGTGTCGATCCAGCCGGGCGCCGTTTTCCCGCTGGAAAGCGTCAGTGATGAAATTCGCTCAGGCCTCGCACGTGAACGTGCCACCCTTCTGCTCTACGACAAGCTTGAAGCGCTGGACCGTTCGATCAACGCCGGTTTTGACCTGAAACAGATCGCAGAAGAGGTCGGCGTACCGGTCATCTCTTTCGAGCCAGTCGACAAGAATGGCTACACGGAAGACGGCCTGCCGATGATCGGCCTTCTGGAAGCTGGTGACGCATTCCAGCAAGCTTTCCTGATGAACGTCGACGACACATCAAACCAGTTCACCAAGGATGATGTGACCTATGTGATCTCGACCCGCGAAATCGTACCGCCATCTACTCCGGCATTCGATGAAGTGAAGGATGACGTCCGGCAGGCACTGGTTCTGCGGAATGAGGGCGAAGCTGCGCAAACCCTCGTCAACGAGATCAAGGACCGCATCACCAGCGGTGCCTCCACCCTCGAATCCGAAGCGCAAGCCGTGAGCGCCCCTGTTGAAACACCTCCGGCGGCAATCACCCGCATGACCGCCGAAGAGAGCGGCCTGCCGAATTCAGCCATCGGCGGCGTTTTCTCCGGCAAGCCGGGCGATGTCTTCACCTATCCTAACCGGACGGGCGACAAGTACATGATCGTGCAGCTTCAGGCCGTGAATGATCCATCGACAGAAGCTCTGGCTGCAGCGGACCCGAACGCGTCGAGCTCTCTTGTCTCCTCGCTCGATTCAGATCTGGCCACGGCAATGGAAGCCGAAATGGCGGGCGCGGTGAAGCTGAAGGTGAACGGCGCAGCCTACAACGCCTACAAGGCATCGATTTCGTCAAACCAATGAGCCGCGCAAAGCTGATCGTTCGCCGACGGATCGGGGATGTCGAAACGCCCGTCGGCGCCTTGCTGAAACTGGGTGACGACACACCCGGCACGTTCCTGTTCGAGTCGATTGCAGGCGGTGAGCGGCTGGGCCGCTATTCGTTTATTGGTGGGGCACCACAGGTCTGGTTCCGCATCAACAATGGCGTCGCCGAAACCGCAACGACGGCAGACTTTTCAGACGCCTCTCCCGTTGAAGGCACCCCGGTCGAAGCTCTCAGAGCGTTCGTTGAGGCTGCCCGAGCAGAGACGGAAGACGACCTGCCGCCGATGGCGTCCGGTGCGTTCGGATATGTCGGCTATGACATGATCCAGCATGTCGAACCCGTTTCGATCACAAAGCCGGATGCGCTCAACGTGCCGGAAGCCCTGCTCGTCATTCCCAAAGTGGTGATCGTTTTCGACCATATCTATCAGGAACTGCTCCTGATCGGCCGGGTTGAGAACGGCAATGAAGACGAGATCAATCAGCAACTCGATAAAATCGAAGAACAGCTTCAAGCCCTGCCCGTCCTGCCACCAGCAGATCAATCCGCAGAGCCTGTCACGCTAACCTCGAATACCAGCAAGGAACGGTATTTCGAAATTGTCGAGAAGTGCCGGGACTACATCAAGGCGGGCGACATTTTCCAGGTTGTTCCGAGCCAGCGTTTTTCGACGCCATTCAACAAAAAGTCGATCAGCTTCTATCGCGCCCTGCGCCGTCTGAATCCGTCTGCGTTCATGTTCCACATGAATTTGGGCGATGTACGCCTCGTGGGATCGAGTCCAGAAATTCTTGTGCGTGTACGGAATGGCCGGGTTGCCATCCGCCCGATCGCCGGCACCCGTCCCCGCTCAGGAGATCCGGTCGAGGATGCGAAGCGCGCCGAGAGCCTGTTGAACGATCCGAAGGAGATCGCTGAACACCTGATGTTGCTTGACCTCGGCCGTAATGATGTCGGCCGGGTTGCGGCATATGGAAGTGTTCAGGTCACCGAGCAATTCATCGTCGAACGCTACAGCCATGTCATGCACATCGTCAGTCATGTTGAAGGCGACCTGCGCCAAGGGCTCGACGCGGTAGACGCGCTGTTTGCGGGATTTCCTGCAGGCACTGTCTCCGGTGCACCGAAAATCCGCGCCATGCAGATCATCGACGAGATGGAAACGAATGCCCGTGAAATTTATGGCGGTGCCGTCGGTTATTTCGGGTGGAACGGAGATCTCGACACCTGCATCGCCCTGCGGACCGCTGTGCTGAAAGATGGCCAGCTGCACATCCAGGCGGGCGGCGGCGTCGTGCTCGATTCCAACCCTCAGTACGAATATGACGAAACCCAGCACAAGGCTGGCGCGCTTAAGCGGGCCGCAGAACTGGCTGCAGCTTACGAGTTCGACCAATGAGCCGGAAGAAGATCCTCGTCATCGACAATTATGACAGCTTTACCTGGAACCTGGTCCATTACCTGGAAGAACTTGGTGCCGACACAACAGTTGTCCGGAATGATGAGCTGACCGTCGAGGAAGCGCTCGCAAGCGGCGCGGATGGCGTTCTCCTCTCCCCCGGCCCCTGTACGCCGAATGAGGCTGGCATCTGCGTGGACCTGATCCGCAATGCACCGGAAGATCTGCCGATCCTGGGTGTGTGTCTCGGACACCAATCCATCGGCCAGGCCTTCGGTGGGAAAGTCATCACGGCGCGGGAAATCCGCCACGGCAAGCTTTCAGACATCCATCAGACCGGCGGGGATCTCTTTCAGGGGCTACCGGAGACGTATCGTGTGGTGCGTTACCACTCTCTGGCTGTCCGCCCGGAAGATCTGCCGGAAGACCTCGTCGCCGATGCCTTCACCGATGACGGTGAGATCATGGCACTGCATCACAAAACCCGTCCGGTGTATGGGGTGCAATTCCACCCGGAAAGCTTTCTGACCGAACACGGCCATGCCTTGCTCAAAAACTGGCTGGACAGGCTCTGATCTTCCTCCGCTATTGAGCCCGCCAGTCAAGACCGCTATCGGTTTCGGCAATGACCGACACACCTCCTCTCTCCCATGCGCTGCAAGCGCTCGCGCGGCGCCAGCCGCTTGAAGACGATGTTCTGAAGGGAGCGTTCGATACACTTCTGTCAGGCGACGCTGCTCCAGAAGAAATTGGCGCATTCCTTATGGGGCTCGTGGTACGCGGTGAGACTGCGGACGAGCTGACGGCCGGCGCGACGATCATGCGTCAACATGCACGCAAGGTACCAACAACCGGTCCCTTGCTAGATACTTGCGGAACCGGCGGCTTGCCATGGAAGAGCCTCAACACGTCAACGGCATGCGCCATCGTTATTGCAGCTGCCGGTGGGCGCGTTGCCAAGCACGGCAACCGATCCGTGCCGCCTAAAACCGGATCCGCTGATGTCCTGGAAGCCCTCGGCGTGAACCTGGAGATCAGCGAAGAGGAGTTTACCAATTGCCTCGACGGCGCGGGCGTTGCTTTCCTCTTTGCACGTAGCCATCACAGCGCCATGCGCCATGTCGCGCCCGTTCGGGCACAGCTTGGCATCCGGACGATCTTCAACCTTCTTGGGCCGCTGACCAATCCGGCCGGAGCGTGTCATCAGGTCCTCGGCGTATTTGCGCCCGAATGGGTTGAGCCGATAGCTGAGACGCTCGGCAGGCTCGGCACGGAGCGGGCCTGGGTCGTTCATGGCCTCGATGGCATAGACGAACTTTCTATCGCCGGTCCGAGCAAGGTGTGCGAAGTACTTGAGGACGGGACGCTCAACGAGTTTGAAGTCCACCCGTCCGATGCCGGGCTGGGCACGCATCCGCTCTCAGCGCTGGAGAGTGAAGACGTTGCAGGCAATGCGCTTGCGATCACCGAACTTCTAGACGGACATGAGAACCCCTTCCGGGAAACAGTTCTTCTGAATGCGGCGGCAGGGCTGCATGTCCATGGCAAAGCCTCAGACCTGAAGGAAGGCGCTGCCATGGCGGCAGAAGCGATCGACTCCGGCGAGGCAAAGCAGACATTGCGCAAGCTGGTGAAGCTTTCGCGGGGCGAACCGCTCGAATGAAGACAGCGCTCGACAAGATCATCGACTACAAACACGGCGAAGTGGCTGAGCTGAAGCGGCAGATCAGCTTTTCAGCCATGGATGAGCAGGCCCGTGCAGCATCCCCTCCGCGAGGGTTCTCTTCAGCACTGTCCCGCGTTGCCGCTGAAGACCAGAACGCGCTGATTTGCGAGCTGAAACGCAAAAGCCCCTCGGCGGGAGAGATCCTGCCAGGTGCAGATCCGGTCCAGATCGCAAAGGAATATGAAGCCGGCGGCGCAGCGTGCCTCTCGGTGCTGACCGATGGCCCGAGTTTTGGTGGTTCCCTCACGGATTTCGCGGCAATCCGGGAAGCCGTTACCATTCCGATGTTGCGCAAGGACTTCATGATAGACCCGATCCAGGTCGCAGAGGCGCGCGCCTGGGGCGCGGACTGCATTCTGGTCATCATGGCCAGCCTGGACGATGCACAGGCCGCCGAACTGACCGACTGCGCCATGGGTTATGGCATGGATGTTCTGGTGGAAACGCACAATGAGGCTGAACTGGAACGAGCGCTGCGCCTGCCCTCACCGCTGATCGGTATCAACAACCGGGACCTGAAGCGCATGGTCACCGATCTGTCGACAACTGAGCGCCTTGCGCCGCTTGTACCTGCCGATCGTCAGATGGTTGCCGAAAGCGGAATTTCGTCTACCGCGCACATCGATCGCTTGCGTCAGACCGGGGCACGCCGCTTCCTGATCGGCGAAAGCCTGATGAAGCGCGAATCGGAACGCCAATCGGCTGTCAGCGAGTTGCGAACAACTTCCGGCAATTGACCCGAACAGTGAACACATGTAGAACACATGTGAACAAAGATTCGGACCAGAGGCGGCCCAACATGTTGACCAATAAGCAAAAAGAGCTCCTGCTCTTCATCAATGAGCGGATCAAGGAGACAGGCGTCTCTCCCTCTTTTGACGAGATGAAGGAAGCGCTCGATCTCGCTTCGAAATCCGGTATCCACCGTCTTATCACCGCGCTCGAAGAACGCGGCTTCATCCGCCGTCTCGCCCACCGTGCCCGGGCCCTGGAAGTTCTGAAATTGCCGGAATCGGCTGTCGCGTCTGCAACGCCACGCGGACGGAAGGACTTCCGCCCCGCCCTGGTTTCTGCGGGTCGGCCGGCGGCTGAAGCGTCGCCGCGCACCGTTCCCCTGATTGGCCGGATCGCCGCAGGTCTTCCGATTTCCGCAATCCAGCAGGATAACGGGCATGTGAACGCCCCGGATGGGCTATCCGACAGCGAAGAACACTTTGCACTCGAGGTGCAGGGCGACTCCATGATCGATGCAGGTATTCTGGAGGGAGATATCGTGATCTGCCGCCGGACTGAATCGGCCAGTACCGGGGATATTGTCGTGGCGCTCATTGATGGTGAGGAGGCGACGCTGAAACGCCTTCGCCGCAAAGGGGCTTCCGTCGCACTGGAAGCAGCCAACCCGGCCTACGAGACGCGTATATTCGGGCCTGACCGGGTCGCAGTCCAGGGCCGTCTGGTGGCGCTGGTCCGCCGGTACGACTAATTACATGCCCGCCAGGGCCGTTTTCCACACTCCGGAGCGGTCAGGCGCTTTGGGCCTTTCTGTCCCGATTTTATGGTTATGCCGCCGGATGTGATGACGTCGGCCCAATCCAGTCTGAGATGAAGGTCGTCGAGGCGGAGTTCGACAGCCGGTACTGCGTCACCGTCCCGGTAGAAAGTCGCGGCTCCGTCGGTAACCCCATTCCCCACAACAGGATAGGTGCACGTTGGGGCGGTACACGGCGCGCCCGGGTTAGCATTAGAGTACCGAAGCGGTGACAATCCATCGCCATCGATCATTTCAAAGCGGACGATTTCTCCATTCCCGCTCTTCAGGAACAGCTCACCGGAAGGCGCCCAATGGGCAATAACGTCTTCTGACCGCACCCACAGGATAACTGCAGGCAGGATCAGCAAGACAGAGAGCAAGATGCGCGCGCTTCCCCGCGCCGCCATCGCACAGGCGATTGCGCAGGAACTGAGTACCAGCGTCGCGGCTGGCATCGTCTTGGGGAGTGTATAGGCAGCATTTGGCAGGGAAGCGCACCAATGAGCCACCGCCAGGACAGCTTCCAGCGACAGTCCGAACAATCTCAATCCTGTATCCCCAAACCCAAAGGGCGTCAGGATCAGGGATAAGGCCGCGAGCGGCGCACTGACGAAAGATATGATCGGCATCGCCAGCAGATTGGCGAGAAGGCCAAACCCCGCCAACCGGTCAAAGTGATAGATGGCGAATGGCGCGGTGGCGGCACCCGCCACCAATGACGTCACGAAGAGGGATGCCCAGCTAAAGCTCATCGATCCAAGAATGCGTTCTCGCTCTGCCCGGCGCCGCGACCAGGCATCATAGGTCGCGATCAAGGCCCCGGACGCAGCGAAGGACATCTGGAACCCTGGAGTCATCACACTTTCAGGCTGTAGCAAGACCACTAGAATCATCGCGATTGCATAGGAGCGTAAACTGAGCGCCGCCCGGTCTGCGAGTACGGCACCGAAGACAACTGCAGACATGATGAATGCCCGCTGCGTAGAAACGCTAGCCCCTGAAGTGACGAGGTAAACGAAGCTCGCTGACAAGGCCGCGATCGCCGCAGGTTTCTGAACGGCTATACGTAATGCCAGCGGTTCGATGAAGGCCAGACCGCGCCTTACAAGCAGGAAGACAAGCCCCCCAACCATGGCCATGTGCAGCCCTGAAATGGCAAGGAGGTGCGACAGGCCGGATGCCCGCAACGCTTCCTGATCCTCCATCTTCATGAAGCTGCGGTCCCCGGAAACGAGGGCCGCTGCGAACCCGCCTGCTCGCGAGCCGGCTGCTTCATTCACATGTTCGGCAAGCCGCCTGCGGAACGCAGCCACACGGAGGTCCAGCTGTTTCATCCGGCTGTCGGGGGCGCCAAGCGTGCCGCCTCTGCAACGTCCCATCACATACCCGACGCCGCCCAGCTGTTCGAACCAGGCTTGCCGCCGGAAATCATAGTCACCGGGCAGCGACGGCGATGGTGGAGGTCGCAGAAGCGCGAAACATCTCACGAACCGCCCCGGTGCAACCTGCAGGTCCAGCCGATGCGTGACCCGAACAAATTTCGGGGTTTCTTCTGCGCTAACGCCGGAAAGCGCATGAACCTCTATGCGCAGCCGATTCCCCTTTGCCCCCGGTTCCACTTCACGGATCCATCCTTCCAGCATCAGGGGCCGCATCCCGGAACTGATGACAGGCGCTTCAACAGAAGCGGTTCTAAAGGTCGCTGCGGTGAAACCTCCGATCAATCCAAGAAGGACGAGTGCCGGAAGATTGATGGCCGACATCCACCAGACCCATCTGGTGGAAATGTAGAGGATACCTGCCACAAATGTTGCAATGAGACAGGGCCAGATCAGCGGCTCGTTTGACAGGGTAAAATAGACGATTACTCCCCCACAAAGGGAAAAGCCGAGCAGCAACGGGCGCGAGTCTATTTCCGCAATAGACCAAAGGCTGCCCCACACGGCTGCAATAGCTGGCGCCAGCCCCTTGCCTTCAGCAGCAACCTTGTGTTTCTGCCAGCCAGGACGCCTGAATTGCAGCATTAAGCGGAGCCCTCACGAGACATGGACGTTGTCACGCGGTTTGCCCCCTCTCCCACTGGCATGCTCCATATTGGAGGCGCCCGGACTGCACTTTTCAACTACCTTTTCGCGAAACACAACAACGGGAAGTTTCTTCTGAGGATCGAAGACACTGACCGCGAACGTTCGACGCCGGAAGCGACTGCCGCCATCCTTGAGGGGATGGACTGGCTTGGGCTCACGCCTGATGAGCCGCCGGTGATGCAATTCGAGCGCGCCTCCCGGCATGCCGAAGTCGCAGAAGAGATGATCCGCCGCGGCACGGCATTCCGGTGTTATGCGACTCAGGAAGAGCTGCAGGCGCGCCGGGACCTCGGCGAAGAAAAGCGGAAAGCTGCGAAAGCGGAAGGCATATCCGATGAGGAGAAAGCCTCCCTGCTTGAAGAAGCCCATGCCTTGCTGGCGCCTTACCGGTCTCCCTGGCGGGACGGTGCCCCGCCGCCCTCGCCCGACGCCCCCTACACTGTGCGCCTGCGGGCGCCGGAGAGTGGAGAACGTATCCTTGAGGATGGTGTTCAGGGCACAGTCCGCATTCAGGCAGACGAGCTGGATGACCTTATCCTGCTGCGCGCCGATGGCACGCCGACCTATATGCTGGCTGTCGTCGTCGACGATCACGACATGGGAATCACGCACATCATCCGTGGCGACGATCATTTGCGGAACGCTTTCCGGCAGATCCCGATTTATGAGGCGATGGGCTGGGACGTTCCGTTCATGGCCCACGTTCCGATGATCCACGGTGCCGATGGTGCGAAACTCTCCAAACGGCACGGGGCCCTCTCGACGCTTGCTTACCGCGAGATGGGGTACTTGCCCGAAGCGATGCGGGCATATCTGCTGCGTATCGGCTGGAGCCATGGTGATCAGGAAATCTTCACGGACGAAGAGGCTGTCGCCGCTTTCGATGTCTCCGGCATCAACCGTGCCCCCGGACGGCTGGACCTCGACAAACTCGGCCAGGTCAACTCGCACTTCCTGCGCCTGGCAAGCGACGAGCGTCTGTTTGATTTGCTAAAGCCCTACTGGGAGGCAGAAGCGCCGATCGGAGATGCCGAATCCCGGTTGCGAGCAGCCCTGCCCCACATGAAAGACCGGGGCACGACATTGCCGGAACTTGCACAGGCATTTTCGTTCCTGTTGGCCAAAAGACCGCTGGAAATGAACAAAAAGGCCAGAAAGGCAGTTCGCGGTGAGGGACTTGACCGTTTGCGTAGCTTGCGCGACGAACTGCAGCAGCTGTCGGATTGGACGGCTGAACAGATTTCTGTGACGATTGCTTCTTATTGCACTGCACAAGGCCTATCTATGGGGCAGATAGGCCCTCCGTTGCGCGCTGCGCTCACAGGCGGACTGCCAGCACCGGATATTGCACCGGTACTGGAATGGCTCGGCCGGGACGAAGCGCTTGGAAGAATTGAAGATCAACTGGCGCCGGAAAATGCTCCGGGCGCCTGAGAAACAAGAAGGGTTTGAAGGTTAAGGCTGATGGAAAACAAGACGAAACAAACCGGCACCGCAAAACTGGATGTTGCTGGTAACTCCTACGAACTGCCGGTCCTGTCCGGAACACACGGCCCCGACGTAATCGATATCCGTCGGGTGTACGCGGAAACGAACCATTTCACGTTCGATCCGGGCTTCACCTCCACAGCCAGCTGTGAAAGCCAGATTACGTTCATCGACGGGGATGAAGGCGTGCTTCTTCATCGCGGCTACCCGATCGGCCAACTTGCTGAACAGTCCACCTTCCCGGAAGTCTGCCATCTGATCCTGTATGGCGAGCTGCCGACAAAGTCTGAGCTCGAAGACTTCAACGATACGATCAAGCAGCACACCCTGCTTCACACCCAGATGGATCGCTTCTTCGAAGGGTTCCGGCGCGACAGCCACCCAATGGCGATGCTGACAGCAACGGTTGGCGGACTTGCCTCCTTCTATCCGGGCGCCATGGACAGCGAGGACCCGGAAGAGCGCCGTCTCAACTCGATCCGTCTTCTTGCAAAGATGCCGACCCTCTGTGCCCGTATCCTGAAGTACAATCTCGGCCAGAAATACGTCGATCCGCGGAACGAGTACTCGTACGCAGAGAACTTCCTGAACATGTGTTTCTCGGTTTCAGCCGAGGACTACAAAGTCGACCCGGCAATCGCCAAGGCGATGGACCGCTTCTTCATCCTGCACGCTGACCACGAGCAGAACGCGTCGACTTCGACCGTCCGCCTCGCCGGCTCGTCGGGCGCTCACCCGTTCGCCGCTGTCGCTGCAGGCGTGGCCTGCCTCTGGGGCCCCAGCCATGGCGGCGCCAATGAAGCCTGCCTCAATATGCTGCACCAGATTGGCTCGGCAGACCGGATTCCGGAATTCATCGAGAAGGCCAAGGACAAGAACGACCCCTTCCGCCTCATGGGCTTCGGCCACCGCGTGTACAAAAACTACGATCCACGCGCCAAAGTGATGCGCGAGTCAGCCCATGAAGTGCTCGACCTGCTCGGCCTCAAGGATACGCCGATCCTCGAAGTGGCGATGGAGCTGGAACGTATCGCACTCGAAGACGAATACTTCATCGAGAAGAAGCTCTACCCGAACGTCGACTTCTATTCCGGCATCATCCTGGATGCCATCGGCTTCCCGAAGCAGATGTTCACTGTGCTGTTCTCGCTCGCCCGCACCGTCGGCTGGGTCGCCCAGCTGAACGAAATGATCGACGACCCGACCCAGCGTATTGGCCGCCCGCGCCAAATCTATACCGGTGCGGCGAAGCGGGATTATGTTCCGATCGATCAACGCTAAGGCACGTTGAGATGAATATGGAAACGCCACCTGCCGCGAACAGGTGGCGTTTTCTTTTCTGCGTCACCAGAAGAATTTCCCCGTTCCCTTCAGCCCCGACTCCTTGCTAAAGGCTGCCTCATGAAAACCGCTGTCATTGTCTTTCCTGGTTCGAACTGTGATCGTGATGCCCACGACGCGCTCCTCAAGGTTACCGGCAAGGCGCCGGCCATGGTCTGGCACAAGGACGGGACGATCCCCGAAGGCACGGACTTCGTGATGGTGCCGGGAGGCTTCTCCTACGGAGACTACCTGCGCTGTGGTGCCATGGCAGGCAATTCTCCGGTCATTTCCCAGCTGATCGCTCATGCCGAGCGCGGCGGCTATGTTCTAGGCGTCTGCAACGGGTTCCAGATCCTGTGCGAGACAGGACTTTTGCCTGGCGCATTGATGCGCAATGCATCGCTGCACTTCGTCTGCAAACCCCAGCCGTTGACAGTCGAGACCTCCAATACGGCCTTCACCAGTGCGTATCAGGGACGCAGTGAAGTCGTCATCCCGATCGCCCATCATGATGGCAACTACTACGCAGATGACGCCACGCTCGACCGGATAGAAGGCGATGGCCACGTGGCATTCCGTTATGCGGCCGGCGAAAACCCGAATGGTTCAGCCCGCGATATCGCCGGCATCCTCAGCCAGAACGGGCGCGTTCTTGGACTCATGCCTCACCCGGAGCGGGCCATTGGCGGCCATGAAGGTGGTGATGACGGTCTCGGACTGTTCGAGAGCCTGCTGAGCGCAGCCTGAAGCGCTGGTCAGCACCTGCCCGCCCCGGTATGAGGCGGTATGACTTCTTCTGTTGATCCGAATAAATTGTCGGCCCGCCTGTCCGAAGCGTCTGCGCTTCGCAATGCTGGACGCGTTCCCGAAGCGATTGCCGCATATCGCGACGTCCTCGCCATGGAACCCAACCTGCCGGACAGCTGGTACAATCTTGGCTGGCTGCTCCGCCGCAATGGGCAACCTTCCGACGCCCTGAAAGCTTATGAAGAAGCACTGGCAAGAAACATTACGGGCCCCGAAGAAGTCTGGCTCAATATTGGCGTTTTACACGCAGATGATTTCCTGAAACCGGATGCTGCCATTGAGGCTTATGAGCAGGCACTGAAGCTCAAGGAGGACTTTGTTCCAGCCCTCTTCAATCTGGCAAACACGCATGAAGACCTTGGACAGGTCGAACGCGCTGTCGCGCTCTATCAGAAGATTCTGGAAGTTGCGCCCATGGAAGCCGAGCCTTTGGCGAGGATCGCCAATATCAGCCGGCCGACTTCGCTGGACGACGGGATCGTCAAACGTGTCGACGAAGCCCGAGTCCGGCAGGACATCCCTGCAGCGTCCCGCGCCAGTCTTGAATTTGCCTTTGGCAGAATGCTCGACTTCCTTGGCGAATATGATGCTGCCTTCGCCGCTTATGAGCGCGCAAACCAGGCTTCAGAGTCCGTGCGTCCGCCGAATTATCCGGGATTTAACCAAGGCAGGAGCGAAGCCATTGTAGATGCGCTTAAGGCAATGCCGGCCCCATCGGCTGGGAAGCTGCCCTCTTCCCCGATACAGCCGGTATTCATCCTCGGACAGTTCCGCTCCGGCTCGACTTTGCTGGAACAGATCCTCTCCGGCCACAGTCAGGTTTCGACCATGGGTGAGCTGCCCTTGCTGGCTCAGATCGGTGCCAAGCGGTTTTCTCCATACCCTGCAAAGCTTGCAGACGCTTCAGAAGAAGAGCTGGCAAATGCGCGGGGAGAATACTTCAAAGGTCTCGAAGACCGCCGTTCGGGTCTCTCAGGTATTGTGACCGATAAGCGCCCGGACAACTATTTTCACGTCGGGATGATCCTGCGCCTCTTTCCGGAAGCCAGAATTCTTCACACGGTGCGGGATTCGCGGGATGTTTGCCTGTCGACGTTCTTTGCCCATCTTGATCTTCATCAGGTGCATGCAACGGACCTTAAGAATATCGCCCGGCACTACAGGGCTTATGAACAGCTCATGGCCCATTGGAAATCACTGGCGCCAGATCAGATTCTCGATGTCCCCTATGATACGCTTGTAAACGAGCCCGAACAGGAAGTGAGAAACATCCTCGATTTCCTGGGCCTGCCTTTCGAGCAGGCCTGCCTCGAGTTTCATGCATCCTCCGCACCCGTGAAGACCGCCAGTGTCTGGCAGGTACGTGAGCCGCTTTATACACGCTCCTCCGGACGCTGGCGGAACTATGAAAAGCATCTCGGCCCAATGATGGAGGTTCTCAATGGCACAACACGCTGAGCTGATCGCGAGCCTTCCGAAAGCCGAACTGCACCTTCACATTGAGGGTAGTTTTGAACCGGAAATGATGATGCAGATTGCGGAGCGCAATCGGGTCGAAATTCCGTTTAAAACTCTGGAAGACGCAAAAGCTGCCTACAATTTCTCGAACCTTCAGGAATTTCTGGACCTCTATTATCAGGGCATGAACGTCCTGCGCACGGAGCAGGATTTCCACGACCTGACCTGGGCCTATCTCAAACGCGTAAAAAACGACAATGTCCGGCACGTCGAGATGTTCTACGACCCGCAGGCCCATACCGGTCGCGGCGTCGCATTCGGAACAGTGACTGAGGGAATTCTCTCCGCTCTGGAACGCGGTGAAAAAGAACTCGGTATCAGTTCGATGTTGATCATGAGCTTTCTTCGACACCTTTCGGAAGAAGACGGCTTTGCGCTGCTGGAGGAATCAAAACCCTGGCATGACAAGTTCGTCGGCGTTGGCCTCGACAGTTCGGAGGTCGGTCACCCGCCCCTGAAGTTTGAACGCCTTTTTGCCCGATGCAGGGAACTTGGCTTCAAACTCTGCCTGCATGCCGGTGAAGAAGGTCCGCCCTCCTATGTCAGGGAAGCGCTTCTGGACATTGGCGCGGACCGGATCGATCACGGGAACCGGTCCATGGAGGACGCTGGCCTGATCGAGATCCTGCGCGATACGCAGACCCCCCTGACCAACTGCCCGCTGTCCAACCTCGCCCTTTGTGTAATTGATGATCTGAAGAAAAGCCCCCTCAAGGCGCAACTTGAAGCAGGCCTCCTCGTGACCGTGAATTCAGACGATCCGGCGTATTTTGGCGGTTACATTGGAAAGAACTTCGAACAGATCAGCGAAGCGCTCGACCTGTCTTCGGAGCAGATAATTCAGCTGGCAAAGAACAGTTTTACGGCGTCGTTCCTGCCGGAAAACGTGCGCTCACAATTCATACGGGAAATAGAAGGCGCTTGAGCCCTATCCCCTAATCCATTGATCCGCAGGAAACCGGGTGGGACTTGATTCACACCCCAGGATGCAATTTGCAGCACGAGCGCTCAATTTAGAGTCACTCTAAGTGTGCTTCTGTCATCACAGTTTTATAACAATATAGGTCTGGCGGGCAATATTCTTCCAATACTCCCTGTTTCCGGGGCCGATTCGGCATTAACTGGCCCAGTGAGGTTAAAAAACAGACAGGAGTGTAGAATTATGACCAAGGTCAGATCACTACTTTTGACGGCATCGACCGTCGCATTGGCCGCAAGCTTTTCGCCAGCTTTCGCCCAGGAAGATACCGATACGAACGCGAGCGAGCTTCGCCAGGGCCAGGTCGTCGTGACGGGTACCCGTACCGCCAATCGCACCGCGCTTGAGACAGCCGTACCGGTCGACGTTTTCCCGGTTGAGGAACTGACAGAAACGGGGCGCGTGGAACTCAACCAGATCCTCAGCACGACCGTTCCGAGCTTCAACTTCAACCAGACCGCCATCAATGACGGTACTGACATCATCCGCCCGGCCACTCTGCGCGGCCTGTCTCCTGACCAGACGCTGGTTCTGGTGAACGGCAAGCGCCGTCACTCCTCCTCCCTGGTCAACATCAACGGTTCGGTTGGACGCGGCTCTGCCGCTGTTGACCTCAACTCCATCCCGACCAGTGCCATTGGCAACGTCCAGGTCCTGCGTGACGGCGCGTCGGCACAGTACGGTTCCGACGCAATTGCCGGCGTCATCAACGTTATCCTCCGCGAAGACGATCACGGCGGTGGCCTGAATGTCCGTTACGGCGCAAACGTCACAGATCCGGAAGGCCTGAACCGCAGCGAAATCGACGGCCAGACGACCACGATCGGCGGCTGGACCGGCTTTGGCCTCGGTGACAATGGCTTCCTGACCGTGTCGGGCGAGTATTCCCTTCGCCAGGCATCGAACCGGGCCGGTCTCGACCCGCGCCAGCAATTCCCAGACGATCCGGCCTATGCCGAAGTCGAACGTAATTTCGATCGCCTGAACCACCGCTACGGCAACGGCCGTGCGGAAAACGTAAGCTTCTTCTTCAATTCCGGTTACACGCTGGATAGCGGTGTCGAACTCTACGCGTTCGGTGGCGTTCAGGATCGTGAGGGTGAAAGCCCCGGCTTCTATCGCCGTGCCCTCGACTCCCGCAACGTACCGGAAATCTATCCGGGCGGCTTCCTGCCAGTCATCGGCGGTGATGTAACCGACTACTCTCTCGGCGGCGGTTTCCGCGGTGTCGCGGGCGGCTGGGACTATGACGTGAGCGCGGTCTATGGCTCCAACGAGCTGGACTACTCGGTCAACAACTCTCTCAACGCCTCGATCGGACCGACCAGCCAGACGTCGTTCAATGCCGGCGCCCTGGCCTTCGACCAGGTCACCGTGAACGCCGACATCGTCAAAACCTTCGACAACCTTCTGCCGGGTGAAACCTCGCTGGCATTTGGTGCCGAGTACCGTGATGAGAGCTTTGAGATCACGGCTGGCGAACCAGCCTCCTACATCCAGGGCCCGCTTCCGGCAGCAGCCGGCAGCCAGGTCTTCCCGGGCTTCACGCCGGAATCCGCAGTCGACGTCAGCCGCGATGCTGCCAGCATCTATGGCGAAGTCGAGTGGGTGCCGAACGCGCAGACCCTGATCTCCGCAGCTGTTCGTTACGAAGACTATTCTGACTTCGGTGACGCTGTGACCGGCAAGCTTGCCGGCCGCTACGACTTCACGGATCAGGTCGCTGTCCGCGGTGCCATCTCGACCGGCTTCCGCGCACCAAGCCTGCAACAGCAGTACTTCACGGCGATCTCGACGAACTTCATCGACGGCGTTCCGTTCGAAGTCGGCACCTTCCCGGCCACGTCTGCAGCCGCAGTCGCCCTCGGCGGTGGCCAGCTCGACGCCGAAGAATCGACCAGCTACTCGCTCGGTCTCGTTCTGACGCCGACCAATGACTGGTTCGTCACAATCGACGCCTACCAGATCAATATCGACGACCAGATCTTCCTGACGGAAAACCTGGGCGGTGATGACGTTGATGATGTTCTCGCCGCTGCCGGTGTGACTGGCGTGCAGCGCGTTCGCTTCTTCCAGAATGGTATCGAGACCGAATCCAAGGGTGTCGACATCGTGACGAAGTATGCGTTCGACTTTGGCGATATGGGTACGCTCGACGCCTCTGCGGCGTTCAACTACTCGAAAACGGAAGTCACGCATGTTCCGGACAACACGGTAATTCCGGACCTGACGCTGTTCAGCCGCTCCAACACGCTGACGCTGGAAGAGAGTGCACCGGAAACGAAGTTCATTCTTGCCGGTAACTACACCTACCAGCAGGCTGATTTCGTTCTGCGCGCGACGCGCTTCGGTGAAGTTCTGGTTCCGTCGAACAACCCGGACAACGACTTCACGCTGGATGCGGACTGGATCATCGATGCGTCTGTGAACTTCAACGTCACTGACAAGTTCAGCGTTGGGATCGGTGCAGACAACCTGCTCGACGAATATCCGACGATGACGCCCGATGGCCTGAACTTCAACGGCATCTTCCCGTATTCGAGCCGCAGCCCATTTGGCTTCTCGGGCCGCTTTGTCTACGCCCGCGCCAGCTATAACTGGTAAGCAGCGCCGCCGGTATTCTGCCGGATAGCGGATATAATTTGAGATGGGCCTGCCTTTTTTGGGCAGGCCCATTTCTTATCCGGGCCTTATCTCAGGTCAGCCGCAAGTTTGATGGCAATAGATGCTGGCGACTCGTGGCATTTGCCGCTAAAGCCCGGCCATGACCGATAAGACTGAGATCCTCGACCATCTTACAGCCGAGCAGGATGAAGCTGCCGGCCTCGAACACGGCATCAAGGCAGACGAGTGGGAACGCCTCGTCACGCGCCTGAACCGTAAGCCCAATCTGGTTGAATTGGGCATCTACTCGGTGATGTGGTCGGAGCACTGCTCCTACAAATCGTCCCGCCGACACCTGTCCAAATTCCCGACGAAAAACGACAGGGTTATTCAGGGACCTGGCGAGAATGCGGGCGTGATCGACATCGGTGACGGACAGGCCGCCATCTTCAAGATGGAGAGCCACAACCACCCGTCCTATATCGAGCCCTATCAGGGTGCAGCGACCGGCGTTGGCGGCATTCTGCGCGATGTCTTCACAATGGGCGCGCGGCCGATCGCGCTGGTCAACGCGCTGCGCTTTGGCGCGCCTGACCACCCGAAGACCCGCAGCCTTGTGGCTGGTGTTGTCGCAGGCATCGGCGGATACGGTAACTGCGTCGGCGTGCCGACCGTGGCTGGCGAAACCCAGTTCGATGAAGGCTACAACGGAAACATCCTCGTCAATGCGATGGCCGTCGGGCTGGCGGATCAGGACAAGATTTTCTATGCCCGTGGCGCGACTCCCGGCAATCCGATCTTCTATGTCGGCTCCAAAACCGGCCGCGACGGCATCCACGGCGCCACAATGGCGTCGGCCGAATTCTCCGAAGGCGATGAAGAGAAGCGCCCTACCGTCCAGGTCGGCGATCCGTTCACAGAGAAGCTGCTGATCGAAGCCTGCCTTGAGCTGATGGCAACGGACGCCATCCAGGCCATTCAGGACATGGGCGCAGCCGGCCTCACCTCCTCCTCCGTCGAGATGGCAGCATCCGGCGGTGAGAATGGCGAAGGCATCGGCGTGGTCATGGACCTTAATAAGGTGCCTCAGCGTGAGGAAGGCATGACAGCCTACGAGATCATGCTGTCGGAGAGCCAGGAGCGCATGCTGATGGTGCTCTATCCCGACAAGATCGATGTCGCGAAAGCAGTGTTCGACAAGTATGATCTCTCCGCAGAAGTCATTGGCCACACAACTGATACGGGCCACCTTGTACTGACGCAGTTTGGCGAAACGGTCTGCGACATTCCAGTCGCCCCACTTGCCGAAGATGCGCCGAACTATGATCGCCCCTGGAATGAGCCGCCCAAGCGCACGGCTCTGGATATTTCTAAATATCCGGAACCGGCGGATTATGGTGAGGTGCTGGTCAAGCTGATGTCCTGTCCCGACATGGCGTCCAAACGCTGGGTCTGGGAACAATATGACCGCCACGTGATGGGTGACACGATCGACTCTTCCCAATCCGGTGGCGATGCGGCGATAGTCCGTATACATGAGACAAGCAAGGCCCTGGCCATCTGTTCGGATTGCAATCCGCACTATGTGGCTGCTGACCCTTATGAGGGCGGCAAGGCCGTGGTGGCGGAAGCTTATCGCAACCTGTCTGCTGTCGGTGCGACGCCGATTGCGATTACGGACAATCTCAATTTCGGTAACCCGGAAAAACCGAACACGATGGGTTATATCGTGAAGGCGATCGAAGGCATGGCGGAAGCCTGCCGCGAACTCGACTTCCCGGTCGTCTCCGGCAATGTGTCACTCTACAATGAGACCGACGGCGTTGCGATTCCGCCGACACCAGTAGTTGGCGGCGTGGGCCTGATCGAAGATCTGTCGAAAACAGCTACCCTCAAAGGCGCGCAACCCGGCGATACGCTTTACGTCATCGGCGAGACCAAGGGCGCCCTTGGCGCTTCACTGTATGCGCGTGTCGTCCTGGGCCTTAAAGGCGAAGATGCTGGCGCACCTCCGCCTGTAGATCTGGCCGAAGAAGTTCGCATTGGCGGGTTTGTACGGAGCCTGATCCAGCGGGGGCTCGTCAACGCCGTCCACGATGTCAGCGAAGGGGGCATTGCCTGCGCCGCGACTGAAATGGCCATGGCTTCAGCCTGCGGTGTGACGCTGGTGCCGGACCGCGAACCAGAGACCGAGCGCGCCGAACCCGGCCTGTTTGGCGAAGATCAGGGCCGCTACCTGATCGCCGCGAATGAAGACCAGGTCCGCGAATGGCAATCCCAGGGTTTCCTGCCGACCGCGCTGGGCAAGTTCGGCGGTGACAGTGTCGTCCTCAGAACCGGTCTTGGCCAGGACGGCGCGGAATTCTCGGTACTGCTCTCCAAGCTCCGTGAAGCCCATGAGGGCTGGCTGCCAGCCTATATGAACTCCGTCGACTAAACGCACCGTCTCCCCGATCTCATCGGAGAGGGGGCAGCATATTAGTTCAGCCCGGGCGCGGCTCAGGCATGCTTACGCTCTGCACACTGAATTAGGTGGTGGAACCAATGGCCGAGTCCTGAAACTTCTACTCCGTGGGAGAGGTCTCTTCCATCGGCCGCGCAGCCGTGTCGAGTTCATCCAGCGACTGGTCTGCCGCTATGGCGGCCTTGACCAGCGTCTCTGCTGAACGGACGAAGAAATCAATCGGGATCGCATCATAATCATCCGTCGGCTTATGATAGTCCGGATGATCTTCGACGCCGAAATATATGAATGGAATGCCGGCATCATGGAATGCCGCCTGGTCCGACAAATTCGTCCAGTCGTCTGGTCCCTGCTCTGGCCGGTCATGGCCCATCAATATTGTCACCGGTGCTTCGGCGGCGATGCTTTCGACAAACGGCACCAGCCCCGGATAATGATAGGTTCCTGAGGCATATAGCTCATCCTTGTCAGACCGGCTTACCATGTCGAAATTCAGGTTCAGTGCTATACGGGACAGATCGATCTCCCCAGACCTGACCAGGGCGCGCGCGCCCAACTGCCCCGGTTCCTCTCCGTCGACGAGGGCGAAGAGAATGTCATGCTGCGGCTTGTGCTGGCTGAACCAGTCCGCCACGGCAATCAGCGCCGCTACACCGGAGGCGTTGTCGTCCGCTCCGTTGTAAATTTCGCCATCCACAATTCCGAGATGATCGTAGTGAGCTGAAATCACCAGCATCTTGCCGCCGGGATTTTGGCCCTCGATAAGCCCCAGAAGGTTCACACCCTGTATCGGCTCGTCACTCTCGGAATCAGGGAGCGGCAGGGCCGTGAAAGGATGTTCGTAGGAATTTCCGATTTTCGTCAGGTTCAGCGTTTCAAATCGCTTGCGCAGAAAGCCCTTCGCGGCCTCATTGCCAGGCGTGCCGATGCGGCGGCCTTCCAACGCATCATTCGACAGGAGTTCTGTAAGGTGCAGCAATTCTCCCGCATCGAGATAATCGGATTGTGGGAGCGCGACTGTCTGCGTTGGAGGATGTTTGGGTGTGTTCAGGTACCAGACCAGCCCGAAAGCCAGGAACGCCAATAGCCCCGCCGCAATCGTCCAGACATGTTTTCTCATGGAGGGCTCCGCAGAATCTCAAGCAGGACGCTAGAAGCCGCGTCAAGCCGGTGCAAGGCTTCCAGTGTCACGCTTGACGGGTGTGCCTCAGCAGCCCAAGTGAACCCGGATTGTGAGGAGAACCCCATGGGCATGTCGCGCGAAATTCTGATGGAGCACCTGACGGAAGCCTTCCCTGAGGCCGAAATCATTCTCACCGATCTCGCAGGCGACAATGACCACTGGCAGGCAGAGATCGTCAGCCCGCAATTCGCCGGCATTCCGCGCGTGAAACAGCATCAGATGGTCTATGCGGCGCTGAAGGGAAAGATGGGCGGCGAGCTGCATGCGCTTGCCTTGAAAACCCGCGCGCCCTGACACAGCCTGAAGATTGACCTTACGAAGGGTTCACGGTCTTCTCCGCCTAAATTGAGGAGATCGTCCATGAAAAGAATCACCCTTTCCGCCAGTCTCGTTGCGCTGTGTGCGGCGATGACGTCCTGCGCAGCTGCCACGACGCCGGAAGCAGAAGAAACCATCGTCACTGCGCCTGAGGTCGATGAAGAAGCCGCCGAAATCGCGGAAGCGACCGCGTTCGTCGCCCGCGCTGAAGCCGAACTGGCCGCCCTCAGCAAGGTCACGGCGCTCGCCTACTGGGCAAACGAGACAAATATCACTGACGAGACCGATGCCGCCGCCGCCGAAGCTGGCGCGAAGATGACGAAACTCGCGGTGTCTCTCGCCAACGAGTCCAAGAAATACGATGTCGACATCATGCCCTATGATGTCGCCCGCAAGATCCGCATCCTACGCAGCGGCATCACCATTCCCGCCCCGTCCCGTGAAGGCGCAGCCGAAGAGCTGTCCGCGATCACGACTGACCTCAGCTCGACCTATGGCAAGGGGAAGTTTGAGTACAAGGGCGAGATGATCAATCTGGATCAGGCTTCCACGATCATCGAAACCTCGCGCGACCCGGAAGAACTGAAAGCCGTCTGGGAAGGATGGCGCACGGTCTCGCCGCCGATGAAGGACAATTACGCCAAGATGGTGGAGCTCGCCAATGAAGGCGCTCAGGAGCTCGGCTACCCAACTCTGGATAAGATGTGGCTGTCCAATTACGACATGCCGCCCGAAGAGATGGAGGCAGAAGTCCAGCGCCTCTGGAGCCAGGTGGAACCGCTCTACAAGGATCTGCACTGCTACGCCCGAACCAAGCTGAACGCGCAGTATGGCGACGACGTCCAGCCTGCGACCGGTCCGATCCGGGCCGATCTGCTTGGTAATATGTGGGCCCAGCAATGGTCTTCCATCTATGACATCGTGAAGCCGGACACTGCGCCCGTCAGCTACGATCTGACGACGCGGCTCAATGAAAAGGGCTACACCCCGATCAAGATGGTCGAGACCGGCGAAGGCTTCTTCACATCTCTCGGTCTTGAGCCACTGCCGGAAACCTTCTGGGAGCGCTCCATGATCGTGCGTCCGGAAGGCAAGGAAGTGGTTTGCCACGCCTCCGCCTGGGATCTGGATGACGAAGAAGATGTGCGTATCAAAATGTGCACCGAGGTGAATTCGGAAGACTTCTTCACGGTCCACCACGAGCTTGGCCACAATTTCTACCAGCGCGCCTACAAGGATCAGCCTTACCTCTACAAGAACGGCGCCCATGACGGTTTCCACGAGGCGATCGGGGATTTCATCGCCCTGTCGATCACGCCGGAATACTTGGAGCAGATCGGTCTGATCACCGAAGAGGAAAAGCCGGGCCCCGATGCCGATACGGCGCTCCTGATGCAGACCGCGCTCGACAAGATCGCTTTCCTGCCATTCGCCCTGACGGTCGACAGCTGGCGCTGGGACGTTTTGAACGGCACCACACCGCCGGAAGACTACAATAAGGCCTGGTGGGAGCTGCGCCTGAAGAACCAGGGGATCGTGCCGCCCGCACCGCGCCCGGCCGATGCCTTCGACCCCGGCGCCAAGTATCACATCCCGGGCAACACGCCTTACCTGCGCTATTTCCTGTCCTTTGTGATGCAGTTCCAGTTCCACAAGGCCGCCTGTGAGCAGGCCGGCTGGGAAGGCCCGCTGCACCGCTGCTCGATCTACGGCAACAAGGAAGTCGGCGAACGTTTCAACGAAATGCTCGAGGCTGGCATGTCCCGTCCATGGCCGGAAACGCTGGAGAAATTCACGGGCACCCGTGAAATGGACGCCAGCGCCATGGTCGAATATTTCGAGCCCCTGACCGAGTATCTGGACGAGCAGAATGAGGGCCAGTCCTGCGGTTGGGACTAGGCGTCGCCTGCACAGGATGGGGGCGGCCTGCTTGACGCCGCCCCTTATCCACCACACATCACGGGAAATCCGGAGATATCACCATGACCGACCAAGCCACGCTCGACGCCATCAAGACGGCTGTAGAAAGCAATGACGTTGTCCTTTTCATGAAAGGCACACCGACCTTCCCGCAGTGCGGCTTCTCATCCGTTGTGGTGCAGGTGCTGGACTATCTGGGCGTTGAGTATGTCGCGACGAATGTTCTGGAAAACCAGGCCGTCCGCGAAGGCATCAAGGTCTATTCGGAATGGCCGACTATCCCTCAGCTATACGTGAAGGGTGAGTTCGTCGGCGGCTGCGACATCATCAAGGAGATGTTCGAAAGCGGCGAACTGCGCGATTTCCTGAAGGAAAAAGGTATCGAGCTGGAAGACGCCTGACACCTCACGCGAAGAAATACAGCGCGATCAGGATCAGGATCGGCACCAGAGACATGCCGAACAAATTGCGCGTGAAGGCGTAAGTGCCGATCCATTTGTCGATTTCCGCATCACCGCTCTCTGCAGTCCGCGTGACCATCTCGACATTGTCGCCCTTGATGACGGTATCGTCAGACAGGATGTATTTCTGAAGCGATCCTTCCAGCAGCAGCGCCCCGAAATAGAAGAGTCCGCTGAAGCTGATACTGGCGAACGCAAAGGCCATCACGATCGGCGCGACTTCAGGCTTTCGGAACTGCCCCATCAGCCAGAGCGACAGGATCAGGACGCCCGCCCCGACCATCAGGGAAGCGATCTGGATGATCCTGAGGCGCCTGAAATTCGGCTTGGAATCCGAGTTATCAGCCATGCGGTGCGTCCTCCCGCTTTCCTGTCCCACGCTTTCAATATAGCAGAGCGGGCATGGACACGACCACCCGCCCCGCCCCGATCCGCCCGACGCAGCCGAAAGTCGGCATCGTCTCGCTTGGCTGCCCGAAAGCGCTCGTTGATTCCGAGCGTATCATCACGCGCCTGCGTGCCGAAGGCTACCAGATCGCCCCGGATTATTCCGGCGCGGACCTCGTTCTGGTGAACACCTGCGGCTTCCTCGACAGCGCCCGGGATGAGAGCCTGGAAGCCATTGGCGAAGCGATCGAAGCGAACGGCAAAGTGATCGTGACAGGGTGCCTTGGTGCCGAACCGGACGTCATCGAAAAAGCGCACCCCAAAGTGCTCGCGATTACGGGTCCGCATCAGTATGAGGCGGTGATGGATGCCGTGCATACGCATCTTACTCCGCCGCACAATCCGCATCTGGATCTGCTGCCTGAGGCTGGGCTGCGCCTCACGCCTCGCCATTACGCCTATCTGAAAATCTCCGAAGGCTGTAATAACCGCTGCAGTTTCTGCATCATCCCGAAGCTCCGCGGGGACCTCGTCTCCCGTCCGATCCACCACGTGCTGACCGAAGCCGAACAGCTTGTGAAAGCGGGCGTCAAAGAGCTCCTTGTTATCAGCCAGGATACGTCCGCTTACGGTCTCGATGTCCGCTACAAACCGGAGACCTGGCGCGGCACCGAATACGAGACCCGCTTCCTTGATCTGGCGAAGGGGCTCGGAAGCCTCGGCGTATGGACGCGGATGCACTATGTCTATCCCTACCCGCACGTCGACGCGGTCATCCCGATGATGGCGGAAGGGCTGATCACGCCCTATCTTGACATCCCCTTCCAGCACGCCTCGGCGAATGTATTGAAAGCGATGAAGCGCCCGGCCAAGCAGGACAAGGTTCTGGAACGCATCCAGCAATGGCGCCGCGATGTGCCGGATCTGGCGATCCGCTCCACCTTCATTGTCGGCTTCCCGGGTGAGACCGAAGAAGACTTTGAAATCCTGCTCGACTTCATCCGCGAAGCGAAGATCGATCGCGCCGGCTGCTTCCAGTATGAGAACGTCGCCCACGCTGACAGCCGCACTCTGCCAGATCACGTGCCGGATGACGTGAAAGAAGACCGTTGGCACCGCTTCATGCAGGTCCAGGCCGAAATCTCAGCCGCTCGTGCGGAAGCTCAGGTCGGTACGGTTCAGGACGTGATCGTCGATGGAGCTGATAAAGAAGAGCCTGGTATCATGATCGCCCGCACGAAGGCCGATGCGCCAGACGTCGACGCGGTCGTGTATCTGGACAACGCGACCCACCTGAAACCGGGTGACATCGTGCCGGCGAATATCACCGGCGCCGACGATTACGACCTTTACGCGACGCCGGCCTGAGCGTGCATTCGCGCGCCGGCCTCACGCGCTTCGGCCCGGCGCTGATCCATCAGCCTCGCCATCATGCGGTTATAGGCTTCGAGTGTCTCCGGCTCGGCCAATTCGGGCCGGCCGCCGGGATAAGGTGGAGCGGGCGCGTATTCGTACCCCAGGGTGAGTGCCTTGGCGTAAGCCTCTCCGGCGATCTCCGCCACCATGGTCAGCGCGAAATCGATCCCTGCCGTGACGCCGCCACCGGTGAACGTATTGCCGTCGCGCACGACCCGGCCTTCGTCCACAGTCGCGCCGAATTCCGTGAGCAACTCCCGCCAGGCCCAGTGACACGCCGCGCGCTTGCCCTGCAGCAGCCCGGCGGCCCCGAGGATGAGCGATCCCGTGCAGACCGAGGTGACATATGTCGCCCCCTGCCCGAGACGGCGGACCTCAGCGACAAAGGCCTCGTCCAGGGCGATTTGCGTTGCGGTCACACCGCCAGGAATGCAAAGCAGATCGCAGCGGTCGATGTCGGACAGTTTTACCGTACTGCCAATGACGAGGTTGCCTTCGGCCACGATGTCTCCGCCATCTCGGCTGGCGATCACGGTCTGCGCATCCGGTAGTCGGCACAGGATCTGGTGTGGTCCGGTAAAGTCCAGATGAGTCATGTTATCGTAGACGGCAAATACGGTGGTGAATGGCTGGCTCATGGTCGGCCTCCTTGCTGGCCTGCTCTTTCTCGCCTAAGAGCCGTTTGGCAGAAAGGACATTGTTCCCATGTTTTCCGCCACTCCAGCTCCCCGTGAAATCGGTGTCCTCATCTTTGAAGATTTCCAGCTGCTCGATGCTGCCGGGCCGATTTCCGTGTTCGAGATGCCCAATCGCGGACTGGAGCCGTCCCCTTACCGGCTCACAGTTTACTCCCTTGAGGGCGGACCCATCCGGGCGTCCTGCGGTGTGACCATGCAATCGGAACGCCTGCCCCCGAACCTGAACCTCGACACCCTGATCGTGTCTGGCGGTGAAGGAACAAGGCAAGCCATGACTGATCACAAAATACTAAGCGCAATCAAACGCTTGTCGAACAATGCCAGACGGACAACCTCAGTCTGCTCAGGTGCAATTCTGCTGGCCGCCACAGGCCTTCTGAACGAGCGCCGCGCGACCACACATTGGCGCCGCTGCGCCGACATGCAGCGGCATTTTCCGGAGGTCTCCGTCGAACCAGACCGGATCTTTGTTCAGGATGGGAAGTTCTGGACATCCGCTGGAATTACTGCCGGGATCGACCTTGCCCTGGCGCTCGTGGAAGACGACCTCGGCGAAGACGTCGCACGCCGCTCCGCCCGCGAGCTCGTGGTGCACCATCGCCGCTATGGCGGCCAATCACAGTTCTCCGTGATGCAGGACATCGAACGGGCGTCCGGCAGATTCGATTCCCTCATCGACTGGATCCGCACCCATCTGGCAACCGATCTGAGCGTAGATGTGCTGGCAGAAAAAGTGGGCATGAGCCCTCGGAATTTTGCGAGGGTTTTCCGGTCAGAAACCGGAACGACACCGGCGCGGTTTGTCGGGAAACTCCGTCTGGAGTCGGCCCGCCACCTGGTCGAAACAACATCTCGTCCGCTTCTTCAGATCTCACAGGATACCGGTTTTGGAGACACAGAGCGCATGCGCACCTCCTTTATTCGAGCCTACGGCCAGCCGCCCATGGTTCTGCGCAGACAAGGACGTGGTGGAGTCAGTATGCTCGAAAACTGAATGCAATTTATCGAATTTCGACGATTGACTTATCGTATTACGATAATTCATAGTGCCTCCAACTCAAGGAGCTCCCATGACCCGCACCGCTATTTGTCTCGCCGCACTCTCGATGCTAACCGCACCGGCCGCTTTTGCAGACACCAAAACCTATCCCGCACAATCCTTTTCATCGATTGAAGCAGCCGGTCCGATCGACGTCGTTTACGAACCGTCCGCAACACCCGGAATTGTTGTCGAACAGGCGGAAGGTGACTTCAGCGATGTCTATCTGGACTTCGACGGCGACACGCTGATCGTATCCCGCAACAGCGTGCGTGACCGCTCGGGCTGGTTCAATAATGTATCGATCCGAGTGAAAAACGACCGGAAAATCGTGAAGGTCAACGGCAAGCGAGTGCCCTATTATATCGTTCGAGTGTCCGGTCCGGATCTGAACGGTGTTGTTTCAAAGAACTCAGCCAAACTCACCGCGACGGGTCTGGACAGCGAGACTTTCGACGCGCGTGCTTCGTCCAGCGGGGATCTCGTCCTTGCCGGCGCCGCTGCCTCAGCCAAGCTCCACGCATCCTCCAGCGGCGATATTTTCGCCGAGGAACTCCGAGCCGGAACGCTGACCCTGCACGCCTCTTCCAGCGGGGACATCGAGTCTGCTTCCTACGGGACCGGACCAATCCGGATTGAAGCGTCTTCGAGCGGCGACATTGAACTGGAATCCCACGGCGCCGCAAATTTCATTATCGATGCCTCATCCAGCGCCGACATCGAGCTGTCCGGTGCATGCAGCGGCATCGAGGTCGAAGCCTCTTCAAGCGCAGACGTCGATGCAAACGACCTGCTTTGCGGCACCGCCAATATCTCTGCGTCCAGCAGCGCAGACGTCAGCGTTCATGCCACTGATAGCGTGACCGCCCAGGCTTCAAGCGGCGGCGACATCTACGTGTCCGGAAACCCTGCAACGCGCGACATCTCCAGGTCGAGCGGCGGCGACATCGATTTCGGCAGCTGATCATAAGGACCGCCCCCATGTTCAAGCCCCTGCTCATTTCCGCCTTTCTCCTGACGGGCGCGCATACTGCTCTGGCAGACACCGCCACGACATATGATTTTACCGGTTTCAATGAACTGGACATTGCTGCTGGCGTTGAGGTCAATTTCACGACTGCGCCCGACTACAGCATCGTCGCTGATTTTCATCGGGGCGGTCCGGACGAACTGAAAATCAGGCAAGAGGGTGAGCGCCTCTACATCTCCCGCAAGATGTTGTCTGGCAGTGGCGATCATCTGCGTGTCACCCTGACTATCAGCGCCCCGGAACTCACCACAATTGAAGCCAGTTCAGGCTCGTCACTCCGGGCGGAGGGGCTGACGGCCGAGACCTTCGAACTCAGGGTATCCAGCGGCGCCACAACTGACTTGTACGGCACTTGTGGCACTCTGAAGCTGAAAGTCAGTTCGGGCGGCAACGCCGATGCGAGAAGCTTGGAATGCCTGAATGTCTCGGCCACTGCGAGCAGCGGTGGCGCCGCGAAGGCTTTTGCGTCGCAATCGGCTTTGAGCAAGACGTCAAGCGGTGGCAGCGTCGACATCTGGGGCAATCCGCCTGACCGGTCAGCAAATCGCTCTATGAGTGGCGGAAGCACCGACTTCCACTAGCTGAAATCGAAGTCCTCAAGACGGTAATCTGAGCCCGGCCAGCTAAGGTCCATATCCTCAAGCGCTCCGCGCACCAGCCGGGCGATCATGGCATTGCGCCGGGTGCGGCTATCCGCAGGAATAACGTACCAAGGCGCGTGATCTGTTGAACAACGCTGAACGGCTGTCTCGTAGGCAGCCATGAAGTCCTTCCAGAGCGCGCGATCGTCGAGGTCTGCCGGATTGAATTTCCAGTATTTGTGTTCCTCCTCCAGACGCTCCCGTAGCCTGATGCCCTGCTCTTCATAGCCGACATTCAGCATGCATTTGATCAGCGTCACCCCGTTTTCCGATAGGTGTTTTTCAAACGCATTGATCTGGTCATAGCGCCGTTCGACATCTTCCGGGCTGGCAAAACCGCGGACTTTCACAACCAGGACATCTTCATAGTGAGACCGGTCAAAAATGCCGACGTGCCCTTTCTTGGGAACGGCATTATGAACCCGCCAAAGGTAATCCCGGGCCAATTCGTTCGAGCTTGGCGCCTTGAAGGCTTTGACTTCCATTCCAAGCGGCGTGGTCTCGGCGAATACTGACTTGATGGTGCCGGACTTCCCGGCGGTATCCATGCCCTGCAGCACGACCAGAATGGACCGCTTCTTCTCTGCGTAGAGAATGTCCTTCAGCTCGTTGATAACAGCGGCATCTTTCTTGAGGCTGGTTTTCGCGACCGACTTGTCATCGAACAGGCTTCGATCTGCGCTGTCGCGCTTGGAGAGGTCGAACGCCTTTCCGGGTTCTGCGATCAGGTGATTGCGAACATCGGAAATACTGGGAATGCGCATGGGGTTGAATCTCCAAAGAAAAAGGCCACGCCAGTCTGGCGCGGCCTGTTCCGTTGTTCAAGAAATCCCCTGTCTTAAGAGGAGTAGAATTCGACCACCTGAGCCGGTTCCATCTTCACCGGATACGGCACATCAGCCAGTTCCGGGATGCGGGTGAAGGTGGCGCTCATGGCTTTCGGGTCGACCTCGACATAGTCCGGCAGGTCACGTTCCGGGCTGCCGAGCGCTTCAAGCACGAGCGCCATGTTGCGGGACTTTTCACGGATCTGCACAACGTCGCCCGGCTTCAGGCGAACCGATCCGATGTTGCAGCGACGACCGTTGACCAGGACGTGACCATGATTGACGAACTGGCGCGCTGCGAAGATCGTCGGAACGAACTTGGCGCGGTACACAACTGCGTCGAGACGCGATTCCAGCAGGCCGATCAGGTTCTCAGCGGTGTTCCCCTTTAGGCGGGCAGCTTCTTCATAGACGCGAAGGAACTGTTTCTCGGTGATGTCCCCGTAGTAGCCTTTGAGCTTCTGCTTCGCCATGAGCTGCATACCGAAGTCGGACGTCTTGCTGCGACGGTTCTGGCCGTGCTGCCCGGGCTTGTAGTTGCGCTTGTTGACGGGGGACTTCGGACGGCCCCAGATGTTCTCACCGACGCGACGGTCGATCTTGTACTTCGCGCTATGGCGACGTGACATTGTAGTACCTCATTGTCGACGCGGACCGGTGGGCAAGCTCATCCTGCCCACGATTTCAACGGCGGTTCCGCACCATCCCGTCATGAAGCGGCGGGTAAAACACCAAACAGCCTCTTCCGTCAAGCGGCGTACCTGCTACAGCTACCAGAAATAACACGGGAGGAAATCATGGGTTTACTCGATGGCCGGGTGGCCGTTGTGACAGGGGCCGGCAGCGGCATCGGCCGTGCGGCTGCAGAAGCGCTCGCAAAAGAAGGGGCAGCCGTTTTTGCCACCGACATTGACCCGGAGGGTCTGGAGGTTACGGCAAGCAACATTGCGGCTGCCGGAGGAAAGGTCGAGACAAAACAGCAGGATGTCACCGACGAAGCGCTTTGGGACACCGTGATGGAGGAAACTGAAGCCAAACTCGGCAGGCCGTCCATTCTCGTCAACAATGCCGGCATTGCGATTGGAGGCGCCATTCCTGACTTCTCGCTCGAGGACTGGAAAACGCAAATGTCGGTGAATGTGGACAGCGTCTTCCTCGGCACGCGGGCCGCGATCCGTAGAATGCAGGAAGGCGGAGGCTCCATCATTAACATCTCGTCGGTCGCCGGGTTGCGCGGGGCGCCCGGTCTCAGCGCTTACTGCACTTCCAAAGGCGCCGTCCGCCTTTTCACCAAGGCAGCCGCAGTCGAGTGCGGCCGCGCGGGCTGGCCAATCCGCGTGAATTCCGTGCATCCCGGCATAATCGATACGCCAATCTGGCAGAAATCGATCACCCGCCTCGGTGAAGGCATGCCCATCCTTCCGGACGTTCCGGTCGGCGCAAATGCGCTGGATGCAGACACGCTGGGTGCGCAGGCGTCTCCGATGGGACGTCCCGGACGACCGGACGAGGTTGCGGACCTGATCGTTTATCTCGCATCGGACAAGTCCAGCTATATCAACGGGCAGGAACTGGTCGTTGATGGCGCCATGACGGCGGGCGGCTAGGCCGCCCCGCTCCGCTACCTTAAGGAGTACTCCGGAGGACGGGCAGCTTGGGAAAGCTGGCTGGCGGTTGACTTGCAGCTACAGCCCATGCCGCCCTCCCTGGCAATCCAGCGGACAGGCAAGCCGTCCTGAGAAGGTTGGCATTGTGGAGCTGATGCACGCGGCTCGGGGAAGCTTTGGGGCAATGACGCATGAATCGGATTGCCCCCTCCCGACGCTGGCAGCGTGTTCACACTGGCAGGGAATCATTCACCCCAGCCAAAAGGACATGCTTAATCTTCTCCAATCGCTCGCAAAGCGGGCTGATCGTTCTCTTGCCAAATGAAAAACTTTGCAGGGACCGAAACTTACCGGTATGTCGGAATAGTCGAAAACATTACAGATTCAGGAAAACGGCACTCAGAATGGTCCGGCCTTTATTCTGTGAAACACGGGTTTTCGGTCGCGGGCGTATGCCGTTCGTATAGTTTTAAATAGCAACTGCGTAGAATTGCGTAGTGAGATGGCAAGAAGTGTCTTGAGTCATGAGCGTGTGCACCACGATCATTGAAAACCCGCGCCTCCCGGTCAGCCTGGTGCTCTCCGAGAATGAGGTAAGAGTCGGCGTCACAAACCAGACCGCACCTCCGGAAGCGACGGTTTTGCCCCCGATTTATCCGGAATGGCTCGGTGACCGGGCTTTCTCAGCCACCCATGGCGCCCGTTTCAATTATGTCGTTGGTGAAATGGCTCGTGGTATCACCACGCCACGTATGGTTGTTGAAGCGGTTCGAGCCGGCTGCATCGGCTTCTACGGAAGCGCGGGGCTGCCGCTCGAAGAGATCGAACGCGGAATCCGTGAGATCAAAGCCGGGCTTTCGGAACATCAGATCAGCTGGGGCGCCAACCTAATCCATACGCCCCAACAACCCGGGTACGAGGCGAGCGTTGTCGACCTGTTCCTGCGCGAAGGGGTCCGCAGGGTGTCTGCCTCCGCCTATATGCGCCTTTCCCCGGATATCGTCCGCTACACTGCGCTGGGACTCGAGCGCGATGCGCAAGGCAAGATCCGTCGTTCCAATCACGTCTTCGCCAAGGTTTCACGCGCGGAAGTCGCCGAACAGTTTCTGGCCCCTGCGCCGGAAAAGATTCTGAAAGACCTCGTCAGTTCCGGAGCTATCTCCAAAGCGCAGGCGGAATTGGCGGCACTCGTCCCCGTTGCGGCCGAGATCACAGCTGAAGCCGACAGCGGTGGGCACACCGACCGACGATCAGCCGCCCCGCTCTTTTCTTCCATTTGCGCCGCCCGCGACCGTGTGGCTGCAAAGACTGGCATCGATCCAGATGCAGTCAGGATCGGACTGGCCGGAGGAATTGCCACCCCACACGCCGTTGCTGCCGCTTTCGGAATGGGTGCCGCATACGTCCTGACCGGATCGATCAACCAGGCCGCCGTTGAATCCGGTCTTTCTCTGCCAGGCCGACAAATGCTGGCGAAAGCCGGACCGGCGGACGTTGCAATGGCGCCTGCCGCTGACATGTTCGAGCAAGGCATTGAAGTACAGGTTCTGAAACGCGACACGCTCTTCGCAATGCGCGGAAAGAAGTTCCATCAGCTCTACAGATCGGGCGCTTCATTCGAAACGCTTGACGCAAAAGACCAGGCATGGGTCGAAGATGTACTCGGCGAGCCATTTGATGCCGCGTGGGCTGCAACGCGCGAATATATCAGACGGGTAAATCCGAAAGAGGCAGACAAGGCCGAAAATGACGGCAACAAACGCCTGGCGCTGGTCGCACGCCGCTATCTGTTCTCCGGGGCCCAGCTGGCCCGCGAAGGTGATCCAGCACGGGTGACTGACTATCAGATCTGGTGCGGACCGGCCCAGGGCGCCTTCAATGAATGGGTCGCAGGCTCGTTCCTGGAAGATATTGCCAATCGCACGGTTCAGCAGATTGCCTGGAACCTGATGGAAGGCGCTGCGCGGATCACGCGTGCGTCCCAGTTGAGAGCGCTGGGCGCGGCGGTTCCACCAACTGCCTTCAATTACGTCCCGCAACAGTTTTTAGAAACGGAACCTGTGTAATGGCCAAACCGAGTGCCGCTCCGATTGCAATCGTTGGCCTGGGGGCCGTCTTCCCCGGCCGGGGCGACGTAACGGGTTTCTGGCGGGACCTGTTTGAAGGCAGCGACCTCATCACGGATGTTCCGCCAACGCACTGGTTGATCGACGACTATTACGATGAAGACCCCAAGACAAAGGATCGCACATATGGCCGCCGAGGCGGCTTCATCGATCCTCTGGCATTCGATCCATTGTATTTTGGAATTCCCCCAAAAGCCATGGAGGGAACCGACACCGCCCAACTGCTTGCACTGATCGCGGCCCAGATGACGCTCGAAGATATTGAGCGGGATTCCGGCGGCATGATCGACAAGTCCCGGACAAGTATTGTCCTGGGTGTTGCTTCGGCCACAGAGATGACGGCTCACATGGCGGGCCGATTGCAGCGACCCGCCTGGGTGAACGCCATGCGTCAGGCCGGTCTCGCAGAGAGCCAGGTTCAGGACATTGCCGCCCGAATTTCAGATCACTATGTCGACTGGCAGGAAGCAACATTTCCCGGCCTGCTTGGCAATGTGATTGCCGGACGGATTGCGAACCGGTTTGACCTGACCGGCAGCAACTATGTCACCGACGCAGCCTGCGCCTCAAGCCTGTCTGCGCTTCAGATTGCCTTGCACGAACTCCGGTCCGGGGACAGCGACACAGTCCTGACCGGCGGCGTCGATGCGCTGAATGACATCCTGATGTACATGTGTTTCTCGAAAACACCTGCCCTGTCGACCTCAGGAGACTGCCGCCCGTTTTCGACGCGCGCCGACGGCACAATGCTTGGCGAAGGGATAGGCATGCTGGCCCTGCGCAGGCTGGACGATGCCGAACGCGACGGGAACCATATTTACGCTCTGATCAAGGGGCTCGGAGGTGCGTCGGATGGGAAGGGAACAGCGATTTACAGCCCCGTTCCTCATGGACAGGCACGCGCACTGAAACGCGCTTATGATCAGGCTGGGTACAATCCTTCCACGGTCGATTTGGTTGAAGCACATGGCACCGGGACGAAAGCTGGCGACAAAGCGGAAATAGAGGGTCTGCACCTTGTGTTCGGCGAATATGCAGCCGACGAGCCATGGTGTGCCGTCGGTTCCGTCAAGGCACAGATCGGCCACACCAAGGCGGCCGCCGGCTCTGCCAGTCTGATCAAGGTAACTCACGCCTTAAGCCGCAAAATCCTGCCTCCGACGATAAAAGTCGAAGAGCCCGCCGATGCGATCAAAACCAGTCCTGTCTTTTATCTCAACACCGAAGCGCGACCTTGGATTTCACCCAAGAAGCGTCCGCGGCGCGCATCCGTCAGTTCATTCGGTTTTGGCGGTAGCAATTTTCACGTCACGCTGGAAGAGTACACCGGACCGAATGCTGCGAAGCCCTGGCGTTCGTTGCCATCAGAACTGTTCCTCTTCTCCGCAGATTCACCAGAGACGCTTGCAGCAAAAATAGAAAGCTCGTTGCCTGTCCCGACAGAGAGCGAACTCGCCTACAGGGCGTGGCAATCGCAAGATGCATTTGATTGCAAGGCGCCTGCCCGCGCTGCGATTGTCGCGTGCAACCCGGCGGAGCTTTCCGAGAAAGCTTCCGCAATTGTGGATGCACTCAGGCGTGGAGAGATCGGTAAGCGCCCTCTCAAGATGGGATGCCATGTCTCCCTCGATCCGCCGACTGACGATAAAGTTGCCTTCATGTTTTCGGGGCAAGGAAGCCAGTATGTCGGGATGGGCTCTGATCTTGCAATGGGCTTTCCAGCAGCCCGCTCCGTCTGGGACCAGGCTGCGGGCCACAAACGCGCAGGTGATTTGAAGCTGCATATGCTGGCCTTTCCGCCCGCAGCTTTTGATCAGGTTGAACATGGCGACCAGACAGATCGCCTGAAAGCCATGGAGCATGCGCAGCCCGCAATTGCTGCGGTCGCCTTGGCTCAACTGTCCTTGCTTGAGCAGGCTGGTATCACAGCCGACATGACAGCCGGACATAGTTTCGGAGAGATCATGGCTCTCCACTATGGAGGCACGTTCAACCTGGCCAGCGCGCTGACTGCGGCTGTCGAACGCGGCGCCCTGATGGCCGAAGCAGCCAGTTCCACCGCGGGGTCCATGATGGCCGTCCAGGCAGGCGCCGAGGACGTTGGAGGTCTATTACAGCGCTTTAGTCCCGATCTTGTACTTGCGAACGATAACGGCCCTAGTCAGATTGTCCTTTCCGGTCCATCGGGCATCATCCGTGAAGCGATCGAGACCTGCACACAAGAAGGGCTCAAAGCTCGCGCGCTGCCTGTCGCGACGGCTTTCCATTCGCAGATAGTCGCGTCAGCGGTGAAGCCTTTTGAAGCGGCCCTCACAAAACTCCGTCCACGTAAGCCAAGCTTGCCCGTATACGCAAACGCAACGGCGAAACCCTACACATGTACCGCCGCTCAAATGCCGACGGAAATTGCTGGCCAGCTGGAATCTCCGGTCAGGTTCCGTGAACTGGTTGAGCAGATGTATCGCGACGGCGCCAGAACCTTCATCGAAGTCGGCCCGGGATCAGTCGTTTCGGGTCTGGTGGACGACGTTCTCGGCTCAAGACCGCATACCGCCTATGCACTCGACAACAAACGCGTAAACGGCGTGACCCAGTTTTTGTCTACGCTTGGAGCACTCTCGGTGTCAGGCCTGGCGATCAATTTCGCCGGCTTGTTCGATGACCTGCCTGCCGAGCCTCCAAGACCGGCGCCCCCGAAACATGCCGTCATGATTTCAGGTGCAAACTACGGCAAGCCTTACCCACCCCCAGAAGGTGCCGCAGGCCGCGCGGCGCCAAATCCGGAAAAATCCAGTTCGCCGACCGAAACGAAACCGGTCGCGCAACCTCCCCGAACTGCTCAGCCTGAATTCAAATCCTCACCGTCCTTCTCTGCCTCAAGCTCCCAGGAACCAGCCATGCCGGATTCATCTTACTCCTCGTTCCCGTCCCTTCCTCCTTATGAGCCGTCGGGGTCTGCGGGTGAAACTCCGGCGGAACGGGTCATGATGGAAGTCTCTCGCCGCCACGCTGATTTCCTGAAGATTGCTTCATCCGCTCACGCCGCTTATCTGAACACGGTCGCGCAGGTCATGAGTGGCAAAGGCGCGGTACAGAACGAGCCGGCCAAAGCACTACCGGAGCCGCCCGCAAGCCCTGCACCGGTACCTCGTCAGGTGGAACCTGTAGCCGCATCCGCCGCGCCGACCCCGTATCCTGTTGCGACCCGACCTGCTCCGCCTGCTGTGGCCCCTGCTTCAACGCCTGTATCGAAGCCGGCAGCGTTCTCATCGCCCATTGCAGACGCAGCGCCCCCTCCACCGGCAAAACCAGCGCGAACTGAGCAGGTCGATGCTGTCGCTCTGGTGCGGGCCATCATCGCGGACAAGACCGGCTATCCGGAAGACATGCTTGACGCAGATATGGATCTGGAAGGCGAACTGGGCGTCGACTCCATCAAACAAGTGGAGATCCTTTCCACGCTGCGCGAGGAGCTTCCCGACCTGCCTGAGATTGATCCGGAGCGCCTCGTTGAATTGCGGACCATTTCCGCAATTGCCGAAATGGTATCGGGAGCCGCTGGCGCATCTACGCCCCCACCCGTAGCCAAACCCACCCCTCAGCAGGTACCTGCGTCCACTGCACCATCGCCTGCCTCGGGAAACGGCAGCATAACTACTGACATTGTCAGGGATCTGATTGCCGACAAAACGGGTTATCCCAGCGATATGCTGGAAGATGATATGGACCTTGAAGGCGAGCTTGGCGTCGACTCAATTAAACAAGTAGAAATTCTTTCCGCGCTGCGCGATCAACACCCAGACTTGCCGGAAGTTGACCCAGAGGTTCTGGTGGAGCTCCGCACGATCAGAAAGATCGCTGATTTTTTTGCATAAGGGGCGGAGCGCGCGACACAGCGATCCGTCCCTCTGGGACAATCGGAGAGTTTAAACCGTACGGAAACGCCGTACGCGTACTTGATTCTGTTCTGGTCGCGCCATTCGGTTCTTCAGTGCCACGAACAAACCTCGGCCCGGTCTGTATTACGAATGCCGCGCCGGAATATGCCGAAGCACTCCGAGAAAAAATTCAGGCTTCAGGAGGCACCGCAGTTATTGTTGATGTGCCTGAAGGCACCGGAACGTTCGTCCTGACCGAGGGCCTATCAGCACAACCGCCAGCAGAACGGCATTATTTTGCGCTACAAGCCATGCTGGCTGCGAAAGCTGGCTCCAAAACAGTCCTGTTGAATTTCGCTTCCTCTCCCTCGCGAACGGAAATCGGGGGCACAACCGGACTTTGTCGCACAATCAGGCTGGAGCATCCAGGAACTGAGGCCTACTCCATATCCATTGCAGACGACAGGAACCCGGGTTCCCTGGCGTCCAAAATCATGCAGGCCATCTCCCTTTCTGACAGTGACTACTCGCTTCGGGAAGACGGGATATATCTGGATATGCCGGACGAAGACCTTGCCCCGCCCGAAGTTCCCGAACAAAAGCCTGATCGCCAATCCGTCTGGCTTGTCTCTGGTGGCGCCCGGGGCGTTACGGCGGACTGCACGATCGAACTCGCCAGGCGAACAGGTGGTACATTTGTTCTGCTCGGACGATCGGACGTTACACCCTGGCCTGAATGGCTGCCGCTGGAAAGAGACCTAAAAGCCCTCCGCGGAGCGCTTGCACGAAACGCGAGCCGCCCCGGCATGCCCCGCAAGCCAATGGAGATAGACCATTACGCCCGCAGACTTCTGGCAGGTCTGGAAATCACCGACACGATCTCGTCCATCGAACAATCCGGTGCCAAAGCGCGCTACATTCAAGTGGATATTGGAAATGCAGACCAGCTCCGCGCCACTCTTGAAAACGTCCAACATGAACTGGGCAGCATAACCGGGCTTGTTCATGGCGCCGGTGTTCTGGCGGATGGAACGGCTGAACAGCTCCGTCTGGAAGACTTCCAACGAGTCTTTGGTCCAAAAGTATTTGGACTGGAGAACATTCTGGCGTCTCTGGATGTGAATTCATTGTCGCACATCGCCCTGTTTTCATCCGCATCTGCCGTATTTGGAAACGAAGGACAGGCAAATTATGCGGCCGCCAATGAGTGGCTCAATAATGTGTCACTGCAGCTGGCGCGCGAACATCCGGCCACTCAAGTGAAAGCCTTTTGCTGGGGACCATGGCAAGGTGGCATGGTCGATGAAGCACTGGCTCGTATGTTTACCGAACGCGGGATCAGCCTCATCAGCAAATCCGAAGGCGCAAGAATTTTTGCCGATCAGCTGCTTCAGTCTCCACATGACCATATCCGCTTTGTCGTCGGCGACGATTGGGGTGGGTGATGAAGGCATTCGAACCTGTCGCGATCGTTGGGCAGGGGTGTGTTCTGCCTGGAGCCAATACACCAGGTAAACTGACCCAGCTGGTTATGGAAAACAGGACGGTCTACGGCACGGTCACGCCTGAGGAGTTAGGACTATACAGAAGCGCAGCCCAGGGACGTTCTTTTGTATCCGGACGTATCAAAGGGTTCGAACAGCTCTTCGACCCTGACCGGCTCAAGCTCAAATCGGTGAACCCAGACGAACTGGATCCCGTTTGCAGCTGGCCGTTACACGCTGCGCTCGACGCCTGGGAAGACGCTGACCGCCCAAAAGTTCGGCCGACATCAATGGGTGTGTTTGTCGCCAACCTCTCTTATCCATCTACCAGTCATGTGAAGTTTGCCTCTCAGCTATGGCAACATCAGGAAACGCCGCCGGCGCATTCCGTTTTAAATTCCGCGCTGCCCGCCAAGCTGATCGCGGAATCGCTTCGCTCAACCGGCCCCTGCTTTTCACTGGACGCGGCCTGCGCATCGTCACTGTACGTCATCGACATTGCCTGCGGAAAGCTGAACGCGCGGCAGATCGACTGCGCCGTAATTGCAGGCGTGAACGCGGCAGACAACCTGATCCTCCATATTGGCTTTGAGGCGCTGAACGCCCTCAGCCCCACAGGCCGCTCCCGTCCTTTCGTCAAAGGCGCCGATGGACTCATTCCGTCTGAAGGGGCAGCAGCGCTTGTGTTGAAGCGCCTGACGGATGTTGAGCCCGGAGAAAAAGTCTACGGCGTAATTCGCGGCAGCGGTCTGTCCAATGACGGGCGCCGCAAAGGACTGCTTGCCCCTGCTACCGAAGGTCAGGTCGACGCAATGCGACGGGGGCTAGAATGCAGCGGGATAGATCCGCACACGATCCAGTATGTTGAGTGCCACGCGACAGGCACCGCCGTCGGCGATAGCGTGGAGGTCTCGTCTGTCAGATCCGTCTACAAAGACGTCGAACATCTGTCTTTGGGGTCTCTGAAGGCAAATACCGGTCATCTTATCACGGTTGCCGGCCTTGCCAGCGTGCTGAAACTTACCGGCGCCATGGCAGAAGAGCGTATACCGCCAACGCCCCTGGACGGTCAGTTGCTTGACCCGTTGCAGGACAGTGGACTGGACGTTCCGACGAGTCCCTCAAACTGGGAAACCTCCGGAGCGCCGCGCCGAGCTGCCATCAGCAATTTCGGATTTGGTGGAAACAATGCCCACCTGATTCTGGAGGAGTATCGCCCTTCGACACGAAAGGGCCGTAGCCGGGCGATCAAGACACCTCCTGCTCCGGATATCGTTATCTGTGCCGCATCGCTGATGGCGGGCAGTGATTGCACAACTGATAGCGTTCTCCGGCGCCTTATGAACCACCCTGTCAAACGGCCCGAAAAGCTTGAAGAGATCGGCGCCAATGCGGTGGATGCCCGTTCTCCGCCCAAGGACCTGGCGCAGGCAGAACCTCAGCAACTCGCCATCCTCTCAACGGTCAGTGAAGCCCTGAGCCGCGTCGGCTCCTTCGAGGCTGAAACGACAGGCGTGTTTGCCGGCATGGCTTGTGCTGCAGACTCCGCGAGATGGGCGTTGAGGGAACGTGCAACAGCCAATCCGGCGCAATCTGCAGACGATATCGCGCCTAAACTGGATTCCGCCGCTGTTCTTGGCGCGATGGCCAACATGACGGCGAACAGGATTACCTTCGCACAAGACATCCGCGGGATGGGCTTCTCGGTGTCTGCCGGTCCTGCGAGCGGGTTGGCGGCGCTTGATCTCGCAATTGACGCGCTGATCTCCGGACGCCTGTCCACCGCTATCGTTGCGGCTGCAGATTTTGCCACTGAGCCCGTCCGTGCCCGAGCGCTTGCGGATATTCGCGGCCTTGAGCATCCCGGAGACGCCTCCGCGGCCCTGGTTCTGAAACGGCGCGAAGATGCTGAAGCGGCGGGAGACCCCATCCTTGCCACCGTAAAACCGGTGGATTGGAAAAACAGGAAGGCCCGATCGACTCCAGGCCTGTTTCCTGCGGTCTACGGTCAGGCACCTGATGCAGAACCTCTGGCGGAGGTCGCGCTGGAGTGTCTGCTGAATGCTCACAGCCATATGCAGACGGACGCTGGCGCCATACCGGCCCTCTCTTTCAAGAGAAAGAAGCGCCATGTTTCAGTTTCGGCCGGACTGGCAAATGCAGGTTCGTCGGTTTCCTTTGAGCTTGAGCCTCCTCAGGTCCTGCCGGATCCTCTCCGGCCAACGCCATTTATGTTCCATGCCGCTGCCAGCGGCCGGAGGAAACTTGCAGAAGCACTGAATGCCGGCCGAGAAGGTGGCCGGGGCGGCTACCGGATCGCACTCGTTGCAACGAGTGAGGATGAACTGGACGAGCTTCGCGCTACAGCCGCCCAGTCCTTGGCGAGGGACCAGCTTCCTTCCGGTGAAGGCATCCATTTTGGAGAAGGCAAGCCTGACGGTGAGCTGGCATTCATGTTTACCGGCTCAGCCGCCGTCTACCCGCGCATGGCAAGACGGCTGTTGATGGCATTTCCTGAGGTCCGGAAAGCCCTCTCCAAATTGTTGCGGGCTGAAGAGATTGCCGCCCTGCTGTCTCGTTCGAACCTGACTGAGTTCGAACAGTTGTGCGCTGGCACGCTGGTCAGTCAGGCGCACGCGATCCTGTGGCTTGATTTGCTCAAAGTGAAACCCGATGCCGCCATCGGCCTGTCATTGGGTGAGTCCAACGCACTGTTTTCGTTTGGATACTGGAAAGACCCGGGGGCCCTCCTGGATGAAATATCCGAAGCCGCAATGTATGAGCGGCATATTGGCGGCGCGTTCGAGACAGCCAAACAAGCCTGGGGCCCAAATGTCCCGTCAGACTGGACCAATTGGCGGCTGCAGGCGCCCGTCGAGCAGGTTAAACAAGCGCTCGAACGGCACCCGGGCGTCGAGATCACCATCATCTACACAGATGACGACTGCATGATCGGTGGCCCCGCAGACGCCTGCAAGCAGCTATGCGATGAATTTGGCAAACAGGCTGGCGTGAAGATGAACCAGCACCTGATCGTGCATGCGAAGGCCATGAGGCCATTTGCGGACACGTGGCGGCGTCTGCATACGCGGGAGGTGCACCGGGGCTCTGGGGTGCGGCTATACGCCAATGCTATCCATGCGGCGTACGAGCCTGAGACAGCGGTCGTCGCGGACATGCTCACGCGGCAGGCGGTGGATACGGTTGATTTCCCCAAAACGGTCCGCCAGGCGTGGAAGGACGGCGTGCGCACCTTCCTGGAGCTCGGTCCACGGGACACATTGACGACCAGCCTTTCCAAGACACTGAAAGATAAGCCTTTTAAGGCTATTTCCACGGACAGGATCGAGGCGTCCGACCTGGGCCAGGTCGCCCATGCGGCAGCCTTCCTCTACGCCGATGGCCGAGACATAGACCTCGAACCCCTGCGCCAAACCCTTGCTGCTGCAAGGAAAAACGAGACCGTTCCGCGCCGCAAATGGAACGTCACCAGACCGGTACCTTACCCCATGCCCAAGATCGCCGAAGCCCCGCCAGAACCTGTCCGGAACGTTCTTCCGCATGCGCCCACGCTGCGCATACCCGACTATGCCATGACTATAGCGGACCAGGTCATGATCCCGGCCGGACCAGAAAATGCTCCCAAGACGGGCAAATGTGTCGAACCGCCCCGCAAAGTGACCAGCGGAACGGCACCGCTCCGACTGCGTACGCCGACCGGCCCGACACGTGACCGGGGCGCGATTGAGGCATCGACCCGTGGCAAGATGTCGGAATTCTTCGGACCTGATTTTTCCGATCAGGACAGTTTCGAGCGGCAGGTCCGGCTGCCGGCTCCGCCTCTCCTGCTTGTCGACCGGATCACCGGAATCGATGCGGCACCCCAGGAAGATGCGGCCGGAATTATCTGGACCGAAACCGACCTCTCCAACCATACCGACTTTGTTCAAGACGGGCGCGTCCGCCCGGGGCCGCTGATCGAATGCGGCCAGGCGGATCTGACCCTGATTGGCTGGATGGGCGCTGACCTGCAAAACAGGGATGAGCGCGTCTACCGCCTGCTCGGTTGTGAAATCACATTCCATGAAGGCGGACTGCCCCTCGATGCGGACACGCTGAAATTCCAGATTGAGATTACCGGCCACGCCGAGCTTGCCGGGGTCCGGATGTTCTTCTTCCAGTACGACTGCCGCACAGAGGATCGCCTCGCCTTTTCCGTACGCAACGGACAGGCTGGCTTTTTCACGGACGACGAACTCAACAACAGCAAGGGCGTCATCTGGGACGCTACCAAAGACGCGCCTTCGACAGCCACGCCTACCGACTTCACCCCTCAGCGTGTCACGGAGAAACGCAAATTCACGGCCGCGGACGTCAACGCGTTCCGCAAGGGTGACGCCTTTGCGTGTTTCGGGGCGGGCTTCGAGCTTTGCGCGGCCCACTCCAATCCCCCTCATATTCCCGACGGAAAACTCGCCCTTTTCGACGAGGTGATTGCCTTTGACCCGCAAGGCGGGCCCTGGAAACGGGGCTACCTCCGCGCGCGGGCCGCAACGCCCGCAAGTAGCTGGTTCTATGACGGCCACTTCCACAAAGACCCCTGCATGCCCGGCACACTTATGGCGGAAGCCGCGGTCCAGACACTCGAATTCTTTGCGGCAGCTGTAGGCCTTACGGTTGAACGGGATGGATATGTGTTTGAACCCATTCCGGAACACACGGCCAAGTTCGTTTGCCGCGGACAGGTTGTTCCGGACAAGGATCATGATGTGACCTATGAAGTCTTCATCGATGAAATCATCGATGGGGAAACGCCGGAAATCTACGCGTCCCTTCTTGCGCGCTGCGATGGGCACAAGGTCTTCCACTGCCCGCGTTTCGGCATCCGCCTGCGCCGCAACTGGCCCGCGGCGCGCATTGACGCAAATCCGCTTCTGATCGGCCCCGAACGGGAAAGCCGCGGCGACCATGCCGCCTTGCTGGACTGCGCAAACGGCGCCCCCTCTGCCGCTTTCGGCGAGATGTATCGCCCCTATGATGATCAGGGGAATGTACCGCGCCTGCCTCAGCCGCCTTACCACTTCATTTCCCGTGTGACATCCGTCAGCACACGCCCGGCTGAAGAAACACTCGGTGCGACGATGACGGCGGAATACGATATACCCGCCGATGCCTGGTATTTCGATGATAATCTCAACGGCACGATGCCGTTTGCCGTCCTGTGCGAGATTGCCCTTCAGCCATGCGGCTGGCTGGCCAGCCATTCCGGCTTTGCCCTTGTTGGCACCTTGCGGTTCCGCAACCTTGAAGGCGATGGCTTCCTCCACATGGAAGTCGGCCGCAATGACGATATGCTGAAGGTCCGCAGCACACTGACGAATATCGCCAAGGTCGGTCCGATGACCCTTGTGTCTTTTGACGTCGAGGTCATTACAGGCGATGGGCGTCAGGTTCTGGATCTGAAGACGCAATTTGGCTTCTTCCCGCCGGCATCGCTTGTGCGGCAGGCGGGGCTCCCTGCCAAACCTCACTTCACATCCGCATTCGACCTTCGCCCTGCGCCAATCCAGATAGATATGCAGGAACCGCTCGCTTCCGGCCGGATGAAAATGATCGATGAGATTGACTTCTGCGACCCGAACGGCGGTGAAGCCGGCCTCGGCCTGATCCGCGCGCAACAGCATGTCGATCCGTATGCGTGGTACTTCAAGGCGCACTTTTATCAGGACCCTGTCCAGCCCGGCTCGCTGGGGCTCGATGCATTGGTCCAGGCGCTGACGCAACTCGTCTGGAAGAAGGGCCTGCAGCAAGGCATGACCCACCCCCACCTCACAACCCTGGCGCCCAATGCGCCCATGAAGTGGAGTTATCGCGGCCAGGTCACACCGGAACGCAAGACTGTGACGAGCGTGATGGAAATCCTGAGCATCGAAGACCGGGAAGACGACATTCTGATCACCGCCCGGGGCAGCCTCTGGCGCGATGGGCTTCGTGTCTATGAAGTCGGCCCGATGAGCGTTTCGTTGAAGGACCTTGGCTAGACTGACATGGCGCGGCTGAGGACGAGCTCCCCGGTCTCAAAAATCTCAACCCGCAGAGTCAGGCCATCGTGCGCAAGGCTAAACTGGTCCTGCTGACCCGAGATGACTTCCCGAGGTAGGTGTATCCTTGGGGCGCCCCCTTTCAGCCCCGTTCCGGCGGACTTCAAGATCGCCTCCTTGGCGGCCCAACACCGGAAGAAACCGGCAAGGCCGCTCACCCCTTCGACAGCGCTACGGATGTCCCTGGCCTCGACTTCGGAGGAAAGCATGGGAAGCATCGCCTGCCAGCCAATGGGCCGGACCGTTTCGACATCCACACCCACCTTTCCCGACCGCACCAGGGCCAGCGCATTGGCTGTCCCGCTGTCTGAAAAGCTGACCGAGACGTCGGGAAAATCCGGAAGGAAAGGACGTCCCTCCGGGTCATGGGCAATTGCAATGTCCGCGGCAGGTTCCGCCAGCAAATGAGACAGGAGTTCCCGCCGCTGGGAAAGATTACGGCCAAGCTGGTCGCGCTTTTCATCCGATACCAGACGCGAAATGCGCACTTTGTCGGCGCCGGAGAGTACAGCTTCGTTCAGCCGGCCCGACGCAGAATGCCAGAACCACGCCCCCTCCGCCCCCGGCTCAGCCGGGCCGCACTTCGGGAAAGGTCTGAAGTCCTGCAACATCGTCTGCAGCCTTGTAGATCGGCGCCTGCCCGGGCGCCAGAACCAGCTTCAACGAAAAACGACCGTGAAAGTGGCGGAGAGGAAGGGATTCGAACCCTCGATACGCGTTAACGTATACGCCCTTAGCAGGGGC
>MDTG01039374.1_pt1 | contig 52079 bp, 51 predicted proteins | sample 811421 | NCBI WGS metagenome assembly MDTG01 (sample SAMN05326645, study PRJNA326480) | marine metagenome | isolation source: seawater | place: Pacific Ocean: South East | collected 2011
TAAATCAAATTTTGCAATAAATCTTGCTAAGAAAATTAAAGGAGAAATAATCAATGCAGATAGTATGCAGGTATATAAAGATCTTAAAATAATTACGGCAAGACCTTCTCAAAGAGATGAAAAAAAAATTCCTCATCATTTGTATGGTCATAAACTTGGATCTGAGAGATATAATGTTTATAAATGGTGCAATGAAAGTCTTAATAAAATAAAAAAAATTATAATAAATAATAAAGTTCCTATTATTGTTGGTGGAACAGGTTTATATATTCATTCTCTTATTAAGGGAATCTATAATATTCCTAATATCCCAGAATATTTAAAAAAAGAAAGTGATATACGATTAAAAAAAATTGGTGCAAATAAATTTGTTGAAGAAATTGAAAAGTTTGATTCAGATTCACTTAAAAAAATAAAAGAGAAAGATTTTCAAAGATTAAAAAGGTTATGGGAAGTTTATCAACATATAGGAATATCTTTCAGTGATTTAAAAAATAAAAATCAAAAATATTTTTTAAATGATTATAAATATTATTTTATATTAATGTTACCAACTAGAGAATTTCTTTATGAAAATTGTAATTTAAGATTTTTAGAAATGATAAAAGATGGGGCAGTTGAGGAAGTGAGAAATCTTAAAAATAAAAATTATAATCAAGATTTACCAATAATGAAAGCTCATGGAGTGCCTGAAATTATTGAGTATTTATCTGGAAAAATTAATTTAGAATACGCTATTAGTAAAAGCCAACAAAATACAAGAAATTATGTTAGAAGACAATTCACTTGGTGGAAAGGGTCAAAAATTGAACCCGACATAATATTTAATAAATTACCCTCAAATAGTGATTTAAATTGCCTAAAAATATTAAAAAAATTAACTAATTGATTGATTTATTTCAATCGTCAGCCTATTAAGATTTTTCTATGAGCAATAAAAAAGAAAGTAGCAAAAAACTTAAAGGTTCAGAAATTGTCCTAAAGGCTTTGCAAGATCAAGGCGTTGATGTAGTTTTTGGATATCCTGGTGGTGCTGTCTTACCAATATATGATACATTTTTTGGGCAGAATTCAATTAGACATGTTTTAGTAAGACAAGAAGCCGGTGCTATTCATGCCGCTGAAGGATACGCTAGATCATCTGGTAAGGTAGGAGTAGTTCTAGTTACTTCTGGACCAGGAGCTACAAATGTTGTTACAGGTTTAACAGATGCACTAATGGATAGCATTCCTATCATATGTCTAACTGGTCAAGTTCCATCTCATTTGATAGGAAGCGATGCATTTCAAGAATGCGATACTACAGGCATTACAAGACCTTGCACCAAACACAATTATTTAGTTAAAGATGTTAATAAGCTATCAGAAGTAATACATGAGGCATTCGAAATAGCTAAAAATGGAAGACCTGGCCCTGTGGTAATAGACATTCCAAAGGATATTCAATTTGCTGAAGGTAGTTATTCAAGTCCAGATCCAAGCAAAATAAAACCTCATAGATTATATAGTAACAAAAATAAAATTGATGAATCAAAGATAGGTCAAATAATTAATGAAATAATCTCTTCAAAAAAACCAATTTTTTACATAGGAGGGGGATGTATTAATTCTGGAAAAAAAGCTTCAGAGTTAGTGAGAGAGTTTGTAGATTTAACTGGTTTCCCTGTTACAATGACTTTAATGGGATTAGGCGTTATTCCTGCAGGAAACAAACAATCTTTAGGAATGTTAGGTATGCATGGAATGTATGAAGCAAATATGGCTATGTACGATTGCGATTTAATGATTAATTTAGGTGCTAGATTTGATGATCGTGTTACAGGTAGACTTGATTCATTTTCCCCAAATTCAAAAAAAATTCATATAGATATAGATAAAAGCAGCATAAATAAAAATGTTGATGTTGATATTCCTATAGTAGGTGATGTTGGAAACATAGTAGAACAGATCCTAAAGATTTGGAAAGAAAAAAAATATAAAAAAAACAAAGAAGATATTTCAAATTGGTGGAAAAAAATTGAAGAATGGAAAAAAATTGATTGTTTGAACTATCAACAATCAGATGAAATAATAAAGCCACAATTTGCTATAGAAAGACTTTATGAACTTACAAAAAATCAGGATACAATTATAACAACTGAAGTTGGTCAACATCAAATGTGGGCTGCTCAATTTTATAAATTTGAAAAACCTAATAAATGGCTTACTTCAGGAGGATTGGGTACAATGGGTTATGGTTTTCCAGCAGCTATTGGCGCACAAGTTGCAAACCCCAATTCTTTAGTTATTGATATTGCTGGAGAATCTTCAATTTTGATGAATATACAGGAATTAAGCACTGCTGTTCAAAGCCGCCTACCAGTAAAAATATTTATTTTAAATAATGAATATATGGGTATGGTAAGACAATGGCAGGAACTATTACACAATGGAAGATATTCTGAAAGTTATATGGATAGCCTTCCAGATTTTGTAGAACTAGCAAAAAGCTTTAATGCTGTTGGTTTGAGGGCTTCAAAACCTAATGAGTTAGATGATGTTATTAAGGAAATGATAAATACAAATAAAACAGTTATTGCTGACATCGTTGTAGATAAAGAAGAAAATTGTTTTCCTATGATACAAAGTGGCTCAGCTCACAATGAAATGGTTTTAAACAAAGATCAAAAACAAGATAAAAAATCAGCTGAGAAAGGTAGAGTTTTAGTATAATGAATAATAAATCAGTATATGATTCACCAAATGTTACTGACAAAATTGAAAAACATATTCTAACAATTTTAGTTGATAATGAGCCAGGTGTATTAGCTAGAGTGGTAGGAATGTTCTCAGGTCGTGGGTATAATATTGAGAGTTTAAATGTAGCTGAAGTTAGTATGAATGAACATCTTTCTAGAGTTACAATAGTAACTGAAGGAAATAAAGAAATTATTAACCAAATCAGAAGTCAATTAATGAGAATAGTACCAGTGCATACGGTAATGGATTTAACTGAGCAAGGGGATTCCGTAGAAGCAGAAGTGGCATTAATTAAAGTTGATGCATCTGATGAAAATAAAAAAGAAGTTTTTAGAATATGTGATATTTATAGAGCGAGAAAAATAGAAAATGAAAATAATACTTTAATTTTTGAAATAGCTGGTACTTCAGAAAGAATAGATTCGTTTATAAAAGATATTTCTAAAATAAATAAAATAGATATTGTTAGAAGTGGGCCAGTAGCGCTTTCATCAAAAATAGAAGAGGAGGAATAAAAATGAGAGTTTATTACGATAGAGATGCAGACATAAACTTAATTAAAAATAAGAAAATAGTGATTGTAGGGTATGGAAGTCAAGGTCACGCACATGCTATTAATTTAAAAGATAGTGGTATATCAGAGATAATCATAGCATTAAGAGAAGATTCAAATAGTGTTCCAAAAGCTCAAAAAGCTGGTTTTAAAGTTATGAATCCTTCTGATGCCGCTAAATGGGCAGATATTGTAATGATGTTAACCCCTGATGAATTACAAGCTGAAATTTATAATACTAGCATTGGTCCAAATTTAAAAACTGGATCTGCGGTTGCTTTTGCTCATGGATTAAACATACATTTTGATTTAATTCAACCATCTAAGGGCATTGATGTTATTATGATAGCTCCAAAAGGACCAGGACACACTGTTAGATCTGAATATGTTAGAGGAGCTGGAGTACCATGCTTAGTTGCTGTAGATAAAAATGATTCTGGGAATGCACTTGATATAGCTATAGCTTACGCATCAGCTATAGGCGGAGGAAGGGCAGGAATTATTGAAACTACTTTTAAAGAAGAGTGTGAAACGGATTTGTTTGGTGAACAATCAGTATTATGCGGAGGTTTGACTCACTTAATACTTGCAGGATATGAAACTTTAGTTGAAGCAGGCTATTCTCCAGAAATGGCATACTTTGAATGTTTGCATGAAGTAAAATTAATTGTTGATCTTCTTTATGAGGGGGGGATGGCAAATATGCGATATTCAATTTCAAATACAGCCGAATATGGAGACTATTCAAGAGGACCAAGGCTTATTACAGAAGAAACACGTAAAGAAATGAAAAAAATTCTTAAGGAAATTCAATCTGGCCAATTTGCTAAGGAATGGATGTTAGAAAATAAGAGTGGTCAAACGAAATTCAAAACAATGAGAAAAAATCATGCTGAGCATCCAATTGAAAAAGTAGGAGAAAAATTAAGAACTTTGATGCCTTGGATAGCAGAAGGCAAATTAGTTGATAAGTCAAAAAATTGAATAAAATTAAAAAAAACCTATAAAAAATAGTGCTTTAGGTGTAGTAGGGTATTTAATGTCTGAAAAAATTTATATTTTTGATACTACTTTAAGGGATGGTGAGCAATCTCCTGGAGCTTCAATGAACCTTGATGAAAAGCTTCAGATTGCTGAGTTACTAGATGAATTGAATGTTGATATTATTGAAGCTGGATTTCCAATTGCTTCCAATGGAGACTTTGAAGCTGTAGAAGAAATTAGTAAAAAAATTAAAAATTCAACAATTGCTGGTTTAGCAAGAGCAAATTTTAGGGACATAGATAGAGCTTGGGATGCAATTAAATTAGCAAAGGCTCCTAGAATACACACATTTATTGCTACCAGCCCAATACATATGGAATATAAATTACAAAAACAACCCAATGAAGTTTTAGAATTAATAGAAAAAACAGTTAAGTATGCAAGAAATTTGTGCCCTGAAGTTGAATGGAGTTGTGAAGATGGAGGAAGATCTAACATTGATTTTTTATATACGTGTATTGAAAAAGCCATAGATTCAGGGGCAAAAATAATCAATATTCCAGATACTGTTGGTTATACTCTTCCTAATGAATATGCAAATATTTTTAAAAAAGTAAAAAACAATGTTCCAAACATTGATAAAGCAATACTTTCAACTCATACGCACAATGATTTGGGTTTAGCAGTTGCTAATAGTCTAGCAGCAATTAATGAAGGAGCAAGACAAGTGGAATGTACAATAAATGGCTTGGGTGAAAGAGCAGGCAATGCAGCATTAGAGGAAATAGCCATGTCTTTAAAAGTAAGAAAAGATTTAATGCCTTTTCATACAGATTTAAATACAAAATCAATAATTAAAACTTCAAGATTAGTTTCAGGGATAACTGGTTTTAATGTTCAACCAAATAAAGCTATAGTTGGAACGAATGCATTTGCTCATGAAGCAGGCATTCATCAAGATGGTATGCTAAAACATTCCGGCACTTATGAAATTATGACCCCAGATGAAGTAGGATTAAATAAATCAACATTGGTAATGGGTAAGCATTCTGGTAAACATGCCTTTAGTGAAAAGTTGAAAGAATTAGGTTATGAGGTAGGGGATAATGCATTAATGGAGATTTTTGGCCGTTTTAAGGATTTAGCTGACAAAAAAAAGGAAATTTTTGATGAAGATATAATAGCTTTGGTAGATGATCAGGTATTAAGGGTTAATGATAAAATCAAATTTGTATCACTTTTTGTTAATGCAGGCTCAATAGAAAAACATAATGCAAAATTAATATTAGAGATAGATGGTAATAAAAAGGAAGCAAAATCATCAGGAGATGGACCAGTTGACGCAACATTTAATGCAATTAAAAAAATAATTAACCATGGGGCAAAATTAAAATTATATCAAATAAATGCAATAACGGCCGGAACAGATGCACAAGGTGAGGTGACAGTTAGATTAGAAGAAGAAGGCAGACAGGTTCAAGCCAAGGGTTCGGATACAGATATTGTTGTTGCTTCAGCCAAAGCTTATGTTAATGCTTTAAATAAATTGATCATAAAAAGAACAAAGTCAGCTCCTAGTGATATATCTAACATGAAAATAGAAGGGGTTTAAATAAGGTTATGAATATTTTAAATAAAATATATGATGTTTTCAGTCGTGATATGGCTATTGATTTAGGTACAGCAAATACTTTAGTTTATGTAAAAGGTGAGGGAATTGTATTAAATGAACCTTCAGTAGTAGCTTTAAGTGTTGTTAATGGGAAAAAGCAAGTTTTAGCAGTGGGTGATGAAGCTAAAAGAATGTTAGGAAAAACTCCAGGTAAGATTCAGGCAATACGACCTATGAAAGATGGGGTTATTGCAGATTTTGAAGTAGCAGAGCAAATGATAAAACACTTTATTCAAAAAATTCATAATAGAAAATCATTTTCAAACCCTCAGGTCATTATATGCGTTCCATCTGGTGCTACAAATGTAGAAAGAAGAGCAATAAGAGAGTCAGCAGATGCAGCTGGCGCAAGAAAAGTATTTTTAATTGAAGAACCAGTCGCTGCTGCAATAGGAGCAGGTCTACCTGTTGCGGAAGCTACCGGCTCTATGATAGTAGATATTGGTGGCGGAACAACAGAGGTTGCAATTTTGTCATTAGGAGGTGTAGTTTTGTCAACTTCAGTTAAATCTGCAGGTGATAAATTTGATGAAGCAATTATAAATTATATGAGAATGTATCATAAATTGGCGATCGGAGAGAGTACTGCTGAGCGAATGAAAAAACAGATTGGAACTGCTTGTGCTCCAGAAGATGGAAATGGCGAAAATATGTATGTAAAAGGAAGAGATTTGGTAAATGGACTTCCTAAAGAAATATCTATTAATCAAAGACAGATATCAGAAGCTTTGGCTGAGCCAGTGGCGCAAATAATTGATACTATAAAAAAGGCACTTGAACAAACTCCCGCTGAATTAGCTGCAGATATAGTTGAGAGAGGAATAGTACTTACAGGTGGTGGTGCGTTATTAATAAATTTAGATACAGTATTGAGAAGATCAACTAGTTTACCGGTTTCTTTAGCCGAAGATCCTCTTTTATGTGTAGTTAAGGGGACAGGAAAGGCATTAGAAGAAAGAAGTAATCTAAGTGATTTATTTGATACAGAATAGGAGATTAATTGCCTATTATAAAAAGTAAAATTTTTACTAAATCAAAAAAAACAAGTAGTTTTTTTATAACTATTCTTTTTATTTTATCATTTTTATTAGTTTTTATAAATAAAGCTGACTTATATATTGGATCTAAAATAAAAACCGTAAGTGCAGATATTGCTTCTCCTATTATATATTTCTTAACATTCCCTTTTGATAAATCAATTTCTGCAATTCAAAATTTAAATTCACTAAAAAATATATCAATTGAAAATAATAAACTTAAAGAAGAAATTAAAATATTAAAACAATGGCAGAGTCTTTCCCTGAAATTGATTAATGAAAATAAAGCATATAAAGAATTATTAAATGTAAATGATGACACTTTTGAAACATTAGAAACCGCAAGGGTAATAAACAAAGCTCCAAATATTTTTGCTAACATCATTCAACTAAATATTGGCTTGAATAAAAATATTGAAATGAATTCTGGAGTACTGAATGAAAGAGGGTTAATCGGTAGAATCATTAATATCGGAAATGTAACTTCAAGGGTTTTATTAATTACAGATATAAATTCAAGCATACCTGTCAAAACATTGAATCAAGATATAAATGCAATAATTTCTGGCCAATCTGATAGTATCCTATTGAAATTAAAATTTATTAAAGAAAATAAAATGCCCAAAATTGGTGAAATTATAGTTACTAGTGGAAATGCAGACATGTTTCCTCCAAACATAGCAGTGGGTAAGATATATAAAATTGAAGATAACATTTATTATGTCAAACCTTTTGTAAATTTTAAAGAATTAGAATTTGTAAATGTAATTACAAACAAACTATAAGAGTGCATGCTAAGCTCTTTTAGATTTTTCTTAAGAAAATACATTTATCAAATAATTATTTATCTTTTCTTAATTTTATCACTAAATTCTTTTGAAATATCTAATATGGATATAATTATTTATTCAATTTTTCATATTTTATTTGTTTTGTATTCTTTCTATGATGAATTTAAATTAAATTATTTTACAACTTTTTTATTAGGTTTTTTTTTAGATATATTTTTAATAGATGAGTTTGGTCCTCACTTATTAACTTTTATGTTTTTTTTATTTATAATTAAAAAAATAAAGTTTTTATTTATAAACAGAAATTTTTTATTTTTAATTTCAATAAATATATTTTGTGTAATAATCTTGTTATTTACTGAAAAACTATTTCTTTTCTTAGTTTATGGTTATAATTTTAGTATATTAATATTAATAAAAACAATACTATTTTCTGTTATTCTATCGTATCCAATATATATTTTGTTAAATTATATTAAAAGAAAAATATAAATGTTTTTTGAAGAAAAAAGAAATCAATTTAGATCATTCACAAGAAGAGCTCTTTTTTTAATGTTTTTTAAATTATTAGTTTTTATTGTTGTGGGATTTAGACTTTATAAAATCCAAATAAAAGAATCATCAAAATATAATACTCTATCAAATAAAAATAGTGTCACTTTAAAAATTATTTACCCTACTAGAGGCATTATATTAGATAGAAAAAATAATGTTATTGCTAATAATAAAATCAGTTATGACTTATATATAGTACCCGAAGAAGTACAAAATATTAATGAAGTTGTAAAAAAACTCTCATCAATTATCAAAATAAGTTTTAAACATCAAAAAAAAATAGTCGAATTATCTAATCAAGCAAAAAAATTTGAAATAGTTAAAATAGTTGAAGACTTAAATTGGAAACAATTAGAGACTATTGAAGCAAATATTTATTCAGTTTCTGGCTTACATCTAATTCCAAGAAATAAGCGAGAATATCCTTACAGCGAATATTTTTCACACATATTAGGATACACAGGTCAACCAAATCAAAAAGATTTAGAAACCCCATATATAAAACCTTTGAGAACTTTAGATATTGGTAGAACTGGGATAGAAAAATATTTTAATGAAAAACTGATTGGAATTCCAGGAAGCAGAGAAGTTGAGATTAACGCATTTGGTAGAGAAATAAGAGAAATTAAAAAAACAAATAGCATTCAGGGAACAAAAATACATTTATCTTTAGATTTAAATGTTCAAAAAATTATCTATGAAGAATTAAAAGATTTTATTAGTGGATCTGTTGCAGTCTCAAATGTGAATACAGGTGAAATACTAGGTATGATGTCTATTCCATTATATGATCCTAATAAAATAATATCTAAGCCAAATTTAGAATATTGGAATGAAGTAATCAACAATCCTCTTTCACCATTGAACAATAGAGTTACTCAGGGTTTATATGCACCAGGATCAACTTTTAAAATGATAGTCGCATTAGCTGGTTTAGAAAAGGGTATAATTGATAGAAATCATTCAATATTCTGCGAAGGAAAAATTGAATATGGAGACAGGATTTATCATTGTTGGAAGACAAAGGGACATGGAGAGGTAAATTTAACTAAAGGCATCAAAGAATCTTGTGATTGCTATTTTTATGATCTTGCAAAAAAAATTGGAATAGACAACATTTCTATTATGGCTAAAAAATTTGGATTAGGCGAGTCAACAAATATTCAGTTACCTTCTGAAAAAAAAGGTTTAATTCCGAATAAAAAATGGAAAAAAAACAATTTAAATGAAAGTTGGTTTGCAGGGGAAACATTAATAAGCGCTATAGGACAAGGATATGTTTTAACAACTCCAATTCAGCTACTTTTAATGACATCTATAATTGCTAATAATGGTAGAAAAATTAATTTAACTTTATTAAAAAATAATAGTGAATTTTTACCTAAAGAAGATAATTCTAATGAAATTTTAATTAATAAAAAGAATTTAAAAATCATAAAAGATTCAATGTTTAAAGTAGTGAATGAAATTGGTGGTACAGCTTATTCAATTAGAAGCAATCCTGATGAATATTTACTTTCTGGTAAAACTGGAACATCTCAAGTAAAACAAATAACTTTAGAAGAAAGAGAAAGTGAAGATTTTAGAAAAAAAGAAAAAGCTAGAGAAGATAAAGATCATTCTTTATTTGTAGGTTTTATGCCTTCGAATAAACCAAAATATGCTATTTCTGTTGTTATAGATCATGGAGGTTCAGGCTCTTCGACTGCAGCGCCTATTGCAAAAAATATATTTAATAAAATTTATAGGTTAGGATTATAATTGATTAAAAATTTTTATAATTATAATTGGTTTTTTATTTTTATTGTATCAGTCATTGCAATTATTGGCTTTATCGCTCTATATTCCGCAGCAGATGCTAACTTGGATTTGTGGGCGAGAAAGCAAATAATTAGATTTGTATTTGGATTAATTCTTTTATTTATAATTTCAGTAATAGATATAAAATTTTGGTATAACAACATAAATACTATATTTTTTTTAAGTTTAGTATTGCTAGTCTCAGTTGAAGTTTTTGGCATATTTGGTTTTGGAGCTAGAAGATGGATTAAAATCTTTAATATTAGTATTCAACCTTCAGAGTTTATTAAAATTACTCTAATTTTATTTTTAGCAAAATACTATAATGAAATTAAATTTGAGAAAATATATATGTTAAGAAATTTGATAATCCCAATCTTTGCAATTTTTATTCCTGCAATTTTAGTTTTATTCCAACCTGATTTAGGCACAGCTTTAACAATTGTTACCCTAGGTTTAATGATATTGTTTATTTCGGGAGTTAAAATATGGAAGTTTATTTTTGCTTTTTTTGCTATGCTTATTTCTTTGCCTTTAATTTGGAAATTTGTTTTAAAAGATTATCAAATAAAAAGAATATTATCTTTTATAAATCCTGAATCAGATTTATTGGGATCAGGTTATCACCTTTACCAATCAAAAATCGCACTAGGTTCAGGTGGCTTCTATGGCAAAGGTTATTTAAAAGGTTCTCAATCATATTTAGACTTTCTTCCTGAAAAGCAGACAGATTTTATATTTACACTTATAGGAGAAGAGTTTGGATTTATAGGTACAATATTTGTATTGGTTTTATATTTGATTTTAATAATGAATACATTTTATATTGGATTTAAAGCATTTAACGTTTTTTCTAGGATAGTTGCAATTGGTGTTGGAACTAACCTTTTTCTTTACGTAATATGCAATTCTGCAATGGTAACAGGATTATTACCAGTTGTTGGAGTGCCACTACCTTTAATTTCTTATGGAGGATCGGTAATGATTTCTATAATGATATCTTTTGGTTTTTTAATGAATGTTAATGTATATCAATTTAGGAAAAAAATATGATAGAAATTGATTCACTTAGCAAAAATTTTGGAGGCATCAAAGCTGTTGATAATGTTTCTTTTAAACTGAAACAAGGATCAATAACAGGCTTGATAGGGCCAAATGGTGCTGGGAAAACAACCTTATTTAATATAATTGCAGGTAATCTAAATCCAACTTCGGGCAAAGTTTTTCTTGATGGGCAAAATATTACTGGACTCCCTGCTCATGAATTATTTTATAGAGGTTTGCTTAGAACTTTTCAAATACCTCATGAATTTAAATCATTAACAGTTTTAGAAAATTTAATGGTTGTCCCAGGTTATCAAATTGGAGAAAAGCTTTTAGGCGCATGGTTCAAAACTAATTTAATTTCATCTCAAGAAGAAAAAATTCGCAATAAAGCAATTAATGTTATTGAATTTTTAAATCTAAAACATCTATCACAAGAAATAGCTGGAAATTTGTCTGGAGGGCAAAAAAAACTTTTAGAATTGGGAAGAACCATGATGGTAGATGCCAAAGTAGTTTTATTAGACGAGGTTGGTGCAGGAGTGAACAGAACTTTATTGAAAGAAATTTCTAATGCAATAATAAGACTTAATAAGGAAAAAGGTTATACATTTTGTATGATTGAACATGATATGGATTTAATAAGTTTATTATGTGATCCTGTCATAGTCATGGCAGAAGGCGCTATACTTTTTGAAGGTACTGCTGATCAAGTTAAAAATAATGATGAGGTTATTGAAGCTTATTTAGGTAAAAGGACAAAGAACTGATGTCATACTTATATGGTAAAAATATGGTTGGCGGATATGGAGGCGCAGATATTTTAAATGGATGCTCTATAAAAGTTAATAGAGGTGAAATTGCTGTTATTGTAGGTCCAAATGGAGCGGGAAAGTCTACTGCTATGAAAGCTATTTTGGGTTTGTTAAAATTAAAAGAAGGTAAAATTGAACTAAATGGTCAAGATATTACTAAAATTAGTCCTCAAGAAAGAGTTAAATATGGAATGGCATTTGTACCTCAAACTAACAATGTATTTAATTCAATGACGGTTCGGGAAAATTTAGAAATGGGAGCTCATTTAAGAGAAGATAATATTGTAAACACCTTAAATCAAGTTTTTGAATTATTTCCAGTTTTAAAAGATAAAGAAAAGCAATTAGCAGGAGAATTATCTGGTGGCCAAAGACAGCAAGTTGCGGTGGGAAGAGCAATGATGACTAATCCTGATTTTTTATTATTAGATGAACCTACAGCAGGAGTATCGCCAATTGTTATGAATGAATTATTTGAAAGAATATTAGAAATAAAAAATACTGGAGTATCAATACTAATAGTTGAACAAAATGCAAGACAAGCATTATCTATAGCTGATCAGGGATTTGTTTTGGTAAACGGTACAAATAAAATTAGTGGAACTGGGTCCGAGTTGTTATCTAATGAAAATGTTCGAAGATCTTTTTTGGGAGGGTAGATATATTGTCAACTTTGGTAGATATAATAAATGCTTTTGCACTATTATCAAATTTTGTTTTGGTTCCGGCAATTTCTTACGGATCTCAATTAGCTTTAGGAGCATTAGGCGTCACTTTAATATTTGGAATATTAAGGTTTGCAAATTTTGCCCATGGAGATTTAATGGCTTTTGGTACAATGATAACTATTTTGTTTACATGGTGGTTTCAATCTTTAAATATTAATTTAGGTTTCCTTCCAACAGCTATTTTAGCATTACCATTTGCTATAATTTTAACTTCAATGTTTGCTATTATAATTGAGAAATCTGTTTTTCGTTTCTACAGATTAAATAAAAGCCCGCCAGTGATCTTATTAATCGCTTCTATAGGTGTAATGTTTATGATCAATGCTATTGTCCGTTTCATCATAGGTCCTAATGATCAAAGATTTTTTGATGGTGAAAAATTTATAATTAGAGCGGGTGAATTTAAAGAAATTACTGGTTTAAGTGAAGGTATTGCAATCAAATCGACTCAAGTTATTACTTTAATTGTAACTTTAGTTGCAGTAATGTTATTATTTTATTTCTTGAATCGCACTAAAACTGGAAAAGCAATGAGAGCTTTTTCTGATAACGAGGACCTTGCTTTGTTATCAGGTGTAAATCCTGATAGAATCGTTCTAATTACTTGGATCATTGCTGCAACTTTGGCAACTATTGCAGGGACTTTGTATGGTCTTGATAAGAGTTTCAAACCATTCACTTATTTTATGTTGTTATTGCCAATTTTTGCCTCCGCTATACTTGGAGGAATAGGAAGTCCAATAGGGGCTGTCGTAGGAGGTTATATTATAGCATTTTCTGAAATAATGCTTACTTATGCTTATAAAAAATTTTTTATTTATTTGCTTCCAGACTCATTATCTCCAACAGGACTAGTTCAATTACTTTCAACAGATTATAAATTTGCAATATCATTTTTGATTTTAGTAATTGTTTTAGTTTTGAGACCATCTGGGATTTTCAAGGGTAAGACTTTATGACAGATAGATTAAAAACACAAATATCGTTTCTTGTAATGTTTTTTTTATTAATCGCAGTTGGAATTTTTCAATCATGGTCCTTATCTTTAGCAATTTTAAATCTTTGTCTAATTTCAGCAATTATGGCTCTTGGAGTAAATATACAATGGGGATATGCGGGTTTAATAAACATCGGTGTAATGGGATTTGTAGCAGTAGGTGGCTTAGCAGCTGTATTAGTTTCGCAACCACCAGTCTTAGAAGCATGGTCCGCTGGAGGTTACGGAATAATTTTGAGTTTATTTATTGTTTTAATTGTTGTTGCAATTATTTTTTTGATTAGAAAAAAAATTAAAAAAATTTTAACAAAAAGAATTTTAATTTTTTTAACAATAATTATAGGTTTAGTTCTTTTAAATAAATTTTATGATCCTGCTGTTTCTTCAATAGAAGCAATAAACCCTGCAAAAACAGGTTTTTTAGGAGGGGCAGGGTTGCCAATCATTATTTCATGGATAATTGGAGGTATTTTTGCAGCAGCTATAGCGTGGATTATTGGTAATGTAACTTTAGGATTAAGGTCAGATTATTTAGCTATAGCAACTTTAGGAATATCAGAAATTATAATAGCTATTTTAAAACATGAAGATTGGTTATCTCGAGGGGTAAAGAATGTAACAGGGTTGCCAAGACCAGTGCCATATGAAGTAAATTTACAAGGTTATGAATGGTTTATTAATTTGATTAGTTATATTAATAATAATAAATTATCAAAAATAATCAATATTGATGAAAAGAATGAATTATTAAGAAATTTAGTTATCGAAAGTTCAGGCTTATTTGTAAAAATATGTTATTCAGGATTATTAGTCAGCGTCTTATTAATCATTTTATTCTTTTGCAACAGAGCATTAAATTCTCCTTGGGGACGAATGATGCGTTCAATAAGAGATAATGAAGAAGCTGCTAATGCAATGGGAAAAAATATATTCAAGCAACATTTACAAGTATTTATTTTAGGATCTGCAGTTCTAGGAATAGCTGGGGCAATGTTGACTACTCTAAATGGGCAATTTACCCCTGGTAGTTATCAACCATTACGCTTTACATTTTTAATATGGATAATGGTAATCGTAGGAGGAAGTGGGAATAATTTAGGTTCAATTTTAGGGGGATTTTTTATATGGTTTTTGTGGATTGAAGCAGAACCAATGTCAATATTTGTTATGCAGTTACTGACTTCAAGTTTAGAGGAAAGTAGTTTGATTAAATCACATCTAATGGAAAGCGCTCCTCATTTAAGATTATTTATTATGGGGTTAGTTTTATTAATTACTTTGAGATTTAGGCCAAAAGGTATTTTGCCCGAAAAAATAAGAAGAATATAAAAAAAACCCGATAATAAATATCGGGTTTTTTATAAATATATAAATTAAATTATCTGACAGAAGCAGTTACGAATTTTCCACCACTAATTTCAAGCTCTTTAAATGAACCTGAAGCTTCACCAACTTCAGTAAACTCAACATTTGAAGCTCCTTCATAGTTAACGAAACCACCATCAGCTAAAATTTTAAGTCCTTTAGCTATTTCACCAGGTAATATTTTAGTCCCTGGAGCATTAGCAACTTTTTGGATGTGTGCTGCGATTGAAGCTCTGTCAGCAGATCCTCCTGCCTGAATTGCTAGAGCAATCAAGGCACCGGCATCATAAGATTCAGGAGCATAAGGTCCTGATCCATCAATACCAGCTGCAGCAGCTATTTCGCCAAACATTTTAGCACCATCAGATTCCGATCCTGGCATTGATCCAAAAGAACTACTCAAATCACCTTGAACATTATCAATTAGTGATTGACCAATCATTCCATCAGACAAAACAAATCTACTAAACGCACCAGTGTCAAAAGAACTTTGAATCATTCCTCTTCCACCTTGGTCTAGATAACCTATAACGACTAAATCTTCAGCTCCTGAAGCAGATAAAGCTCCCACTTCAGCAGAATAGTCACCTTTACCATCTTCATGTGCTGCAGACATTGTTACAGTACCACCAAGAGCTTCAAAAGAAGCTTGGAATACATCAGCAAGACCTTTACCATAGTCATTGTTAGTATAAGTAATTGCAACATTAGATACACCTCTATCTTTTGCAATTGCAGCTAACACTTGACCTCCTCTAGCATCAGATGGAGCTGTTCTATAAAACATACCGTTATCATCAATATCTGTTAGAGCTGGTGAAGTTGCTGAAGGTGAAATCATAGCAACACCATTAGGAACCGCAACATTATTTGCTATTGCTGTAGTTACTCCTGAACAATCAGCACCAAATATTGCAGAGACTTCATCAGAAGTTATAAGTCTTTCTGCTGCTGCTGTTGCTGCATCTGCATCAATGCAAGTTGAATCTGCACGCATAGGTACAAGGTAGTGTCCACCACCAAGCAGTAACCCCGAATCAGTAGCTTCTTTGAAAGCTAACTCTGCGGAATCTGCCATTGTAGGCGTCAAAGACTCAATAGGACCTGTGAAACCAAGAATCACACCAACCCTAATGTTACCTGCAGAGGCAGCTGTTGCAGAAGATATGCTTACTGCAGTAGCAATGATAAATTTCATTAAAGTTTTTAATGACATATTTCCTCCAAATTTTATTAATAAAATATAATATTCTATAAGCTAAAAGAGTTTAACAGTACAGAAAACAATAAAAAAAAATTAAATTTCCTTTTATTATAGGCTATTATTTGGACCAATACCTTGATAAGTTATTAATGTTTTATGAATAAATATGGAATTTTAGGATCTGGGGCCTGGGGCAGTGCTATTTCTACTTTAATAGAAGATGGAGAAATAATTATTTGGACTAGAAATATTAGAGTGATGAATTCAATTAATAATCTCCAAAAAAACCCTTACTTAAAAAAAATTAAATTAAATAATAATGTAAAAGCTTCAAATTCATTAAGAGATCTCGATAAATGTAATTATTTATTTCTCGCACTTCCAGTACAACATACAAAGAATATATTAAAATCATTAAAAAAAAATGCTTACAACAAAAACTTTATACTTTGCAGCAAAGGTATAGATATTAAAAATAATAAAGTTTTAAGTGAGATTGTAAAAGAAATTTTTCCTAGATCAAATATAGCAATATTATCAGGACCAAGTTTTGCTGATGAAGTAGCGCAAAAAAAACCAACTGCAGTTACGGTTTCATGTAAAAATAAAAAATATTTTGATGAAGTGAAAAAAATAATTAAAAAAAAATATTTTAGAATTTACTATTCTAATGATATTATTGGATCACAATTAGGTGGCGCAATTAAAAATGTTTATGCGATAGGTGCCGGAATTATTGAAGGATTAAACTTAGGTAAAAATGCAAAAAGCGCTTACATTTCTAGAAGCTTTGCGGAAATTTTAAGATTAGGAAAAAAAATGAAAGCTAAAGAAAAAACTTTTTTTGGGTTAGCGGGGCTAGGTGATTTAATTTTAACATGTAACTCTGTAAAATCGCGTAATTACTTCTTTGGCCTTTCTGTTGCAACATATAAAGAAAAAAATATTAGTAAATTGATAATGCAAAAAAAAACACTTACAGAAGGTTATTATACAACTAAAGCTTTATACAAATTATCAAAAAAATATAATACAGAAATGCCAATAGCAAAAAGTATTTATAAAATACTTTATGAAAAAAATAATATAAAAAATGAGATTAAAATAATACTTAATAGATCCTTAAAAGAGGAATTTTATTAATGAAAAAAAATACTATAAACTTAGATATTAACTGGATAAATAATTTAAAAGTAAATTTAAGCGCAATAGAAAGGCGTACATCCACGATAACAAAAAGAAGAACTGTAAAGAAAGACTATCAAGTTGCTTGGTTATTAAAGGCAGTAACATTATTGGATTTAACTACTTTGGAGGGAGATGATACTTTTGGTAAAGTTGATAAACTATGCGCTAAAGGTATGAATCCTATTTCAAATACAATATTAGATAACTTAGGTTTGCCAAAAAATTCAGTTCATGTTGGAGCAGTTTGCGTATATCATAATTTAGTTCAACATGCTCAAGAAATTTTAAAAAACAAATTACCTGTAGCTTCTGTCTCAACTGGTTTTCCTGCTGGACTATCTTCATTTCAAACAAGAAAAAAAGAAATCATTAATTCAATTCATTCTGGGGCTAAAGAAATTGACGTAGTGATTAATAGAACCTATGTTTTAAGAAATGAGTGGAAAAAACTTTATGATGAAATCAAAGATTTTAAATTAGCTGCAAAAACAAGAAAACTTAAGGTTATTTTAGGGACTGGTGAAATTGGAACTTTAAGAAATGTTGCTAAAGCGTCATTGGTGGCAATGATGGCAGGCGCAGATTTCATCAAAACTTCAACTGGAAAAGAAAAAACCAATGCAAACTTAAATAATAGTTTAGTTATGTTAAGAATGATTCGTGAATTTTACGAATATACTGGAAAAAAAATTGGTTTTAAACCCGCAGGAGGTATTTCAACTGCAAAAGAAGTTTTAAATTATTTAATACTAATGTATGAGGAATTAGGTAGTGAATGGATGCATCCAAGTCTTTTTAGAATAGGAGCATCACGCTTATTAATTGATATAGAAAGACAACTTTATCATTATGCAGTTGGGAGATATGCAAATAGTAATAAAATGGCAATGACTTAAAATGAATAAAATAATTAAAAATTTTAAAAAAATAAAATATGGACCTGCCCCTGAGGATTCTGATGAAGTAATGAAATGGATTAAAAAATTACCAAAGCAAAATCATAATTTTATAAATGGTGAATGGAAAAAAGCTTACTCAAAAAAAATTTTGAAATGTATTAATCCTGCAAATAAAGAAAAGCTATATAATTTAACTATTAGCTCTAAAGCTGATGTAAATTTAGCAGTAAAATCTGCTAAAAAAGCTTTTATTTCTTGGTCCCAAAAAAAACCTTTTGAAAGATCAAAGTATCTATATTCTCTTGCAAGACTGATTCAAAAACATTCTAGATTTCTTTCAGTATTAGAAACAATTGATAACGGAAAGCCTCTTAGGGAAACTAGGGATATTGACATTCCGCTTGTAGCTAGGCATTTTTATTATCATGCAGGGTGGACAAAAAATTCTTTAATTAACGATCAAAAACCATTAGGAGTTGTTGGTCAAATTATACCTTGGAATTTTCCATTATTAATGCTTTCATGGAAGATAGCCCCCGCGATTGCTTGTGGAAATACTGTTGTTTTAAAACCAGCTGAATTTACTTCTTTAACTGCACTATTTTTTGCAGAACTTTGCATAAAGGCTAAAATACCCAAAGGTGTTATTAATATAATTACCGGTGATGGTTCTACAGGGAGAGCGCTTGTAGAACACAAGGATATTGATAAAATTGCTTTTACTGGATCAACTGATGTTGGTAAAAAAATAATTTCAGCAACTGCATCAACAAATAAAAAATTAACAATGGAACTAGGCGGAAAATCACCATTTATTGTTTTTGAGGATGCAGATTTAGACAGCGCAGTTGAAGGAGTAGTAGATGCTATATGGTTTAACCAAGGCCAAGTTTGTTGTGCTGGATCTAGGTTGTTAGTTCAAGAAAGTATTGAAAAAAAGTTTTTAACTAAATTAAAAAAAAGAATGGAAAAGTTAAGAGTAGGAAACCCATTAGATAAATCGATAGATATTGGAGCAATAGTAGCGCCAATTCAATTAAAAAAGATTGATAAAATAGTTCAACAAGGAAAAAAAGATGGAGCTAAGTTATGGCAACCCTCTTGGTCTTGCCCAAAGAATGGATTATTTTATCCTCCAACATTATTTACTAATGTTGCACCGGCTTCTTTGATAGCGCAAGTAGAAATTTTTGGACCAGTATTAACCTCACTGTCATTTCGTAATCCGTCTGAGGCAGTTTTGTTAGCAAATAATACGCCATATGGCTTAGCTGCTAGTGTTTGGACAGAGAATATAAACCTCGCTATGGACATGGCTCCAAAAATTAAAGCTGGAGTTATTTGGATTAACTCAACTAATCTATTTGATGCTTCTGTTGGTTTTGGAGGATATAAGGAAAGTGGCTTTGGTAGAGAAGGCGGACAAGAAGGGATAAGGGCATATACTAAAAGAACACTTCCAACTAGAAAATTGATAAATTATAAATCCAAGAAAAATTTTGAAAATAAAGTTATAATTGATAGAACTCCAAAGTTATACATAGGTGGTAAACAAAAAAGACCTGATGGAGGATATTCTTATCCAATATATTCTTATAATGGTAAAAATTTTATATGTGATGTAGCCAGAGCAAATAGAAAAGATGTTAGAGATAGTGTAGAAATATCATCAAAAGCTCTTGAAAAAAAATTAAACAATTTTAATAGAGCTCAAATATTATATTATTTGGCTGAAAATCTTCAAAGACGTGAAAATAATATTATAGAATTATTAATATCACTTAGAGGAGTCCCTCACAGTCTTGCAAAACAAGTTTTTTCATTATCTTGTGAAAGAATTTTTTATTATGCTGCTATGGCTGACAAATTTGAAGGAAAAATTCATAATCCCCCCTTTAGAGGAATAACATTAGCTCAGAAAGAAAATATAGGTACTATAGCTGTTATATTATCTGAACATGACCCACTTTTGGGTTTAGTGACTTGCATGTCTTCAGTTTTTTCGACAGGTAACACACAATTAATTATTCCAGGACAAAATACAAGTTTAATAGCAACTGAATTATATCAAGTATTAGACACCTCAGATATTCCAGATGGATATATTAATATTTTAACAGCAAAAAAAAATGAACTAAATTCTACTTTATCAAAGCATGAAAATATCGATGGAATTTGGTATTTTGGAAATTCTCAAAAATCAAGAGCAGAGATAGTACATAACTCTACTTCTAATTTAAAAAGATTTTGGTGTCCTGAAGAAAAAAATATTGATTGGACAAACTCTTCAAAAATCTTTTTGGACGAATTTTTACATCAAAGTACCCAAATAAAAAATATTTGGATCCCATACGGAGAATGATATTCTTACAATGAAATCAATTAGTGTTTTAGGAATTTATGCAGCTGATTTAGTATTTTTTGGAGAAAAAATTCCAATAACTGGAGAAACTATTTTAGGAACTAATCATATGATTGGGCCAGGTGGGAAGGGTTCAAATCAGGCTGTAGCTATTGCAAAAGCAGGAGGAAATGTAAATTTTATTTCTAAAATTGGAAATGATCAGTATGGAAAGATGGCTAAAGAATTGTACTCAGAATCTGGAGTTAATATTGCAAATTTAACTATTTCAGAAGAATATTCAACTGGCGTAGCAGGTATTATGGTTAATAAAAAAACAGGAGAAAATGCAATTAATGTCGTACCTGGTGCTGCTGGAAAAATAACTAAAAATGATATTGATAAAGCTTCACAAACAATAAAAGAATCTGGAATTTTTTTAACTCAATTAGAAGCTCCGTTAGATGTTGTGGAATATGCTATAGAAATTGCTTCATCAAATAATATTGATGTCATTTTAAATCCTGCACCAGCTACAAAAATACAGGATAAAATATTTCCCTTAATTAATTATTTTACACCGAATGAAACTGAGGCAGCTTTTTATGCTGGACATAAAGTCGAAACCAAGGAAGATGCTGCAAGAGCTTCTTCAAAATTACTAGAAAAAGGAATTAAAAATGTAATTGTTACTCTTGGTGAAAAAGGAGCTTATTTTGCAAATAAAAAAGAAGATTTTTTTATTCCAGCATTTGCATTAGGTAACAAAGTCATAGATACTACGGGTGCTGGAGATGGGTTTGTAGGTGGTTTAGCAGTTGCTTTAACAGAAGGTAAAAATATGAAGGATGCAATAAAGTTTGCCAATGCACTTGCAGGATTATCTACTACAAAGTTTGGAACAGCTCAATCAATGCCAAAACGTCTTGAAATAGACAATTTTAATGCGTAAGATGGAGGTTTAATGAATTTATTTTTAGAAAGATTATTATATTTTTGGTTAGGGATAACAGGAATTGGTCTACTAATAGCCATTATTTACTGGGCGTTAAAAGCAATCATACTTGTTGCATTTATTTGTTTTTTTATTGCTATATTAGCGACAGCTGTTTACCATTTTTTTATAGCTGATAAAAAAAAATCAGAGGATAATTGAGTATTTTTTTTTAAAATTAGCAAAATTTTTTAACTTTAAATATGCCAGCAAAATATATATTTTATGATTTGGAAACTAGTGGAAAGGGAAAAAAAGAAAGCCCTAGCTCATTTGGAACTTCTCCTAAATGGGAACAAATTTTTCAAATTGCCGCAATAGCAGTTGATGAAAATTTTCAAGAAACAAATCAAAATCTTAATGAATTCTGCAGACCTAGAGTCTCAATAATTCCTCAGCCAGGCGCATTACTCACTACAAGAAGAGGTATTAAAGAATCTTTATTAGCAGAAACTTCAAATTATGAGTTAATGACAAAAATAAACAAAACTTTTGATGAATGGAAAAAAGATAATAATCAATTAATATTTATTGGGCATAATTCTATAGAATTTGATGAAACAGTTCTTGAATATAATCTTTTTAGTAATTTATTTTTTCCTTATATAACAAGACCTCATAGGGGAGACACATTAAATTTAGCTAGAGCATTATATGCATTAGATTCAGACTTAATTAAAACGCCTATTACACCTCGAGGCAATCCAAGTTTTAAACTTGAAAAACTGGCGAAGTTCAATGACTTGCCGTTGGAGTTTGCCCATGATGCATTTAGTGATGTTAAAACATCAATTGCCTTAATAAAATATATTCGTACAAAAGTTAATGACAATTGGAATCAAATATCTGAGACAATGAACAAAGAAATGGCTATAAATTATGTTAACAAAAACAAGGCTTTTGGTTATCTTACTAGTTTTGGCGGCAAGATTAAAGTTCAAGCATTATCGATGGTTTGTGAATCGCAATACAAAGGATGGTTTCACACAATAGATTTACAACATGATCCCGAACCTCTATTAGCTGCAAACAATGAAGAATTTGTAAAATTAATAAAAAAGAAAAACAGATATGTAATTTGCAATCAACATCCAATTCTTTTACCTGCAAAGTTTGCTATACAAGGTCAAATATATGCTGAAATAGGTCGAGATATTTTAAATGAAAGAGCTAATAAAGTTTATAAGAATAAGTCGCTTGCAGAAAAATTTAAATACATGGAAATAAATCGCGCACTTGAAAAAGAAGAGATGTCTTCTCAAGATAATATTTTTCCTGAAAGCAAGGCCAATATGTTTAGTAACTTTGGTCAGAGCAATGCAATAAAAGATTTTCATGAAAAAAACTCATGGTTAGAAAAATATAAAATTGCCTGCTCAATTCGAGATCCTCGTGCTAATTTCATTTTAAAGAGGTTAATATTTGATGAATGCCCTGAAGTTCTCTCAGATACTGATTTTAAAAAGATTCATTCAGAATTGAGCGAACGTCTATTGTTTAATCAAGAAAGACCTTATACGACAATCCCAGAAGCAATGAGCTTAATTGATACTGAATTTTCAAAAATAGACGAAAGTGGAGAAAAAAAAGAACTAGATGTAAAAATATTAAATGAATATAATAAATATCTTGAATTTTTGGAAAAGTATTTTTCAAATAAAAATTCTACACCACTCAAATTAGGTAGAAATCTATTAAGACAAATTTATGATTGAGATACAATTAATTTTGCTAGGTATAATTCAGGGAATAACTGAATTTCTTCCAATAAGCTCCTCTGCGCATCTAATATTGATTAGTGATCTGTTGGAATGGAAAGATCAAGGAATTAATCATGATATAGCAGTGCACTTTGGAACTCTTGGTGCAGTTATATTTTATTTTAAAAAAGAAATATCTTTACTTTTCAAAGATTTTTTTTTGTTAGTTAGAAAAAATCAAAGTAATCAAAATTATTTAGTTTTAAAAATAATTATCTCTACCTTACCTTCAATAATTGTTGGAATTATTGTTTATAGATATTTTATAGAGTATTTTAGAAACATAGAATTAATAGCTTATTCATGTATTTTTTTTGGAATATTACTTTATATTGCAGATAAGTATTCAAATTCTCAAAAAAACTGGAATGAAATAACTTATTTGCATGCATTTATAATTGGAATTTTTCAAATTTTAGCTTTTATACCTGGTGCAAGTAGGGCAGGTGTCGTCATTACAGGTTCTAGATTTTTAGGATTTAATAGAGAATCTTCAGCAATCTATTCAATGTTGTTGTCAATTCCAGTTATTTTTGGTTCATTAATTCTTGCATTGCCAAGCTTCTTTATTGAAACATCAAACGTCTATAATTTAAATCAAATTTTTTTTTCAACAATAATTTCATTTACAACTGCATTTTTTTCAATAAAAATAATGATAGCTTTTGTAAAAAAATCTAATTATAACATCTTTGTATTTTACAGAATTCTTTTGGGTTCAATAATTTTATTTAATATTTATATATGATGATAACAGGTACATTTTGCGCATCTTTAACACCCTTTAATGATGATCTTTCTATAAACAATGAAGTATTATTTGATCATTGTAAAGAAATTATAAATAAAGGCGCAGATAAAATTGCAATATTTGGAACTACAGGTGAAGCAAACTTAATATCTTCTAATACAAAAATGAATACTTTAGAAGTTTTAATTCAAAAAGGATTTGATTCTTCTAATCTATTGCCAGGAACAGGACTTGTTTCTTTAAAGGAGACTATTGTTTTTTCTAAATTTGCCAGTGATAATAATATGGCAGGTGTGCTATTGTTACCTTCGTACTATTATAAAAATCCAACTGATGAAGGACTTATAGATTATTTTAGTAGAATTGTTGAAGAAGTTGGTAACACTGATTTTAAGTATTTATTATATCACATTCCTCAAATTTCTGGTGTAGGTATTAATTTAAGTGTGATAGAAAATTTATTAAAAAGATATCCTAAAAATATAGTAGGAATAAAAGATTCATCCAATGATTTAGAAAATATGAAAAAAATGATTACTACATTTCCAAATTTTAGTGTTTTGTCTGGTTCTGATTCGCTTGCAATGGAGGTTATGAGACTAGGAGGTGGAGGTGCAATAACCGCTACTGCTAATTTATCTGTTTCTTTACTCTCGAAGATAGTAAAATATGCAAAAGATTCATCCAAAGATGAAATTGTAAAAAAAATGCATATTCTTCAAGATCAAATTAGAAAACTAGTTTTTAGCCAAGAACAAATATCATTTATGAAAGCTGTATTGAATATTTTAAATCAGTCAAACCATTGGACAAATATTATGCCTCCTTTAAAACCTCTTAAGGATTTTAAAAATAATCAAAACATATCAAAAGTGCTTGGGTTGTTAGAAGAAATGAAAAATTTAACGAATAATTCTTGAATTGAAATAATTATAAGCATATTTGCTAATAAAATTTTGGACTGGACTCAAGAAGCATAAAAATCCTATTATATCAGTAAAAAATCCTGGGGTGATCAATAATAGCCCAGAAACAAGTAAAAAAATTGCCCCTTTAATTTCATTTGTTGGAAATATGCCATTTTTTAAATTTTCTTGAGCATTAAATATTAGGCTAAAACTTTTTCTTCTTAGAAAAAAAATCCCTATGATAGCAGTTAAAAGAATTATTGATATTGTATTAAGAGTTCCAATCTTTGAACCAACTGATATAAAAATTGAAATTTCAATTATTGGTATCAATATTAAAAACAAAAAAATCATTTATTAAACTTTTTGATTAATGCTTTTTTCAATTCTATTTTCAAATTCTCTTAATCTTTTGTATACGCTAGCTAATTCAATAATAGTTGGCCAAGCTTTTAATAAATATTGCATTGATCCTTCAACTCTTCCAAAAGCTCTGATAATTTGTTGCATTACCCCTAGCGTCACAACTCCAGCTACTATTGCTGGTGCAAGGAATACATAAGCTGATAGAACATTAGCTTGAAGATATGCTATACGACCAATATTGAAATATAGATAACGTACGTAACTTAAGAAATGGATTGAACGAACGCCATGAAATAATTCTTCAATTGTTTTTGGCCTCACATTTCCATCATCTTCAGCAATAACTAATATTTTTCTATAAGCGGCTTCTTTTTTTTGTAAATCGTATTCTACTCCCACTAGACGCAATATCCATCCGAGTGCTATCAAAAATACAGTTCCACCTAATGTCCAAAGTAGAGCCCCAGTAATTAATCCATACTGCCAGTCACCAAAAAAAAATATTGGAATTCCAACAGATAATCCTAATAGTATTGGAACGAACTGAACTAAAACCATAATTGATTCTATTAAGCTTGTACCTAATCCCTCCATTATACGTGAAAATTTTATTGTATCTTCTTGAACTCTTTGCGCCGCACCTTCTATTTTTCTAGCTTTATCATATACGCTATGGTACCACTCTACCATTGCAGTACGCCATCTAAATAAAAAATGAGCTGTAAAAAAGCTTATTGCTACTGCTAGAGCAATATACATACCTGCTAGTTTTATAAATGAAAACAAACTTGACCAGTATTCACTAATTGTAATTGCATTAGGCTCACCAAGTGCTTTTTGGATCATATCATAAAACTCGCCAAACCATTCATTAATTTCTACATCAATTTTTACTTGCACCCATAGTGAAGATAAAATAATAGCTGAACCAGCCCAAGACCATAAGAGCCATTTTTTTATTGTAAAAAACCTAAACATAGATAATTCTTATCATGATTTATGAAATATTTAATAGTAATTATTGCATTTATATTAACATGGATTTTTATTGAAATAACCCTTTTTTTTTCTAACAAAAATTATAATGAGTTCGATAATGAAGGCAAGATAAGTTATAAAAAATTTGTATGGTATTTAAGGATAATTTCTCTTGTTTTAATAATATCAACATTTATATATATGCATTATTTTGGTGATATTAGTTTAGCAAAAGTAATCCAATATTGCTTAGGAATTATAAATAAATAATGAAATCAAAAAATCCAAATTTTATACCTTTACTTGTTATTATAGGTGGAAGCGTGCTACTTTTAATATCTTTTGGTATTAGACATTCTTCAGGATTATATCTTCTTCCTATTTCTAATTATCTAGATACTGGAAGGGAAGTTTTTGGCTTTGCTGCTGCATTGCAAGTATTAATGATAGGAATAGGATCTCCATTATTTGGAGCTCTGTCAGATAAATATGGATCAGGGAAAGCTGCAGTTCTTGGTATATCAATTTTAATCTTAGGTTTAGCTTGGATGGCAAATGTAAATTCTTCTTTTGATATTATTGGATCTCAATTTTTATTTGGATTAGGTGGAGCTGGATGTGGTACTGCAGTAGTAATGGGTGCTGTGGGAAGATCTGTTAAAGCTAAGAACAGAACACTTGCACTTGGAGTAGTTATGGCTGCAGGTTCTTTTGGACAATTCGTCATGGTTCCTCTGATAGGATATTTAATTGAATATGTTGGTTGGTCTCAATCATTAATTTATATATGTTTTATTGCTTCAATCATGATAATTTTTTCATATGGACTTAATTTTTCATCACAATCTGAATTATCCAAAGCTGGAACATCTCAAACACTAAAAGAAGCTTTAAAAGAAGCATTTAAATCAAAAAGTTATAATTTGTTGACCCTTGCTTTTTTTGTATGCGGTTTTCATGTAACTTTTATTGCTGTTCACTTACCAGCTTATATTGAAGATCAAAATTTACCTTTTTGGGTAGGTGGATGGTCTTTAGCACTTATCGGCTTATTTAATATAGTTGGGACAATATATTTTGGTTATCTCGGAGATAGATTATCAAAAAAGAATCTATTAGCATTAATATATTTTTTAAGAGCGCTACTTTTTTTAGTATTCATATATTTGCCAAAAACAGAATTAACCGTTTTACTTTTTTCTTGTTTATTGGGTATTTTATGGCTGTCTACAGTTCCTTTAACAAGCGGGATTATTACAGTAGTCTTTGGCCCTTATTATATGTCTATGCTATACGGTATCGCATTTTTTTCTCATCAAGTAGGCTCTTTTTTAGGATCATGGCTTGGTGGAAGATTGTTTGATATTTATGGCTCCTATCATATCATATGGTGGATGTGTGTAGCTTTAGGAATTATAGCTGCAATAATGCATTTACCAATTTTAGAAAAGCCTGTCGAAAGATTAAAATTAAAAGAAACATAATTTAATTTATTTATATCTTAATAGGCTTTTGCGAATACAATTCACCAAAAATTTTATGTTCTCTTTATTGATGATAATTGGAGGTTTAATTTTTAAGACATTGTTATAAGGTCCGTCAGTGCTAATTAATACTCCAAGTTTTTTACAATTATTAATTATAAATTGAGCTAATTTTTTATCAGGAAGGTCTGGATTTCCCTTTTTTACCAAATCAACTCCTACAAAAAGTCCTTGACCTCTAACTTCTATAATTTTTTCTGGAAATTCTTTTTTAATTTTATTTAATTCTTTTATTAAATAATTACCAAGAATAAAAGATTTTTTTTGTAAATTTTTTTTTTCTATAAATTCTAAAACTGACTCACCAATAGATAAGCTCACTGGATTTCCTCCAAATGAGTTAAAATATTCCATTCCATTGTTAAACTTTTTTGCTATCTTCTTAGTTGTTATTAAAGCTGCAATTGGGTGACCATTACCCATAGGCTTTCCAAGAGTGACTATATCTGGAATAACATCTTGATTCTGGAAAGCCCAAAAATTATTTCCCACTCTTCCAAAACCAGTTTGTACCTCATCGGATATGCAAATTCCTTTTTTTGATCTTATTTTTTTGAAAATCTCTTTTAGATAATTTTTTGGCAATACAACTTGCCCTCCACAACCTAAGATAGATTCTGAGTAAAAAGCTGAAATTCTTTTATTTGAGCTTACCTTATCAATTAGATTTTTAGCATCTTGAATGTATTTTTTAATCCAGTTGTTATCTTTGTATCGGTATTTTCCTCTAATTCCATCTGGCATATCCAAAATATGAACATGATTTTTTTTACCTGTTCCACCCTTATTTTTAAATTTGTATGGGCTAATATCAATTAAACTTTTTGTATGACCGTGATATGCGTTATCAACAACTATAATTTCATTTCCTTTAGTATAATTATTAGCTATTCTTAAAGCAAGATCGTTTGCTTCTGACCCAGAACAAACATAATAAACTACATTTAAATTTTTTGGAAAATATTTTAAAAGTTTTTTTGTATATACTCTCATATTTTCATATAAATATCTTGAATTAATATTTAATTTTTTGCTTTGGGTTATCATTTTTTTAGAAACATACATATTGCAGTGACCAATATGATTAATATTATTTACAGCATCAAGATATTTTTTACCCTCATGATCATAAACATACTGGTTTTTGGATTTAATTAAATGTAAGGGATCGTCATAAGAAATCGACAGATTGGGACCAATAAAATTTTTTCTAAATTTTATAATTTTATCTTTCATGATTATTATCTAATAGTAAATTTGTTATTTCGTCCAAAGAAATTTTAGTTAATTTATATAAAAGTTTCCAAGCATCCTTCTCACTTATTGTGAGATATTTATTTTCTGGATATTTTATTTTTTGTGTCATTGCCATTGTAACCGTTATTAGTAGCCTTGAAGCAATTAACGTACTTATTGATTTAATTTCATTTTTTTTTAATGGAAAAACATCATTATATGCCCTCACCATCATTAAACATCTTTTAATAATATCATCACAATTCATTAATGAATAAGCTAGTGCTACAGATAATTCACATACTGTAGGTGCATAAACTACGTCTCCATAATCTAAAAGTCCTACTACCTTATTTTTCCTAACAACAATATTATAGTTATTTGAGTCCCCATGTATAACCGAATATCGAAGATTATCTTTAATATTTTCAAAATTGCTTTCATAAGATTTCAAAACAGCGCTAAAAACTTTTAGTTTGTTTTTATCTTCAAATAAATTAATCTTTTGTTTTATCCAATTAATATTACTAGAGTCCCATATAAATACTCTTTTTGCTGAAGAATTTTTAAAGTCTTTAAGAGATAATGATAAATTACCTAAAAAAATTGCTAAATTTAAACAGAGTTCATCATTATTTTGCTTATCAGCAAACATATCACCTTCTAAAAATGATAAAATTCTAATATAACATTTTTTATTGTTTATATCATATACCGTATTAATTTTTCCATGCATAATTTGAGGAATATTTTCTTTAATAGGTTGATGTGAAAGATAGCTAAGAATACTATCTTGTAGTTTTAAAATCTTTATATTTTCTGATGAATTAGAAATTTTAACTACAAATTTCTTTTTATCTTTAGTAAAAATTTTTAAATTATAATCTCTTTCACTATTTAATTTTTCAGAGCTAGAAATCTTATTTTTCAAAAAATCGTAATTATTCTCTAGAAAAAAATTTAATTTATCTCTATCTATTGATGGAGGCTTTGTATCAAAAATTGACATATTTTTATCTTTTATATTAGAAAAAATAACTACAATATATTAAAAAATTTAATTTATATATTAAAGTAATAAATTTATAAAATTCATAAAATAGTAGATGTTTTTTTATTTTAAAATAAAGTAAATATTTAATTAAATGGACCCATAGCTCAATTGGTAGAGCATTCGACTCTTAATCGACAGGTTGAAGGTTCAAGTCCTTCTGGGTCCGCCAATTAAATCATAAATATTTTATTTCTTTTTTTGTCTTCTTTTGCTTCTTCTATATTTAGAGCCTCTTTTTCTTCTGCCTCTATGTTTTTTTGGATATCCCATATTAATATGGTTCTTATACTTTTGAAAAAATTAGTCAAAAGCTTTTTATCTCAAAGAATCAATTTTATTTATATAATTTTGCTCAGAATCATTGAATATATAAGATCCTGCTACTAATATATTCGCACCAGCATTTATACATTCTTTTGCAGTTTTTCTATTTATGCCTCCATCAACCTGAATATCTATATTTATTGATCTTTTAATAATTTCATTCTTTAATTCTTTAATTTTGTTGATTTGTGAATAAATAAATTTTTGCCCTCCAAAGCCTGGCTCTACAGTCATTATTAATACTAAATCTATATATTCTATAAAATTTATTATTTTTTCTAAATTTGTATTAGGTTTGATTGCTAAGCCAACTTTAGTATTTAATTTTTTTATTTCTTTTATTGTATTTAAAGGATTTTTTAATGCTTCTATATGAAATGTGATCGAATTTGCACCTGAATTAATAAATTTATGAAAAAAATTTTCAACATTTTCTATCATCAAGTGCACATCTAATTCTTTATTTGAAACACTTTTAATTTTTTTGAGAATATCTGGTCCAAAAGAAATATTCGGCACGAAATGACCGTCCATAATATCACAATGAATATATTCACAATTGGTTTCATTAATCAATTTGATTTCTTTTTCCAAATTATTGAAATCACAAGCTAAAATTGAAGGTGCAACTTTTATCATTACAATTATACAAAAATAAAATGTTTTAGAATATCAAAATATTCTATATATTGTTTTTTTATAAATGTCTGAGAATATAAAAAAACCTTGGGGATACTTTGAAGTATTGGATACTCAAGATGGATATTTAACCAAAAAATTATATTTAAAACCTGAATCTAAACTTTCTTTGCAGAGCCATAAATTCAGATCCGAGCATTGGATTGTAGTAAGGGGTTCTGCGACAGTAACAATTGATGAAAATAAATATATTTTGAATTTAAATGAATCTATTTATATCCCAATGGGAAGTAAGCACAGACTTGAAAATAATAGTGAGAATGAACTAATTATTATAGAAGTTCAAATTGGCGATAAGCTTGATGAAGATGATATAATTAGATATGATGATATATATGGTAGAGAAGTTTCAGAATGATAATAAGCGCACCTATATCTCTTGGAGAACTAATTGATAAAATTTCAATCTTATTAATTAAAAGAGAAAAAATTACAGATGAAAGCAAAAACAATCATATTTCTAATGAATTAAATAAACTTCAAGAAATATTAAATAATTCATCAATTGATAAAAAAAAAATTGATCCACTAATCATCGAATTAAAAAATATTAATTTAAAACTTTGGCAAATAGAAGATGAAATACGAATTTGTGAAAAAGAAAAAGATTTTTCAGAAAAGTTTGTGAATTTAGCAAGATCAGTATACAAATATAATGATATTAGAGCTTCAATAAAACTTAAGATAAATAATGATTTTGGATCATCACTAGTTGAGATAAAATCATATGAAAACTACTAATTAATTCTTTTTTGGCTATTTTCTATCAATTCCAATAGAGCAATTTTAAATTCATTGTTTTCAAATAGACCCAAGCTATCCTCAGCTATATCTAAAAAATGACTAGCTCTTTTCATTGTGTCTTCAATACAATTGTATTTATTTATCAGCTCAATACCCCTCCTTAGATCTTCTTTTTTTTGATTTAAATTTTTTATAGTTCTTTTCCAAAATTTTTTTTCTTCTGTATTTGATCTAAGATAAGCTAAGATTATTGGAAGAGTTATTTTACCTTCTTTAAAATCATCACCTACATTTTTTCCTAATTTTTTTGCTGAGGATGAATAATCTAATGCATCATCTATTAATTGAAATGCAATACCAAAATTTGTACCAAATGCTTTTAGTCCTTCCTGTTTGCTTTTACTAATATTTGCAGCCATACCACCAACTTGAGTTGCTGCACTAAATAAAGATGCTGTTTTTCCATTAATTACTTTAAAATAGGTATCTTCATTTATAGTTGGATCTTTATCATTTAATAATTCTAGAATTTCTCCTTCAGAAATTTCTATACTAGTGTCTGATAATAATTTTAAAATTTCGCTCGATTCTTGGTTAGAAATTAAATCAAATGCTTTGCTAAATAAAAAATCTCCAACAAGTACGCTTGTTTTATTTCCCCATATTTCATTAGACGATAATTTTCCTCTACGCATTTTACTTTCATCCACAACATCATCGTGCATTAATGTTGCGGTATGAATAAATTCAACCGCAGCAGCTAAGCCAATATGATTTGTTTCATTTTTTTTGAATCCGTAACCAACTAATTTTGAGCAAGTAACAGTCAATAATGGTCTGAGTCTTTTTCCTCCTGATAGGATTATATGATTTGCAATTTCTTTGATTAGAGGAATTTTACTATCTAGTTTTTTTAATATTAATATATTTATATCATCTATTTCTTTTTTACTTAGCTTCAATAATTTATCTACACTTGTTGAAAAATCATTATTTTTTTTCTTTAATTGAATTACTTTTGACATTTTTTTATTTTTATTGATATATTATAATATTATCATTTTAATTAATTTATGAAAACATCATTAGACAAATTTTTAGGTGGAAAAATAAAAATATTTCAGCCTCTAAAGGGATATAGAGGGGGGATAGATGCCGTTCTTCTAGCGTCATTTGTGAATGTATATAAAAATAGCAAAATATTAGATCTTGGATCTGGTACAGGCTTAATATCTTTTTGTCTTGCTTATAGATGTTCAAATATTAAAATTACAGGTATAGAAAAAAATTCTTATTATCATTCTTTATCTTTAAAATCAGTCCAGCTCAACAAACTAAAATCTAAAATAAACTTTGTTAAAAATGATTTGAAAAATATTAATAAGCCAATATTTGATTTCATAATTTCTAACCCTCCATGGTTTGAAAAAAATTCAACTTATAAGTCAGATCATTTTCTAATAAATGAAGCAAGAATAGAATCATTAAGTTTGGATGTATGGATAAAAAAAGTAAATCAAAATTTGAAAACTAAAGGATCATATTATACAATATTTCCATATAAAAGAATTTCTAAACTTGTAGATGTTTTAAATCATTATTTTAACAGTATTGAAATTTATCCAATTTCGTCATTTTTAGATACTGAGCCAAATAAAGCCATTATATTTGCAAAAAAATCAGATCAAAACTCAAGAATAAGAGAGTTTGGGCGAATTATAATACATAAAAATGACAAGACTTTTATGGAAAATATCAATAACGTATTAAGTAAAGGAATGCCTTTTACCTTTGCATAATTTTTGATAGAAGTTTTAAATGTTTACAAGATTATTTAAAAATTACCATGAAATTCCAGTAATTAAGCTTTCAGGTGTGATTGGAGGTTCAGGAACATTAAGGAGTGGTTTAAATTTAACAAATATAAATAAAATAATTGAGAAAGCTTTTTCAAATAAAAAAGTACCAGCTGTTTCACTTATTATTAATTCACCTGGAGGTTCTCCAACTCAATCTTCATTAATAGCAAGTAAAATTAGAAAAATGGCAGACAAAAATAAAATAAAGGTTTATGCTTTTGTTGAAGACATCGCAGCATCTGGAGGTTATTGGTTAGCATGTGCAGCTGATGAAATTTATATTGATAAAAATTCAATTGTTGGATCCATAGGAGTTATTTCGCCAGGATTTGGATTTGTGCAAATGCTAAAAAAGATAGGAATTGAAAGAAGAGTTTATACTTCTGGAAAAAATAAGAGTTTTTTGGATCCATTTAAATCTGTAAAAAAAGAAGATATTAAAAGAATTAAAGATCTTCAAGATCAAATACATCAAAATTTTATTGACCATGTAAAAAAAAATAGATCAAAGAAAATTAAATCTGCTGATAAAGATATTTATAATGGAAATTTTTGGATAGGAGTTAAAGCCGTAGAATTAGGATTGGCAGATGGTATTGGACATATTGAAGATATTTTAAAAAATAAATTTGGTGAAAAAACAAAAATTAAAATAATTGAACAAAAAAAATCTTTTTTACAAAGAAAGCTTTCTTCATATTCAAATAGAAGTCTTATTAATACTTATGAAATAATAGACGCTATAGAAGAAAAATCTTATTGGACGAGATTTGGTTTGTAATGAAAATATTAGTTTTATTATTTTTAATTTTTGTAGTTTTAGTTTTTTTTCGAATTTTTATTAAAAATACTTTTATTGATATAAAGAAAAAAGAAAAAGATGAAAAAGAAACCATAATTGATTTAAAAAAAGATCCTAAGACTAAAGAATATGTGCAAAAAGAAAAAAATGATTAAGTATGTTAATAATGTAAATTTTTATGAGCTAATTTATGCCAAGTAGATCAATGGAAGAGCTAGCCTCGCTATGTAAGAGAAGAGGTTTTATATTTCAATCAAATGATATTTATGGAGGAATTAAAGGTTTATATGATTATGGGCCTATGGGAGTAGAATTAAAGAATAATTTAAAGATGGCATGGTGGAAATCAATGATTTATGAAAGAGATGATATAGAAGGCATAGACTCAAATATCTTAACAGGACCAGATGTTTTAAAATATTCTGGACATGTAGATACTTTTACCGATCCGCTAGTAGACTGTAGGTCTTGTAAATCAAGATGGAAATCTGACCAGCTAGAAAACAAAAGTTGCCCTAATTGTAAATCAAAAGATTTGACAGAAGAAAGACCTTTTAATTTGATGTTTAAAACTCCCATAGGACCTGTTGATGATGGTTCATCATATGCTTATCTTCGACCAGAAACTGCACAACAAATATTTACTAATTTTAAAAATGTATTGGACTCTACAAATAGAACAATACCATTTGGTGTTGCCCAAATTGGGAAAGCTTTTAGAAATGAAATAACCCCCCGAAATTTTATATTCAGAGTTAGAGAATTTGAGCAGATGGAACTTGAATTTTTCGTAAAGCCTGGATCTGATGAGAAATGGCATAAATATTGGATTAATGAAAGATTTAACTGGTGGGTTAATCAAGGAATTAATAAAAAAAATATACACTTACATTCTGTTAAAAAAGACGAACTTTCTCATTATTCTAAATCTACTGTTGATATACTTTATGATTTTCCACACGGAAAAGAAGAATTAGAGGGTATTGCAAATAGATCTGATTTTGATTTAGGTTCGCATACTAAAAATCAAAAAGATTTTAATATTTCTACAAAAGTTATGGAAAATAAAAAATCAACAACAAAACTTGGAGTTCAGGAGTTAGAAAGTAAAAGTTGGTTTATACCTTTTGTTATTGAGCCATCTGCTGGTCTTGATAGAGGTGTACTAGCAGTGCTTAATGATGCATATAAAGAGGAAAAAATTGACAATAATAACTCCAGAATAGTTCTTGCATTAAAGCCACATCTGTCACCAATAAAGGCTGCTGTTATACCTTTAAAAAGAAATAATGATCAATTAGTTGAAAGAGCAAAGAGTATTAAAAAAATCTTACAACAAATTGGAGTTGGTAGAATTATCTTAGAAAATACTGGTAATATAGGTAAAAATTATCGAAGACATGATGAAATTGGAACACCATTATGTATAACAGTTGACTTTGAAACATTAGAAAGCAATTCAGTAACAATTAGAGATAGAGATAGTATGCAGCAAAAAAGATTATCTACTGAGGAATTAAAAGAATATTTTAAAAATTATTTTGATTAAATAATATAAGCTGCTATTAATTATTCTTTCAAATCATTTAATTTCTTAATTAATTATAAAAATAACAGGAGAGATCATATGTATTTAATTAGAAAATATCTAAAGTGGATAAGTACATTTTTTGTTTTAACTGGAATTTTGTTAACAAATTTAAATATTTATCCAATAAATATTTTTTTTCACGGTTTTGGTGTAATTGGTTGGACGGTAGCAGGTTTTATATTGAAAGATAGAGCTATATTAACTAATTTTGGCTTGCAAATTCCTCTATTTCTAATCGGTTTTATCAATTTGTATGCAGTTTAATTTTATATCTTGTAGAATGATGTTTTTTATTGTTGCTTTCTACACTGGACTTTGGACAGTTAGGATACCCACAATTAAAGATCAGATTAATTCAGATTATTTAGGTATTGGTTATCTTTTTATCAGTTTTTCAATTGGATCAATATTTATTATGATAATAATTAATAAAATTATAAAGAAATATTCTTCTAAAAAAATGCTGCAGTTAGCAGGATTTGGACAGGCAATAGGTTGGTTATTGTTGCCATTTATAAAAGATTTCAGTCTTTTTTTAGTTTTAGCATTTTTATTTGGGATAATTTATGGTGTTTGGGAAGTATCAATGAATCTTCAGGCATCAAATATTGAGAAAATACAAAAAAGACCTATGATGTCAGGTTTTCATGCCTATTATAGTTTGGGACTTTTAAGCGGATCCTTTGTTACTAGTTTATTTATTCAGATAGAATTAAATTTTATATTAAATACAATTTTAGTTGTTGGAATCATGTTTCCTTTAACAATTATTTTTACTAAATTTTTAGAAGAAGATATAATAAATAAAGATAAATCTAATAAACAAAATATATTTTTTAAATGGCCTTTGTTACTAATTATTTTAGTTATAATAACTATTACAGATACTTCAACTGAAGGTGCTGTAGATGCTTGGGGAGCTTTATATATGAGAGATGTAATTTTTACTTCAGGATTTAAGATTGGAACTGCAACAATATGTTTTAACTTATTTATGGTTTTAGGAAGATTAATTGGTGATAACATTAGAAAAAAAATTGGTACATATATTTTTTTAAATATACTTTTTTTATTAAGTTTTATTGGAATATCGATCATTTTTATGTTTTCTAATTTTACCTCTTCAATAATTGGATTTAGTATTTTAGGTTTGGGTATGTCATGCATCGTACCACTATCTTACAGTATAGCTTCAAGTTTAAAAAATATTGATAATGCAGTAGGTATTTCAATAGTTTCAATTTCTGCATATGGAGTATTTATGGTAGTTCCTGCATTAATGGGATTTATAGCAAATTTTTATGGAGTTAATTTTGTTTTTGCCCCAATGTTAATAATGTTTATTTTATGTATGTTATTAATTAATATTTTTCAAAAAGAATTTTATCTAAGATCATAATTTTAATTTAGCATTCTTCGATTCTAATATAGCTTTTTTCTTTATTGCATTATCAAAATCTGATAAACGAATCATAGCGAGTGCAATATTTTTATTATTTGAGGTTATAGTTCCAATTAACTTTTCTTCAAAATATATATGATCACCAGAACTCACAAAACCATTTAAGATTTTAACTTTCAATAAATTTTTTTTAAGAAGAGACCTATATTTTATTCTCGCAGTTATTTCCTGACCTACATAACATCCTTTGTCCCAGCTTATAGCGTTAATTTTATCAAAATTATTTTCAAGAATTAAAGAATTGTTATATTTAAGATCAAATATAGAATCTGGTATGGCATTATTTATTCTAATTTCTTCATATTTATTTATATCTTCTTCAATTAAATCATATTTCTTAGCAAAGAAATTAATTGTATCTTTATTTATAATTACTTTAATTCCCAATTCTTTATTTCTTGGATCAATAAATGCATATCCATTATCAATTTTTATTGTTGAACCAAGTGAATCAAGTTTTCCAAAAATTTCATCACTGCCTAAAATAGAAAGTGAAGTTAAACTTTGTTTTTCAACAATATCTATTTTTGATCTTAATTTATAATTATTTAGTTTTTTTAATAATTCTTCTAAAAATAATTTAGGTGTTTCAAAAAGATAAGAATTTTCATATTTTAATATGAAAAAATCAGCTAAAAACTTACCTTGAGGACTAAGAAAAGCTGAATAAATTGACTTTTTGTCAGTGCATTTGTTAATATCGTTTGTTATTAAACCCTGTAAAAATGTATCTTTATCTTCTCCCTTTATTTCAAAAAATGATCTATCTTCGAAAACTATATATTTATTTTTCATTATTAATAAATATATATAATCAATATTATTTTTTCAACAAAAAGGATTTTTATTGAAAATACTTTTTATTTCATCAAATTTGATTGGAGATGCAATTTTATCAACTGGCATTTTGTCATATTTAATTGAAAAATATACCAATTCAAAGATTACCATTGTTTCTGGACCAACTTCTAAACAACTATTTGAAAATTTTCCAAATTTAGAGAGAATTATAACTATAAAAAAAATGAAATATAATTTGCATTGGATTGAAATGTGGTCAAAAATTATAAATAAAAAATGGGACTTAGTAATTGACTTAAGATCTTCTTTTATAAGTTATATTATTTTTTCAAAAAAAAGAAAAATATTTAAAAAGAATGATAAGAATATTTTACAAGTTGAAAAATTGTCAAATTTTATGAATATTAAAGATATATTAAAGCCTAAAATATATTCAAATATTAAAGAAGACAATTTAGCAAAAAAAATTATTGGGAACAAGTTTGTAATAGCTATTGCACCAGGTGGAAATTGGGGTCCCAAAGTATGGCCAATTGAAAGATATAATCAAATAATTTTAAAACTCAAAGATTTTTATCAAGATAAGCAATTATATTTTTTAATAGTTGGTTCAAAAAAAGAAGAAAAACTATATCTAAAAGATTTAACAAAAAATATTGACCCTCAAAATCTTATTAATTTTATGGGCAAAAGCTTAACACTAACTTATTCTTATCTATCTTTATGTAAATTATTTATTGGAAATGATTCAGGATTAATGCATCTATCTGCAGCAACTGGGATAAAAACTATTGGTTTATTTGGTCCAACTAGAGATGATTGGTACGCTCCCTTTGGTAATAATTGTTTTGTTATTAGAACCAAAGAAACTTATGAAGAACTAAAGAAAAAATCAAATGATTCTAATAAGAGCTTAATGAACTCAATACAATCAGATCAACTAATTAATTATATTTTAACTAATAATTTATTATGAACGAAAAAATAAATAAATTATCAATTATCAAGCCTGATGATTGGCATATTCATCTCAGAGAAAATGAAGTTTTAAATTTAGTTTTACCCCACACAGTAAAAAATTTTGCAAGGTGTATAGCAATGCCAAATCTTAATAAGCCGATTATTGACTATTCTGCTGCAAAAAAATATAGTGATTTAATCATTAAAAAAGCGAATTCAAAGAATTTTAGAGTGTTTGTACCATATTATTTAAATCATAATATTGATTTAAAAAATTTTGAGATAGGAATCAAACAAAATTATTTTTTTGGAGCTAAACTTTATCCTTCTAATTCTACTACTAATTCTAAATTTGGAGTCAATAATTTAGAAAAAATATATCCAGCACTTGAAATTTTACAAGAAAATAATTCCCCTTTATTAATACATGCTGAAAAAGTTGATGAAAAAATTTCTATCTTTGATAGAGAAAAATATTTTATAGATAATGAATTGCAAGAAATTTTAAAAAGATTTCAAAATTTAAAAATAGTAATAGAACATATATCTAGTGAATATGGCGCTCAATTTGTAAATGATTCAAGTCATCCTATTGCTTCTACAGTTACATTACACCATATGCTTTTAACAAAGAAAGATGTTTTTAATGGTGATACTAATCCTCATCATTATTGTATGCCAGTTGTTAAAAATGAAAAAGATTTAATTGCCTTAAGAAAGTTTGCATGCTCTGGTAACAAAAAATTTTTTTTAGGTACCGATTCTGCCCCACATGATTTAAAATATAAAGAGGGTACAAACAACATTAAAGCTGGAATTTATACCTCTCCAATTGCGATAGAAATGTACACTTCTATATTTGAGGAAGAAAATTCTTTAAACAATTTAGAAACTTTTTCTTCAATTAATGGTGCTAATTTTTATGATTTGCCTCTTAATAGTCATAAAATTAATATAGAAAAAGTGAACTGGATTAATCCAGACTTTACTGAAGATAGTAAAATAAAAATTAAAAACTTTATGGGTGGACAAAAAATAAAATGGAAAGTAGTAAGTAATTAGAAAATATATGAATATAAACACTAAAATTTATACTTTTATATGGGGACATCTTATTGGAAAAGATCAATATGGAAATAAATACTATTCAAATAAAAAAAATCCAAAAATATACCCTAGTAAAAGATGGGTAATATTTAATGGATCACCTGAAGCATCTAAGATTCCATCTCATTGGCATGCCTGGCTCCACAAAATTAGTGATGAAGCTCCAATAAATTATAAACATAAATATAATTGGCAAAAAGACCATATTCCAAATCAAACTGGAACTTTAGGAGCTTACTATCCAAATTCTCATCCTTTAAGCGATAATGAGAATAAAGATCAAATTGAAAAAGAATATGTTCCTTGGAAACCAAATAAATAATTTTTTATTATCAATATTAATCTTTATTTTCCTTTTTCCAAATCAAATTATTGCTGAAACAATAAGTGGAAATTCAGTTTTGTTTGGTGGATTAGATAAAATTACTGCAAAATTTACAGATTTTGAAATTAATATTGGTGAGTCAAAGAAGTTTGGAACATTATCGATAAAAATATTTCAATGTAGAAAAAGACCACCAGAAGAAATTCCAGAAGATTTCGTTCTTTTAACAGTAAATGATATGATTAATCCAGATAATCCTCTACTGATTTTTTCTGGGTGGATGTTCTCGTCCAGCCCATCTTTATCAGCTTTAGAACATCCTACATATGATATTTGGATAAAGGAATGTAAAATAAATTAATTAACTTTTTGTTCATTCATAAAATTAACATTGTATTTGCCAGATACAAAATCTTCACTTTTTAAAATATCTTGATTAAGTTGAATTGTGTTTTCAATTCCCATAATTACATATTCTTCAAGTGCTTTTTTCATTTTCAAAATGCTTTCATCTCTATTTTTTCCATAAGTGATTAATTTTGCTACCATACTATCATAATGTGGCGGAATTGAATAACCCTGAAATAAAGCAGACTCAACCCTTATTCCCAATCCACCAGGCTGATGATATTGTGTTATTTTACCTGGACTAGGTTTAAAAGTTTTTGGATTTTCTGCATTGATTCTGCATTCTATTGAATGACCATTTATATTAATGTCATTTTGTTTCCAACTTAATTTACTACCCGCAGCTATTCTTATTTGTTCTTTTACTAAATCAACTCCTGTTACCATTTCTGTAACAGGATGTTCTACTTGAAGTCTAGTATTCATTTCAATAAAATAAAAAGAATCATTTTCATATAAAAATTCTATAGTTCCTAACCCTTCATATCCAATTGATTTAATAGCATTAACAGAAATTTCACCAATCTCTTTTCTTTGTTGTTCTGATAAAATACTACTGGGACTTTCTTCTATTATCTTCTGATGACTTCTTTGAATAGAACAGTCTCTTTCTCCAAGATGAATTACATTATTAAATTGATCAGCAATGATTTGAATTTCTATATGTTTTGGTTTTTCTAGAAATTTTTCTAAATAAATAGTATCATCATTAAATGCATTTTTTGATTCTTTTTTGGCTAATAAAAGAGATTCTTTAATTTCTGATTCTTTTCTAATAATTTTCATTCCTTTACCACCTCCGCCCGAAGCAGCTTTGACAATAACCGGATAGCCATTTTTTTCTACAAAATCATATACCTGATTATCGCTTTTTATTTCTTTTATTCCAGGAATTAGGGGTATTTCCATATTCTTCATTGTTTCTTTAGCTATTATTTTATTTCCCATAATTTCAATATGTTTTGATTTAGGTCCAATAAATTTATAGCCATGTTCTTCCAAAATTTTTGCAAATTTATAATTTTCACTTAGAAAACCATACCCTGGATGTATGGCATCAGAGTTAGTGATAGTAGCTGCTGTAATTATAGAAGGTATATTTAAATAACTGTTCTTTGCTGGCGCAGGACCAACACACACGCTTTCATCGGCTAGTCTAACATGCATCGCTTCGGCATCAGCCTCTGAATGAATTGCAACAGTTTTTATATCTAATTCTCTACAAGCACGTAAAATCCTTAGGGCAATTTCTCCTCTATTTGCAATTAATATTTTTTTAAACATTATTCGATGCTAAAAAGTTTTTCACCATATTCAACTGGAGATCCATTATTTATATATATTTTTTTTACTACTCCTGATTTTGAAGCTCTTACATTACTGTATGTTTTCATTGCTTCAATTATCGCCACTGTGTCTCCTTGTTTTATATGGTCTCCTTCTTTTACAAATTGTGGTTTATTTGGTTCTGGAGTTAAATAAATTATACCTACCATTGGTGATATTATATAATCATTTTCATTTATTACCTCTTTTGATTTTTTATTTGGTAGATTGCTTTTAATTGTACTTTGAGAAATACTTTTATTTGGTAAGTTATCAATTTTTCTTATAAGATTTGTTAATATAATAATAATAATAAAAAGTAATATCACAATTAGACAAAGTATAAAAAAAGGAATTTGGGTAAAATTTAACATTAATTATTTGATTATTTGATTAATTGCATCAATTCCTAAAAGATAACTATTCTTACCAAAGCCTGATATTAATCCATCTGCAGCCTCAGCTGTTATAGATTTTTTTCTGTAATCTTCACGAGAGTGAATATTTGATAAATGAATTTCAATTTTAGGTTTAGTTATTGTTTTTAGAGAATCTAAAATAGCAATTGAAGTATGAGTATATGCAGCAGGGTTAATTATCAATCCATCAAATTTTTTTTCTACCTCTTGTAGCCAGTTTATAATGTCACCTTCACTATTTGATTGTCTAAATTCAATTTCAAAATTATAATATTTTGCTCCATGTAATTCGCACTCCGTCTTAATTTCTTCAATTGAAGTTTCACCATAGATATTTTTTTCTCTTGATCCGATTAAATTTATATTTGGTCCATTAATAATAAGTATTTTTTTCCGCATATCATCCTATTATCTTAAAATGTTTACTTAAAGCAAGGCCTTGATTTTGATAATTTGATTTAATTTCACTACCATATAATTTATTGGGTTTTTGAGCAAGTTTTTCAAATACCAGCCTAGCAATGCTTTGATTATGTTGAATTGCAAATGAAACTTCATGGGTTTTTATTTCTAAAACAGCATGACTTCCAAAATTATCCCTTCCAAATCCAGGATCAAAAAAACCAGCATAATGTACTCTAAATTCACCAATATTAGTATCATAGGGAACCATCTCAGCAGCTAAATTTATGGGAATATTAATTTTTTCTTTTGATTTTAGAATATAGAATTCACTAGGTTTAATAATTATTGAGTTATTTTTATTTTGAATAGGTTTCCAAAATTCATTAACTTTATAATGATTAATTTTATTAAATATTATTGTTTTTGAATTTTTTAGAGCTTTATAAGCAATTATTTTATTTTTCCCAATTAAATCAGCTTTAATTTTAAGTCCATTTAATATTGAGGGATTTATAATTTTATTATTTTTATTATATACTAGGGGTGTTCTTGTATTGATTTTTTGAAGCACGGCGTCATTTATGTAATTAGTTTTGAAATTGCTTAATCTCAATTGATTTAATTTATCACCAGTTTTAAAAACTACATTAAAGGTTTTTGAAGTTATTTCTAAATATATTTTTCCTTTATATCCTAATTTTATTACCTCATACTCTTCACAATAATCAGAAATAGTTCTACAAAAGATATCAAGACGACCTGTTGAACTTTTTGGGTTACATCTCCCAAATATATTTTTGTTTAAATTTAGATTTTCTTGCAATTCAACTAAATAAGTAGAATTTTTTTTAAATAGATAGCCATTAGCAATATTAATTTTTTTAATTTTATATTTATTTATTTTTTCTTTAACTTTTTCATTAATTGCTAAAAAACTTGAGGATATTTTGTACGCTGTTTCACTCAATCTAAGGTCTAGGCTTGCTGGTTGGATAGATTCATAAGGAATTTCTTTTTTTGAAAAAATTAATCCTCTTTTTATAATTCTATCATAATCTTGGAAACATAATGTTCCCTTTGATATAACTTTATTGGATTTCATTTTTAACTTCATTCATTAAATTTTCATATTTTTTTAAAAGATTATTATTTTTTGTATTTAGTTTAGCATATTCTAGATAATCATAAGATAAAATATAATTTTTTTTATTTTTTTCTATTAATGCTAAATAATAAAACTTTTCACTTATATCATCCATAAAATCATATGTGTTTGAAATAAGATTCAATAAATTATTATTATTTTTATTTTTTAATTTTTTAAATTCAACTAATATTTTTTTTGCGTCATCGATCTTTTCTAATTTATTATATAACTGAAAAATTAATTTTATCCTCAAATATTCATTTTTATTGTCCAATGTTAGTGATTTTTCAAAAAATCTTGTTGCCTCATTAGAATATCCATAATTCAATAATATCTCACCTTTTGTTTCATAAAAAAAAGAATTTTCTGGATATTTAATAATTAAATCATTTATCAAATTTAAAGATTCTTTTATAAAGCCACCTTTTGCATAACCAATTGAAAGGGCATATTTTTTTTCATCATTATCAAGATTTTTATAGATAAGTTTATTGTTTTCAATATTTAAAGTATATCCATTTATTTTAGCTTTAACAAATTTAAATCTTAAATTAGTTTGGTCTGAAAAATAGTAATTATTATATTTAGATTTTTTCTGAAATTTTATTATATTTTCTATTCTTTCTTTATTATATGGATGAGTATAAACTGTTAAATCTCCTTCTTTAATTCCTAGGTTTTCGTTGAAAATAACTAATCTCTGAAGGAAATTTTTTAGTCCATTAGATGAAATTTGTGTTTTTTCAAGATATTTTAAAGCAATAATGTCAGCTTCTCTTTCCTGATCTTTAGAAAAATTTGATATATTATTTTTTGCTATTTCATCATATGCAATATTTGTTCCAATAAAAAAGTCTGGATTATTCGTTATCAAAGATGTTGATAAGCTTATGATTTTTGATAATTCAGAAATAGATTTGTGATTATCTAATTTTTCAATTCTCATATCTATATGATTTGCATCTAAATGACCTATTTCATGTGCTAAAATTCCAAGTATTTCTTCAGGCCTATCTGCAAAAGTTAATAATCCTGTAGTTAATACAATTTTTTTATCTCTATTAACGAATGCATTAGGTGTTTTTTCCAATATAATAACCAAGTCAGATTCTTCAAAATTCGAATAAGACAATGTAATAATTGGTTTAATTATTTCTTTTAAAAACTTTTCAATTTCGTGATCAAGAACTATATTTGCTAAGCTTATTTTAGAAAAAAATAATAAAAAAAAAACAAATAATATTTTTATTTTAATTATTAGATTCGCTCCACCAACCTTTTTTTGTGCCCTCATTCTTATCTTCCTTTATTGTAATTTCTGGAGAACTTTCTTGCGCATTGTTTTCATTTACTTCATTTTTTATATTTTGTTTTGTTTTTTTTGTTAAGTTTTTCTTGTTAACAGTTATCTTATTTTTTTTAGTGACAGTTTTTTTTGATATATTTTTTTTAATATCTTTTTTAATGACTTTTATTTTACTGATATTTTTGTCCACTTTAACCTTGGGATCATTTAATAAAATTGAAGATTCGAAATTAAAATCTAAATTTGTTTTATATTTATTTTCCAATTCAATAACAAAATTTTTTCTTTTATTTAAAATTTCACTAGCTAAATCAGAATGACAATCTATAATAATTGAGCTACCTTCATTTTTTGAACATGATTCTTCAATAACTTTAAAAAGCTGTTCAATAATAGAATCATTATTCCTAACTATACCAGTTCCATTACAAATCTGGCATTTTTTAAACGATTGTTCAACGATACTAGTTCTTAATCTTTGTCTTGATAATTCTAAAAGACCAAAGGAACTTATTCTTCCAATTTGAATCCTTGCTCTATCTGAATTAGTTGAATTTTTTAATGTTTTTTCTACTTTGAAATTATTTTTATAATCTTCCATATCAATAAAATCAATCACCACTAAACCTGCAAGATCTCTTAATTTAAGTTGCCTTGCAATTTCTTTAGCTGCTTCTATATTTGTATTTAAGGCAGTATTTTCTATATTCCTTTGCTGCGTCGCCCTTCCAGAGTTAACATCAATTGCTACTAAAGCTTCTGTTGTATTTATAACTATTGATCCTCCAGAAGTTAATTTTATTTCTGTATTGTATAGATGACTTATTTCTTTTTCTAAATTAAATTTAGTAAATAATTTTTCTTTTTTTTCTTTATAAAGTTTTAATTTACTAAGTTGATTTGGAATTAATGCTTTTATATAGTTTTTTGCATTGTTATAGGAATCTTTTCCATCTACTATTATTCCAGAAATTTCTTTAGTATATAAATCCCTTATTGTTCTTTTTACTATATCTCCTTCTTCATTTATTAGGCTAGGAGCATTAGATTTTAGAGTCTTTTCTCTTATTTTTTCCCATTGTTTTACTAAATAATTTAAATCTTTATGAATTTCTTTTTTCGTTTTGCCAATTCCTGCAGTTCTTATTATAAGTGACATGCCATCCGGAACTCCAATAGATACGATGATTTCTTTTAATTTTTTTCTTTCTAATGGATCACTTATTTTTCTTGAAATACCTGTAGCATTATTACTGTTTGGCATTAATACACAGTATCTTCCAGCAAATGATAAAAATGTTGTTAATGCAGCTCCTTTTAAGCCTCTTTCTTCTTTACTAACTTGAACCAACATTACCTGTTTTGACTTTACAACTTCTTGAATTTTATATTTTTTAAAAAAATTAAAAAATAATCTTTTCTTATTATTTTTTTTATTTTTTTCTTCCATAGATTTATTATTTTGATCTTCATCATTTTTATAATTATCATCATTTTCTTTAACTTTAATTTCATCGTTTGAATCTTTAGATGTTTCTTCATTTGAAGAAATTAAATCTTTCAATATTTTCTGATCTGAAATAGGAATTTTAAAATAATCTGGATGAATTTCAGTGAAAGGAAGAAATCCGTGTTTATTGCCTCCAAAATCAACAAAAGCTGCTTGAAGTGAAGCCTCAACTCTAGATATTTTAGCTAAATATACATTGCTCTTTATTCTGTTTTTTCTATCTGACTCAATTTCATACTCTTCAAGCCTGTTGTCATTAATAAGTGCGATTCTAGTTTCTGTTTGTTTAGAAGAATCAATGAGAATTTTTTTAGACATTTTCTATATACTCCAAATAAGTAATTATTTATGATTAATTGTGTTTCTAATAATTTTAAACTCTGTTTAATTGAAATTTTGTTTGGTTTTTTCATTATTATTAAATTTTGATTTATTTATTAATTACTATTGTCATATTTTGAACAGTTTCACAACATATGATAATACTGGAAATGAAAGCATTTAATGAAAATTAGAAAATATATAAATTTTGCTATAATTATAGGTTTTATGTTGTTATTGTTATCTAGCATAGCAATAATCGCAGTATTTTGGAAATATTCCTCTTCAATTCCAGATTATTCCGCTTTAAAAGAATATGACCCACCAGTTACAACAAGGGTTTTTTCTTCTGATGGGAAGTTGCTAGATGAATTTTCTGTTGAAGAAAGGCTATTTGTTCCAATAAATCAAATACCAAAAAAATTGGTTTTTGCATTTATTTCTGCAGAAGACAAAAATTTTTATAATCACCAGGGTATTGATATTTTTAGTATTATTAAAGCAATTTTTATTAATATTAAAAACATCAATAGCAATAAAAGACTAGTTGGAGCATCAACTATAACACAACAAGTCGCAAAAAACTTTCTTCTAACAAATGAGGTTAGTTATGAAAGAAAAATTAAAGAAGCAATATTATCATTTAGGATTGAAAGGTATTTAACTAAAGATGAAATATTAGAATTATATCTTAATCAAATTTATCTCGGTTATGGATCATACGGAGTAGCCTCTGCAAGTTTAAACTATTTTAATAAAGCACTTGAAGAACTTACTTTACCAGAATCTGCTTTTCTTGCAGCTCTTCCAAAAGCACCAAATAATTATCATCCAATAAAAAAAAAGAAACAATCTATAACTAGAAGAAATTGGGTTTTGAAAGAAATGTATCAAAATAATTATATTAACAGGGATGAACTAAAATTATCAAAAAATAGTGATTTAGTTACTATCAAAAGAAATCCAAAAGAATTTTATATTGCAAAGGATTTTACTGAAGAAGTTAGAAAATTTTTGTATTTAAAATATGGATATGAAAAATTGTATGAAAATGGCTTAAGTGTTAGGTCTACCGTAGATACTTTTTATCAAGATAAAGCTTATAAAGCTTTAAAATGGGGACTAGAAGAATACGATAAAAGACATGGCTGGAGAGGGCCAATTAAGAATATAGCACAAAATATAGAAGAAATTTATAATTTTGAAACTAAAATTCCATATCCTGATAATTGGAAAATTGGTGTAGTAACAGAATTAGAAAAAGACTATTTAAGTTTAACTCTAAGAGAAAAGCTAAAAATAAAAATATTCAATGATGAGTCAAACTCTTGGATTAGAAATCAAAAATCAAAAAAAATTAAAGTTGGTGATATTTTATTTTTAGAAAATAATAAAAAAAATGATTTATATGAAATAAAACAAATTCCACAAGTTAATGGTGCTTTAGTAACATTAGATCCTTTTACAGGAAAAATACTCTCACTCGTGGGCGGATATGATTTTTCAATAAGCGAATTTAATAGAGCTACTCAAGCAGAAAGGCAGCCAGGTTCAGCTTTTAAACCTTTTGTATACATTGCTGCTTTAGAAAATGGATTTTCACCTTCAACAGTTATTTTAGATGCGCCTTATGTTGTGGATCAAGGCCCAGGTCTTCCAAAATGGAAACCTTCAAATTATACTAAAGAATTTTATGGTTTAAGCACAATGCGCTTGGGAATTGAAAAATCAAGGAATTTAATGACAGTTAGATTAGCTCAGAAAATCGGAATGGATAAAATTATAAATTTAACTTCGAGATTTAATATAAATAAAAATATTGATGAAAATTTATCGATGTCTTTAGGTGCTGGTGAGGTAAATTTATTAGATTTGACAAATGGATACGCTATGATTGTTAATAATGGAAAAAAAATAGTTCCAAGTTTTATTGATACCATTCAAGATAAAAAAGGTAAGATAATTTATAAACACGATACTAGATTATGTGACAATTGTAATACTTTAAATTATGAAGAGCCAGTATTACCTAAAATCATTGACAATAAAGAAAATGTAGTCGATCCTATCATTGCTTATCAAATGGTTTCAATGTTGCAAGGTGTTGTATCAAGAGGAACCGGAAGAAAGATTGATTCTTTAAATAGACCGTTAGCTGGTAAAACAGGTACAACAAATGAAAGTAAAGATGCTTGGTTTATAGGTTTTTCACCAACTATAGCTGTAGGCGTATATGTTGGGTTTGATAGCCCAAAATCTCTTGGAATTGGAGAAACAGGGTCTTCAGTAGCTGTTCCAATATTTAAAAAATATATGGGTGAAATTTTAGAGAAAAAGCCAAAAACACCTTTTAGGATACCTCCAGGGGTCAGTTTAGTTAAAATTAATCCCAAAACAGGAAATCCAACTAAAGAAAAGGATGGAATAATTGAAGTTTTTAGGGAAGGATATGAGCCTTTTCAGCAGTTTATTTTAGATGATAATTCAAATATTATTATTGATGATAATTCATATTCAGGTACTGGTGAACTTTTATTAAATTAAATTATGAATGAAGAAATTGAAAATAATATCAACGAAGCAAAGCATCACATAGAATTGCTAAGGAGGAGTCTTTGACCTCGATAAAATTAAAAGTAATTTAAAAAAATTAAAAGAAGAATCAGAAGATGAAAGCTTATGGAATAATCCTCAAAAAGCTAAAGAAATTTTAAAAAAGATATCGATACTTGAAAAAAAAATAGAATCTATTGATTTAATAAATAAAGAGTTTGAAGATTTAAAAGAATTATACTTATTAGCTTCTAAAGAACTAGATAAAAAAATGCTAGAAGAAATTTATGGTCTTTCTAAAAAATTAAAAAATAAAAGTAAAAAAATTCAAATAGAAAACTTATTAGCTGATGAGGTTGATGAAAATAGTTGTTATTTAGAAATTCACGCTGGTGCCGGAGGTACTGAAAGTCAAGATTGGGCAGAAATGCTTACTAGAATGTATTATAGATGGGCAGAGTCACAGAATTTTAAAATATCAAAAATACAAGAAAATTATGGTGAGGAGGCAGGTATTAAATCCTGTACTATTAAAATTATTGGTAATTATGCTTTTGGGTGGCTAAAATTTGAAAGTGGTATTCATCGTTTAGTAAGAATTTCCCCTTTTGATTCTAATAGCAGAAGACATACTAGTTTTGCAAGTGTTTGGGTGTATCCTGAAGTAGATGATAAAATAAATATTGATATTAATGAGTCAGACTTAAGGATAGATACATATAGATCATCAGGAGCTGGGGGTCAGCATGTAAATAAAACAGATAGTGCAGTAAGGATAACTCACCTACCTACAAAAATAGTTGTCCAATGTCAAAATGGTCGATCACAACATAAAAACAAGGCTACTGCTATGTCTATGTTAAAATCAAGATTATATGAAATTGAGAAAAGAAAAAGAGAAGAAGAAAAAAAGAGCGAATTTAATAATAAAAAAGAAATTGGCTGGGGCAGTCAAATTAGGTCTTATGTTTTGCATCCATATCAAATGGTTAAAGATTTAAGAACAAATCATGAAACAAGTAATGCTAATAGCGTGTTAGAAGGCAATATTTTATCTTTCTTAGAAAAATCATTAATTTACTTTAATTCCGATTCCAAATAATGAAAAAAAGATATCTATTTATAATAATAACTATTGTTTTAATAATAATTTTTCGTGACAGTTTAATAAATTTATCATTACCATTAATAGAAGATAGAGTAAGAAATCAATTAAATATTTTAAACAATGAAAATACTGTTTTAGAATTAAAGACTGATTTTACAAAGAGAACAATAGAGTTAACCGCAAGAAATGCAGTTTTAAAAGAAACCAATAATACAGAAAATGGATTTATAAAAGAAATAAATGTTCAAAAAGAATTTAAAAATTTATTTAATAACAAAATATCCAAATTAACAATTGATGAGTTAGAGATAAATTTATTAAATCAAAATACAAATGATGTTACCAATGATAATCTGAATTTAAATGATTTAATGTTTAATTTGAAAATTAATATCAGAGATTATGAAAAAATTAACATTTTTAATTCTAAATTAAATTTTCATAAAATTTTAGAAAATCATTCAATAAATTTTAATTTACTTAATTACGATAAAAAATTAAATTCGATTGAGTCAGTTGGTATTATGATTAATAATAAAAGCCAAAATGAATTTAAAATAAGCAATCAAAATGAAAAAGATTTAATAGATATAGAATTA
>MDTG01168872.1_pt1 | contig 52055 bp, 48 predicted proteins | sample 811421 | NCBI WGS metagenome assembly MDTG01 (sample SAMN05326645, study PRJNA326480) | marine metagenome | isolation source: seawater | place: Pacific Ocean: South East | collected 2011
CCTCGATCACCATGGTCGATCAGCCCGAGAAGTTCGCAGGAACCCTGCGTCCGTATCAGCTCTCGGGAGTCAGTTGGCTGAGCTTCCTGGATCGCTTCGGCCTCGGGGCCTGCCTTGCCGACGACATGGGACTGGGCAAGACGGTGCAGTTGATCGCGCTGCTCCAGCACGAGCGTCGCAACGGAGCCAAGCTGGCTCCGAGCCTTCTGGTGGTGCCGACATCCGTCATGCACAACTGGGCAAGGGAACTCGAGCGATTCGCTCCCGAGCTGGGTGTGGTCATCCAGCACGGTCCGACCCGACCTCTGGGTGAGGAGTTCGCGGAGTCGATCAAGGGCATCGATGTGGTGATCACCACCTACGCACTCGTCGTTCGCGATCTGGAGAGCTTCAATCCGATCGACTGGCATCGGGTGGTGCTCGACGAGGCCCAGTACATCAAGAATCCTCCCACCAAGCAGACGGCGGCCATCCGTGGCCTGAAGGCGGCCCGGCGGATCGCCCTGACCGGTACTCCGGTCGAGAATCGTCTGACCGAACTGTGGTCGATCATGGAGTTCTGCAATCCGGGATACCTCGGGGAGGCCTCCGACTTCCGCAAGCGGTTCGCGCGGCCGATCGAACGGCATCGCGACAGCAAGCAGGCGGACCATCTTCGCAGGCTCGTGCAGCCCTTCATCCTGCGTCGTCTGAAGACCGACCGCAACGTCATCTCGGATCTGCCCGGTTGCGTGGAGACCAAGGAATACGCCACGTTGACGACGGAGCAGTGCGAACAGTACGAGCGGGTCGTCAAGCAGATGATGGACGACGTCGATCGCAGCAGCGGCATCCAGCGTCGTGGTCTGATCCTGTCGCTGCTCGGTCAGCTGAAGCAGATCTGCAACCATCCGGCCCAGATGAGCGGGCAGGACGAGTTGAATCGCATCGTCTCCCCCGACGGCACGGATCTTCGCCAGCTTTCCAGCAGATCAGGAAAGGCCAGGCGGCTCATGTCCCTTCTCGAGGAGGTGCTCGCCACTGGTGAGCGGGCGCTGGTCTTCACCCAGTACAGGAGAATGGGTCGTTTGCTGTCGGGAATGATCGAACACGATCTCGGTTGCGGGACGATGTTCCTCCATGGAGGCACGCCGGTCCCTCGCCGTCAGAAGATGATCGATCGATTCCAGTCCGAGGACGGAACGGCGCCGGTCTTCGTCCTGTCGCTCAAGGCGGGTGGACTCGGTCTCAACCTCACCGCCGCCAACCATGTGTTCCACTACGACCGATGGTGGAATCCCGCGGTCGAACGACAGGCGACCGACCGTGCGTACCGCATCGGGCAGGAGCGGACCGTGCATGTGCACAAGTTCGTCTGCCAGGGGACGCTCGAGGAACGCATCGATCAGATGATCGAGGACAAGACGGCCCTCGCGGAACACATCATCGGCGCCGGCGACGCATGGCTGACCGAGATGTCCACGACGCAACTGCGTGAAGTGCTCCAGTTGAATCCCTCCGCGATGGAGCTCGAGTCATGACGCGCATGGACCGCAAATCCGTCGATTCCGCATCCCGTGCCCCGCGACGTGCCGGTCGGGGTGGAAAGCTCAAGCTTGCCCCGGACCAGCTTCAGGAACATTCGCTCGCAGGCCCCTGGCTCGACGCGATGTCGCATCATCTCGGTGCCGATGCGATGGAGTGGGGCCTCGAGACTGCGCAGGCGGGACGCGTGCGCACCGTGGAACTCGCACCCGGTTCCGTTTCGGCCAGCGTGAGCGAGGAAGGGGAGAGCGGTCGTCGCGTGACGCTGAGCGTTCCCATGCTGGATGACGAGAGTTGGGGCAAGGCCGTCGAAGCCATGGCGAGCGAAGCCGTCTACACGGCGAGGTTCATGGAAGGCGAGTGCCCTCCCAATCTCCTTCAGCTCTTCCTGTCCTGCAACGTCGATCTCGTGCCCGGATGCGACGAGGTCGTCGGGATCCGGACGAGTGCTCCCAGCGGCAGCGCACGACGTCGTGCCGCCGCAGTGGCATGGTTGACGGCGGAACGACTCGTCATCGAGCCGCTGGTGATTCTCCAACTGCGCGGACAGACCGTCGAGCAGGTCGTCCATCGCATCCGACAGCGTCGTTCGATACGCCTGAGCGAGGGCGCACTCGCTCACCCTCCCTTGAATCTGCAGAGCGAACTCGAATCCCCCTCGCCTCTGGCGGAGTCGATCGACAACTACTGGCGGAATCCGATGCTGGATCAGGTGATGCCGCATCAGCCCGCCCAGCACATTCCGCACGCGCTGCTTCGGCGCCTCGGATCGACGCCGATGGAAGGCAAGTTTCCGCTCGCCGGACTGCTCGCCACCATCTACGACCAGGTCGGCGATACTTCACGCCACTTCCTCGAAGGCGAGCAGGACTGAGCCGTTGCCCCCGGGGGTCGGTTTGTGCGGTCTGTACGGCCTGAGCAGTCGAATGCAGCGGTTTCACGCCGGTGGCGACTTCATGCCGCCGTCGGGATGTCCGATAGGCACTCTGTCACCCATCGCCACAGAGGAGCCGGCATGACCAGCAACCAACGACCAAGCCAGTCGATTCGCTCGACGATCAGGGATCTGGAACAGCAGATCCGTCAGGCCCGCTCCCGCCGTCTCGGCGAGGTGCAGCCGGTCCCGGCGACCCCCTCGTGGGCGTCTTCTCCGGGCAGCGAACAGGACACGGGCACGCCGCGCATCAAGGCGCAGCGGAAGACCCCGACGCATTTCAGCGACAACTGGAACCGCAAGGCGGGGTGATCCCCCGCGTTCCGGTCAGTTGACGTGCTTGAGGCCTCGACGCTGATCCCGCAGACGACGGCTCTTGCCGACACGTTCGCGGAGGAAGTACAGCTTCGAGCGACGTGCGTCGCCGCGCCGTACGACATCGATCTTCGCGATTCGAGGCGAGTGCAGCGGGAAGATCCGCTCCACACCCTCGTTGGCGACGATGCGCCGCACCGTGATGGTGCGATTGATTCCGCGACCCTTCTGGGCGATGAGCACGCCCTGATACACCTGGACGCGTTCCTTCTCACCTTCGATGATCCGAACGTGGACGTCGAGGGTGTCGCCGACGCTGAAGACCGGGTACTGGTCATCGCTCTTGAGCTGGTCGCTGGTCACGGATTCGATTGTCTCTTGCCTGTTCATGTCAGTTCTCCGGGGCCTGTGCCCCAATATGCATTCGTCCTCGACGGGACCACCATCACTCGGAAGGGGTCAGCAGGTCGGGACGTCGGGTACGTGTACGTTCCTTCATTTGCGAGAAGCGCCAGTCGGCGACGGCCTTGTGGTCGCCGCTGAGCAGTACTTCGGGCACGGTCCGATCCCGCCAGGTGCGGGGTCGTGTGTAGTGAGGTGAATCGAGCAGTCGGCCGGGAACCTCGTCGCGAAGACCGAAGGAGTCCTCGCGGGCGGAGTCCTCGTGGCCGAGCACGCCTTCCTGGAGTCGAGTGACCGCGTCGATGAGCACCATGGAGGGCAGTTCGCCTCCGGTGAGCACGAAGTCTCCGATGCTGATCTCCAGAGGAGCCAGTTCTTCGACCACGCGTTCGTCGATGCCTTCGTAGTGTCCTGCGATCAGAAGCAGTCGTTCCTCGCCGGCGAGTTCCTCGACCAGAGGCTGGTCGAGGCGTCGGCCCTGAGGAGTGAGCACGATGCGCCGTGCAGTGGCGGTATCGCGAGCTTCGACGTCCTTGACGGCGTCCCAGAGCGGTTGGCACATCATGACCATGCCGGGACCGCCGCCGAAGGGGCGGTCGTCGACCTTGTCGTGCTTGTTGTCCGCCCAATCCCGGATGTCATGGACGTGACAGGCGACGCGTCCGCTTTCGGCGGCGCGGGCCTGGATGCTCGAGTCGAGCACGCCCGTGAACATTTCGGGAAAGAGTGTCAGCACGTCGATGCGCATGGTGTGCATTCCGCCCGGTTCCTCAGGAACCGCTGGCAGCCTTCTTCTTGCCCGGGGTCGGATCGATCCCGGCTCGTTTCAGAAGGGATCGGACCGTGTCGGACGGCTGGGCGCCGACGCTCAGCCAGTACTCGATCCGCTCGTTCTTGAGGGAGTACTCGTCGTTGCCCTTGACGGGGTCGAACCAGCCCAGCTCCTCGATGACACGACCATCGCGCGGTGCGCGCTTGTCCATGGCATTCACACGATAAAACGGACGGTGACGCCGTCCCATTCTCTTTAGACGCAATACGACCATGATCGGCCTGCTCCCTGTTGGCATCCGGTTCGAAGAGTCTCGACGCATGTCGAGTGCTCAACGGCACCCCGGGAGGTTGCTCGCAAGCCGTGGGTGGAGCAGCCCGTGGGGATTGTGCTTCGCCAGATGGACGAACGAAGGATTGTAACTGCCGCCGGGACTGCCCACAAGGGTTTTTTCAGCCCTCAGGAGGGCATTTCGGCCCCCAGCAGGCGTGCCACCGTTCCCGCGTAGGCTCCTGCCCACTGCATCGAGCGGCTGAAGATGAAGTCGGCGAGTCCGAGGTAGAAGATCGCCAGCATGGCGATGAATCCGATCATCACGGTTTTCGGCTGGTTGTAGTAGTGCCTGATCCGCAGCGAACAGGCAGCCAGGATTCGGGAGCCGTCCAGCGGGGGGATGGGAAGCAGGTTCAGGAAGAACAGGATCATGTTGAGAAATCCACCCACCAGCAGGAAGGTCTGGATGGAACGCAGCCAGTTTCCGGAGGATTCCGGACCGAATGCGATCACGGCGCCGAGAATGGTCAGCGTCAGGAAGGCCAGGATGAGATTCACCAGCGGCCCGGCGAAGGCCACGATGGCCTCGCCCAGTCGACGATGCCTGAATCGCGATGGATTCACCGGCATCATCCCCCAGGCGATTCCGATGACGAAGAAGACGATCAGCGAAGTGCTTCCCATCTGCACCAGCGGGTTTGCCGTCATGCGGTTGAGTTCACGCGGAGTCTGGTCGCCTTCGTACAGGGCCGCCCAGCCGTGGGCGAGCTCGTGCACCGTGATGCTGAAGAGCACCCAGAAGATCCAGCTCACGAGATAGGCCGGGCTGGTGTTGTAGGCGACTTGTACCCACCATCCGCTCATGATGTGGTGTGCCGCGGCGAGGTGATCGTGTTCGAAGGGCGGAGGTCCTCGCCCGGGCCGAAGGGCATCATGCCGCTCCCGCCTTGTCCTTCAGGTCGGGGCTGTAGCCGAGCTGCACCAGGTGGGCCATCGGGCCGTGCGGTTTGCCGCTTTCCTCTTCGAGACGCTTGTCCGCGCCGGGGTTCGCGTACCGGTTGAAGAGCATCGCCTTGATGTTGCCCCAGATGCCGCCGAACGAACTGAAGGTGTGGTCGACGGCCGTCGGTTCGTAGCCGCAGTGGACCATGCAGTCGCGGCACTGCGGATTGCCCGAGGCGCGACCGTAGTTGTCCCATTCGGTGTCGTCGAGCAGCTCCTGGAACGTGTCGACGTAGCCTTCCTGCAGGAGGTAGCAGGGCTTCTGCCACCCGAAGATGTTGTAGGTGGGGTTGCCCCACGGGGTGCATTCGTATTCGCGGGTTCCCATCAGGAACTCGAGGAACAGCGGCGACTGGTTGAACTTCCACCGCTTCTTCCGGTTCGAGAGGATCATCTCGAAGAGATTGTTGGTCGTCTTGCGGTGCAGGAAGTTCGTCTGGTCGGGAGCCTTGTCGTAGGCGTATCCGGGACTGACCATCATGCCCTCGACACCGACGTCCATCATCTGATCGAAGAACTCGCGGACCGCATTCGGGTCCGTTCCCTCGAAGAGGGTCGTGTTCGTGGTCACACGGAATCCCTGTTCGACCGCCATGCGGATTCCGATGATCGCCTTGTCGTAGGTCCCGTCGCGGCAGACCGCGAAATCGTGTTCGTCTCGGCGACCGTCCATGTGCACGGAGAAGCTCAGGTACTTGCTCGGCTTGAACCAGCCGGCGTCGAGCTTCTCCTTGAGCAGCAGGGCATTGGTGCACAGGTAGATGTACTTGCGGCGCTTCACGAGCTCCTCGACCAGTTCACGGATGTGGGGGTAGAGCAGCGGCTCGCCGCCAGGAATCGACACCATCGGTGCATCGCACTCGTCGACGGCGCGCAGCGCGTCCTCGAGCGGAAGATCCTGACGGAGGATGTGGGCCGGATACTGGATCTTTCCGCAGCCCGCGCAGGCGAGATTGCAACGGAACAGGGGTTCGAGCATCAGCACCAGCGGATACCGCTTGCGACGCTTGATCTTCTGGCTGAGCACGTAGCTCGCCACGGTCCACATCTGTGAGATCGGTACACCCATGAGGGGCTTGTCCTTCGCTCGGGGTCTCGGAAACCGCACATCCTACCTTCCCAAGCCCGACTTCGTGGGTCTTGTCCGGCTGAAAAAACCGCCCCCTGAGGCCGATAAATAGGGTTGAGTCGGATCAGAGCTCTTTTTTTGCCCGGATCACGGTTCGAGGCGAACCCGGGTCGCCGTGACGCTGTATCAAGTGGCATGACAGCCATCGATGCTTCAATTGCGGTCTGCATGCCGAGTCGCCCCCACCTGGCGGGCTTGGGTATGATTTCCGTTCCTTGGAGTCGTCGGCGTCGAGACGCCGCGACAGCCCGGGAATCCAGGATTGAAGCGGAGATCAGCGTGGAACACCGGTCCGATGAAGATCTCTTCGGTTCCTACCTCGATGGGGATCGGGAGGCGTTTGCGGCCATCGTCCAGAGGTACTCGGACGAGTTGGTCCAGTTCTTGACGAAGTTGACCGGCACACGGGCGGCCGCGGAGGATGTCTTTCAAGAGGCATTCCTGCAGGTGCACCAGTCGGCCGCGACGTTCGACGTCTCGCGTCGATTCAAGCCGTGGCTCTACACCATCGCCGTGAACAAGGGACGCGACTACCACCGACGCAACGCGCGTCGCAAGGCGGTTTCGCTGTCCGCATCGATTGATTCGAGCGGCGAGGGCCAGTCCTTCGCCGACCTGCTGGATTCAGGAGTCGATCAGCCATGGGAAGGCATGATGGACACCGAGTCCAGGGCACGCGTGAAGCGTGTCGTCGACGATCTCCCCGAGAACTTCCGGGAGATCCTGTTGCTGAGCTACTACCAGAAGATGAGTTATTCGCAGATCGCAGACGCGCTCGAGATCCCTCTCGGGACCGTCAAGAGTCGACTGCACTCCGCGGTCGCGGCCTTTGGTCGCAACATCGGTGCGGAAGAAGCCGATGCCGAGGAGGGGGAACAATGATCGAAGAAGGACAGACGCCTATGAACGACGCCGACGCGGTACTGCTCGAGAAACTTGTTGAAGCGGGTTTCGATCCCGGAGCCGTCGACGGACTCGACGAACCGGATCGCCTTCGTCTCGAGCGTCTTTCCGGAATGCTCGGTCTGCTCGACGGATACCCGTCGGAGTCCCTTGAGAAGGGCGAACGCGACACGCTCGTCAACGCGACCCTGGCCCGGATCGACCGGCACGACCAGGAGCAGTCTGAGCGTCTGAAGTTCTCGGCCGACGGCGGTGGCGGAGCACGGACCCGTTTCGGGCCGCTCGAACTCGTCGCGATCGCGGCGATCCTCATCATCGGAGTGGCCGTGATCTTTCCGATCATGAACGCAGGCAAGCGAAGTGCGCAGCAGCAGCATTCGAGCCAGAACCTCGCCATGATCGGCCAGGGACTCTTCAACTACGCCTCGTCCAACGACAACCGCCTGCCCAGCAGCGCCGTCGAGAAGTTCGCGCCGGTCTTCGGTGAAGCTCCGCAGCGGCTCGACCTCGATCCGCTCTCCGAGCACGGGTACCTCGACCACGAGGTCCTGGGGAACCCCAGCGGGTACAGCCTGCAGACCCAGCCCGCGCACCATCATTTCGTCATGAGCGGTCCCGGCCAGTCGATCCTGATGGGCGACCTCAATCCGACGCTCGAGCACATCAGCATCATCACGGTCGACGAGGCCCACAAGGGTCTTCGAATCCAGAGTCAGACCACGATCTCCTGGTCGCCCAACGTCCTGTTCTCGGATGGAAGCTCCCAGCAGCTTGCGGACCACTTCTACGGGGATGACGATCTCAGGCTCCCATCCGAGCAGTGGCGGGATCTCGGACATCCTGACGCCTTCCTGACACACTGAATCCGGTTCTGAATGCTTCTCCCGGCCCTCCGTTGACACCATCCGGAGGGCTGGTATCCTTTTCCTCTTCCCGATCTCCGGGAGAAATCAAGGTTCAACGCCCTCAGCGGCAGGACAGACACTGTGCCAAAGAACAAGCCGAACAAGGGACTGCTCAAGCGGATCCGAATCACCAAGAGCGGCAAGATCAAGATGGGTCGCGCAAGCGGTCGTCACCGTCGAAGCCACAAGAGCGGTGATCTGCTTCGCTCGTATCGTGAGTCCAACTACGCGCACGCGAGCGATCTCAAGCGGATCGCAGCCATGCTGCACGCTCGCGTCGTCAGCGGATCCTCGAAGAAGGCTTCGTCCGAAGGCTGAACCGAACAGACGTTCCCGGCGGGTACGAGTTTCCGTATGACACGGGACCCCGACCAGGACACCAAGCGATGGAGTGGATGCAATGCCACGCGTACGCAAAGGCGCCGCCCGAGCAAAGGCACGCCGTAGAGTACTTCGAGCCGCACGCGGCTACTGGGGTACCAAGAGTCGTCACAAGCAGCAGGCCAAGGTCGCCCTTCTTCGGGCCGGGCAGAACGCCTACCGCGATCGCCGCGCACGTCGACGTGATTTCCGTCGGCTGTGGATCATTCGCATCTCCGCCGCCTGCCGCATGCGGGGTACCCGCTACAGCCGCTTCATCAATGGACTCGGCCAGGCCGGGATCGCCTTGAACCGGAAGATGCTCAGTCAGATCGCGATCGAGGATCCCGCCACCTTCGACATCCTTGTCGAGCAGGCGGAAGCCGCGACGACCGCGTCTGCTGCGAACTGATCCGCTTCCACTGGAAGACCGCCCATGCTTGGATTCCTTGGCGAAGCCGTCAGGAGCTACCGCACGACCGGTGCCATCGCTCCTTCCTCGCGCTCGCTCGCCAGATCCATGACATCCAATCTGCATGCATTGGAGGGGCCCAGGCGGTTTCTCGAAGTCGGTTCGGGGACAGGGGCCTTCACCCGCCACATCCTCGGCGGCATGCGGGACGGCGATCGTCTCGATGCGGTCGAGCTCAGTGAGAACTTCGCGGCCGATCTCGAATCGGTCGTCCTCGGGCCGCACCGGGCGGCGCATCCGAATCAGGATGTCCGGGTGCATCAATGCCCGATCGAGGAGGCGCAGCTGGACGGCCCGTACCACGCCGTGGTCTGCGGGCTTCCCTTCAACAACTTTCCGCTCGAGCTGACACGTCGGATCTTCGACATCATGCTGGGGTCGCTCGCGGAGGGCGGCTGGCTGACGTACTTCGAGTACGTCGGCATGCGACCCATGAAGGCTCCGTTCGTCGGCCGCGACGGGCGAAGCGGTCTGCGTGCGCATGGCGACTTCCTGTCCGGATTGGAGCGCGACCACAACGGTCGTCGTTCGTTGATCACAGTCAATATTCCACCGGCCTGGTCCGTACACCTCCAGGCATCTACTTCCCGAGGATGAACCGAGATGGATCGCATTGAATTCGAAGACGCGCTGCAGTCGTATGAGAATCGTTTCAACTCCATGCAGCCGGAGATGGAACTGACCATCCGCGATCCCGAGATGGGCGTCGAGGGATGGGTCGTCGTGTGGAGCACGCTCAGCTGCAAGGACGGTCCACTCGGCCGTGTCGGCAAGGGCGGCACGCGCATCCACGACCGGATGTCGATGGACGAACTTCGCATGCTCGCGAGAACGCAGACGCTCAAGAACGCTGCTGCGAACATCGGCACCGGCGGTGCGAAGTCCGGCATGAAGGATGATCCGACCTCGGAGGGGTTCGAGCAGCGATACCGAAGGTTCGCCCAGCTCGTCTCGCCGATCCTTCATGAGAATGGCGGCCCGTGGGGTGGATTCGGCTATGACATCGGAGCCCATCCCGACCACTGCCTGTGGTGCTGCGACGAACTCGATTCGACACGCTGCTTCACCGGAAAGCCGGTGGAGATGGGTGGAACGGACTACGACGTCGAGGGAATCGCCGGACTCGGCGTGGCCGTCGCCGCCCGCACCATGCTCGAGGAGACGGGCCGTTCGCCATCCAGCGCCACGATCGCCGTTCAGGGCATCGGCGCGATGGGCGCTGCGGTCTGCCGCTACGCGACCGAGCACGGGATGACGGTCCGCTACATCGCGGACCCCCGAATCGGAGGCTGCTGGCGAATCGAAACCGATTTTGAAGGACCGCTCGCCGAGGCGGTGATCGCGATGGACTTCGATGCGGTCAAGGCCGAACTCGAGGCGGGGCCCCACATCCGCACCGATCTCGACGACGTGCTCGTCCAGGCCGTCGACGTGCTCTTTCCCTGTGCGGTGCAGTACGTCATCACGGCGGACAACGTCGATTCGATCGCCGCATCCGCCGTCGTCGAGGGCGCCAACAATCCGTGCACGATGGAAGCCCGCATGGAACTCGCCGGTCGAGGCGTGACCGTCATTCCTGATTTCATCGCGAATCCCGGAGGAGCGATCGCCGCCTTCGTCGAACTGGTCTCGAAGGTCTCCGACGAGGAGAACGCCCGGTCCAGAAGCAAGGTGAACGAGGCGAAGGAGTTCACCGAGAACACCGTGGCGGACAACGTCCGACAGGCCATGGCCCTCGCGGACGAAGCCGGTGTCGATCTCGTCCGGGCCGGACTGTATCTGTCCTACCAGCGCGTGTTCGGTGAAGTCTGATGTCCCATGCGGTGTGCTTCGAGGACGTCCGGGAGGCCCATGACCGGATCAAGGAGCAGGTGCACCGCACGCCGGTGCTGACCAGCCGGACGCTGGATCGGATGTCGGGTCGTTCGCTCTTCTTCAAGTGCGAGAACATGCAGCGTGTCGGGGCGTTCAAGTTCCGCGGAGCCTGCAACGCCGTGATGAAGCTGGATGACGAAGCATCGGCCCGGGGGGTCTGCACCCATTCCAGCGGAAATCATGCCCAGGCCCTCGCCCTCGCGGCCCGCAATCGGGGCATTCCGGCCTGGATCGTGATGCCCACCAGTGCTCCCGACGTCAAGCGCAGGGCGGTCGAGGGATACGGGGCCACGGTCGTGCCGTGCGAACCGAATCTGGAAGCCCGTGAATCCAACTGCGCACGCATCGTCGAGGAGACCGGTGCGAACCTGATCCATCCCTACGACGACCGGAATGTCATCGCGGGACAGGGCACCGCGGCCATGGAGCTCGTCGAGGAGGTCGGACCGCTCGACGCGCTGGTCGTCCCCGTCGGCGGCGGCGGCCTGATGAGCGGTTCGTGCCTGACGATGGCTGCGATGTGTCCGGATGCGGCGATCATCGGCGCCGAGCCGGCCGGAGCCGACGACGCGGCGCGGTCGCTGGCGGCGGGGGAGCTGATTCCCCAGACGGGGCCCGACACCATCTGCGACGGCCTGCTGACGAGTCTCGGCCAGATGAACTGGCCGATCCTGCGGGACCACCTGTCCGGCATCATCACCGTCGACGACGATCAGGTCGTGGCTGCGATGCGTCTGATCTGGGAACGCATGAAGATCATCATCGAGCCGAGCTGCGCAACGGTGCTCGCCGTCGTGCTTTCGGAGGCGTTCGCGGATGTTCGTGCGGAACGGGTCGGTCTGATCCTCACCGGCGGCAACGTCGATCTCGCCCGACTGCCGTTCGCGTCGCGTTGAACGCCGTCCTCATTCCCGCTCGGCGCGTCGTCGCTGCAGTTCCGAATCGATGAAACCACTGAGTTCGCCGTCCAGCACGGTCTGCGGATTGCCGATCTCGAAGCCGGTCCGGTGATCCTTGACCCGGTTGTCGTAGATCACGTAGCTGCGTATCTGCGTGCCCCAGCCCCGATCGACCTTGCCTCCCGTGGCCTCGTCCAGTTCGGCCTGCCGCTTCTCCTCCTCGATCTGCTCGAGCTTGGCCTTCAGGACGGTCATCGCCTGACGTCGGTTCTGCGGCTGTTCCCGATAGGTGGACGAGACGACCATGATGCTGGTTGGCTTGTGGACGATCCGTACCGCCGAAGCGACCTTGTTGACGTTCTGTCCGCCCGGGCCGGAAGAGCGTGCGAAGGTCGTGATCTCGAGTTCGTTCTCGTCGATCTCGACATCGGACTCCTCGAACTCCGGAATCACATCCACGGTCGCGAAACTGGTCTGCCGCTTGCCCTGGGAGTTGAACGGGCTCACGCGGGCGAGTCGATGTGTCCCTCGCTCGCAGTTCATGTTGCCGAACGCCATGGGCGCCTTGAGGTGATAGGTCACGCCGCTGATGCCGACTTCGGTGCCGTGCACGAGGCTGATCTGATCGTACTTCCAGCCGATGCTGTCCCAGTAGGCCCGGTACATGCGGTCGAGCATGGCGGCCCAGTCGTCGGCCTCCGTGCCCCCGTCGCCGGACTGGATCGAGACGAAGCAGTCGCGGTGATCGTGCTTGCCGCTCAGTAGCGACTGCAGTTCGACCTTGTCCATGCGATTGACGAGGTCGAACAGCTGTTCGTCCACTTCCATGAGCAGGTCGGAGTCCGATTCGCCGTGCGCAAGTTCGTATCCGACCTTGGCGTCGTCGAAGTCGACGATCACTTCGGCCAGACCGTCCGTCTGGGCCTTCAGAAGCTTGAATTCGGAGATGGTCTTCTGGGCGGCTTCCTGGTTCTCCCAGAACGCGGCCTCGTTCATCTCTTCCTGGAGGGCATCTCGTTGGAGGATCTTCTGATCGTAGTTAAAGAGAGTCACGGATGGTCAAGATCCGCGCCTCAAGGTCTTCGATCACCGGTTGATGTGCTTCGTAATGCATGTCCATGGGATTGTATCGAGTGTGAATATCCCCATCGGAATGTCATCCTCCCGATCTTGGAAGTACACTTCCGGCCATGAACATCTCCAAGCGAGCAGGCAGCATTCCACCCTCCTCCACCCTCGCCATCACGGCCAAGGTTCGTGAAATGAAGGCCCGTGGGGAGGACATCATCGGATTCGGAGCCGGTGAGCCCGATTTCACCACCCCGGCGGTGATCTGCGATGCCGCGATCGATGCGATCCACGACGGGCAGACGCACTATGCGCCGACTCCCGGAACCCCGGCGGCACGCGAAGCGGTGGCCGCGAAGCTCCGGGAGGAGAACGGCATCGACTGTTCGGCCGATCACATCACCATCAACAACGGTGCGAAGTTCACCGTCTACCTCGCACTGCAGGCGCTGGTGGATCCCGGCGACGAGGTCATCCTTCCCACCCCGGCCTGGGTCTCCTACAAGCCGATGATCGAACTTGCCGGCGGCACGATGGTGGAGATCGCCGCCGACGCCTCGGCAGAGTTCAAGATCACGCCCGAGCAGCTCGAGGCGGCCATCACCCCGCGGACCCGGGTGATGCTTCTGAACAGCCCTTCCAATCCATGCGGAACGATGTACTCCCCGGACGAGATCCATGGTCTCGTCTCGGTGCTCGAGCGCCATCCGCACGTGACCGTCGTCAGCGACGAGATCTACGAACAGCTCGTCTACGGAGACCATCCGGCCCTCTCGGTCGGATCGATCGATTCGATGCGGGATCGAACGGTGACGATCAACGGGCTGAGCAAGACGTTCGCCATGACCGGTTGGCGCATCGGATACGCATGTGCTCCCGGAGACGGTGGGGCGGTGATCAAGGCCATGAACACCATGCAGTCGCAGATGACCTCTTCGATCACCTCCTTCACGATGCCGGCCGTCGTCACGGCCCTCGGGGCGGGGCGGGCCGAAGTCGACGGCATGCGGCGGACCTTCGCCGGCCGTGCGGAACTGATCCACGGTCTGGTGCGGCAGTGGGACGATGTCCTGTGTCCCAGGCCCACTGGTGCCTTCTACATCTTCCCCGACATCTCCTGCACCTTCGGCCGGGTCAGTCCCGGCGGAATCCGCCTGGAATCCGCCATGGAGTTCGCCTCGGCACTGCTGGCGGAAGCCGGAGTGGCCGTGGTTCCCGGCAACGATTTCCTCGGTCCCGGGCCCCGTCACGTCCGGATGAGCTTTGCGACTTCCGAGGAACAGATCGCCGAAGGATGTGGTCGGGTCCGAGAATGGCTTGGGAAATTGACTTGAAACCCCATTGCGGCCGTTCAGGCAGGTTGTCCGCTCCTCAAGGGCCCCTCAGGCGGGTTTCGTTCCGGGTCGGGATGGATTGGATCGTGGACAGGGGTCGAGCCGAGTGCTAGAATCTTCGCTTCGATTGAAAAACGAGCAAGAAACTCGAGACGAATGTGACGGAGACGGAATGACCCTTACGGTTGAAGACAAGAGCAAGATTATCAACGATTACCGCCGGCACGACACCGACAGCGGTTCGCCCGAAGTTCAGGTTGCCATTCTGACAACCAGGATCGAGGAGTTGAACGAGCATCTCAAGAGCAACAAGAAGGACCACGCCTCCCGGCGTGGCCTGCTCCAGATGGTTGGAAGTCGGAATCGCCTGTTGCGATACCTGTCGCGAACCAAGCCGGAATCCTATCGAGCCCTCATCAAGCGGCTCGGTCTCAGGAAGTAATCGGTTCGAAATCTCCGGTATGTCGCGGTGCAGGCGGCAGTCGACGAGTGGCAGCAGTACCCCCCGGGGTGCTGCCTCCCGTCTTCTGCCTCTTGATCGAACGCGACACCGGAATCCACAAAGGGGAACACGCCTTCGAGGCGCCATCCCCGCAACGACAAAGAAGGCAGATCAATGAAAGAAATCTTCGTAGAACGTGAAATCGGTGGACGCATGCTCCGCTTCGAGACCGGCAAGGTCGCAAAGCTGGCCAGCGGCTCCATCATCGCCCGGTACGCCGACTCCGCAGTGCTTTGCACCGCCATGCGGGCCAACCCGCGACCCGGCCTCGATTTCTTCCCCCTCCAGTGCGACTACCGCGAGCGTCTTGCCGCAGCCGGCAAGTTCCCCGGTGGATTCCGCAAGCGTGAAGGCGCTCCCGGAGAGAAGGAAGTCCTGACCATGCGGATGATCGACCGCCCGATCCGTCCGCTGTTCCCGGACGGCTTCATCGACGAGGTCCAGATCCAGTGCTGGGTCATGAGCCACGACGGGCAGAACGACACCGATGTCCTGGCATGCACCGGCGCTTCCGCGGCCCTGTGCCTGACCGACGCCCCGTTCGAGGGTCCGGTCGCCACCGTCCGTGTCGGCCGCATCGTCACCGATGACGGCGAGCAGTTCGTGCTCAACCCGACCCAGGCTCAGATGGAATACTCCGATCTCGACCTGGTCCTTTCCGGCCACAGCGACGGCGTGAACATGATCGAGGTCGGTGCGGCCGAGATCACCGAAGCCGACATGCTGAAGGCCATCGAGTTCGGCTACGAGGAAGGCATCAAGCCGATTCTCGAAATGCAGGTCGAGCTCATGGAGAAGGCCGGCACCACCGAGAAGCGCCAGGGCAACCTGAGCGTTCCTCCGCAGGAAGTCTGGGACGCCGTCGTCGAGTACGCCGGTGCCGAGATGAAGGAACTTCGTCGCATCAACGGCAAGCAGGATCGCAGCGAGAAGATCGGCGAGCTTCGCACCCGCATGATCGAAGAGAAGTTCTCACTGCCCACCGACTCGTCCTACGGCGAGTACAAGGCCGCCGAGGAGCGTCAGTCGCATGCACGCGACGCGTTCCGCACGCTTGAGAAGAAGACCACCCGCGCCCTCGTCGTCGACGAAGGCATCCGGGCCGACGGTCGTGCGATCGACGAGACCCGTACCATCGAGTCCGAGGTCTCCCTCTTCTCGAGGGCTCACGGTTCCGCTCTCTTCCAGCGTGGCGAGACGCAGAGCATCGTCTCCTGCGTCCTGGGCACCGGCCGTGACGAGCAGATCGTCGACGGACTCATGCCCGAGTACGCGAAGAAGTTCTACCTCCACTACAACTTCCCCCCGTTCTGCGTCGGCGAAGCCGGTCGCATCATGGGACCCGGTCGTCGAGAGATCGGTCACGGCGCTCTGGCCGAACGTTCGCTGATGGGCATCCTGCCCGACATCGAGACGTTCCCCTACACGCTGCGACTCGTCAGTGACATCACCGAATCCAACGGTTCGTCATCGATGGCGTCCGTCTGTGGCGGCTGTCTGGCCCTCATGGATGCGGGTGTCCCGATCAAGGCGACCTGTGCCGGCATCTCGGTCGGTCGCTTCAGCAACGACGAAGGCAAGATCGTCCGCGTCACCGACATCATCGGTGAAGAGGACTTCTTCGGCGACATGGACTTCAAGGTGTCCGGTACCCGTGAAGGAATCACCGGCATCCAGCTCGACCTGAAGGCTCGTGGACTCTGGTTCGAGGAGATCGAGTCGATCTTCGAGCAGGCCCGCACGGCCCGCATCCAGATCATCGAGCGCATGGAAACCTGCCTCCCCAAGCCGCGTGAGGACATCTCGCTGTACGCTCCGCGTCTCATCCAGGTCGTGATCGACCCGGACAAGATCGGCAAGCTCATCGGGCCCGGTGGCAAGACCATCCGAAGCATCCAGGAACGCACCGGTGCCACGGTCGACGTCGACAACGACGGCACCGTCACCATCTCCTCCCTTGGTGGAGAAGCGGGAATGGCTGCCCAGGCCGAGGTCGAAGCACTCTGTGCGAACATCAAGGTCGGTACGATCTACGAAGGCAAGGTCGTCTCCACGAAGGACTTCGGCGCGTTCGTCGAGCTCGTTCCCGGAACCGACGGCATGTGCCACATCTCGGAACTGGACAACGGTTTCGTGAAGTCGGTCGACGACGTGGTCAAGGTCGGTGACACGATCAAGGTCAAGGTCATCAATGTCGATGACACCGGACGCATCAAGCTCTCCCGCAAGGCTCTCCTGCAGGACGAGTCGGGTGACGGTGCTGACAAGGCCGAGGAAGCAGTCAAGGCCTGAGTGACAACGGCTTCGGCCCGTCGAGCATCTGACCAGGAGGACGCGGTATGACCCTGTTCTGGCTGGCGATCGGAGTGGCTGTGGGAGTGGTGGGAACCCTCCCGCTGCTGCTCGTGATGCTGCGGCGAGCCGTGCACCGTGCACGGGAGGCCGAAGGCGAGGCGCGTCACTCGCAGCGGTTGTCCGAACTCGGTTCGATGACCAGTGGTCTCGCGCACGAGATACGGAATCCGCTGTCGACGGTCGGGTTGAATGCCCAGCTGCTCCACGAGGATCTGGCCTCGGCCGATCTCGACCCGGAGCAGCGTGAGCGTCTGATGCATCGCATCGACTCGCTGGCCAGAGAGGTCGATCGGCTCGGCCACATCCTGGGTGATTTCCTCGATTTCGCGGGGCGGGTCAAGCTGGATCCGCAGCCGTGCGATCTACGGACGATCGTCGAGGAGCTCGTCGACTTCTACCATCCGCAGTGTGATCAGGCCGGTGTCGTGCTTCGTGTGCAGATGCCCGAAGATCCTGTCCGGGTCCATGTGGACGAAGGACTGCTCAAGCAGGCGCTGCTGAATCTCCTGATCAACGCGACGCAGATTCTCGAGCGTGCCGCGGAGGCCGAAGGGGGAGAGGCTGGCGAGCTGATCCTCAAGGTCGACGAGGATTCGGATTTCGCATGGGTCCATGTGATCGACACCGGCCCGGGAATCGAGGAGGAGGACCGCGAACGGATCTTCCATCCCTACGTCTCGAAGCGGAAGGGCGGTACGGGGCTCGGACTTCCCACGGCACGCCGCATCGTCGAGGAGCACGGGGGCAGGCTCCACGTCGAATCGGTGGTCGGGGACGGCAGTGACTTCGTGATCATGCTGCCCAGGGCCTGAACGGTCCCTGGTCAGTCGCTCAGGAGGCTGTCGCTTTCCACGACGGCCGTGGCCACTTCGATCAGCGAGCGGCGGTTGTTTCTCGCCTGCTTCTGGAGCATCTTCATCGCTTCGGGTTCCTCGACGGACTTTCTCTTGACGAGGATCCACTTCGCCTGTTCGATGACCTTTCGCTGCTCGAGCCGCTCCTTGAGCGTGTCGATCTCCTCCAGCTGCTCGGACGAGTCGAGGAATCGGTTCCATGCGATGTCGATGCCCACGCGAAGTTGATCGCGCGTGACGGGTTTCAGGATGTAGCCGAAAACGCCGGCATCGCTTCCGGATTCGACGTACTCCGGATCGGAGTACGCGGAGAAGATGACGACCGGGATGTTCAGTGTCTGATAGATCTTCTCGGCCGCGGCGATGCCGTCGAGTCCGGGCATCTGGATGTCCAGCAAGGCCATGTCGGGCTTGAGCGACTCGCAGAGGTCGATGGCCGACTGGCCGTCGCCGACCGGGCCGAGGACCTCGTAGCCGAGCTCCTCGAGGTTGGTCTTCATGCCGAGGGCCACGAGGTGTTCGTCGTCGGCAACCAGGAGTCTCTTGGGGCTTCCATTGTCTTCGTTGTTCGTCGGCATCGAAATTCGTCCTTCATGGAACGGAGTGTCGAGGTCACACATGGACCATCGGCATCAACAAGTGTATATCGATTCTGTTGTGTGAATGCGGAAGCTGCGTTAATCGAGGAAATCGCCGTCCTTGAGTCGCTGAGGTACGTAGACCTCCGAGACATATGAAATGTCCTTCGTGATCAGCGACTCGACCTCCATCTTGAACCCATTCCCGAGCATCGTCTTGATTTCCTTCTTCCAGTGCTTCTTGTCGGCGAACCACGGGTAGTCCATGATCTGCTTCGCGCGAGTGATGTCTCGTTCGTTCAAAGCAATCTTCACATCATTGGTCAGTTTGCAGCGGTCGTAGTCCTCGGCGCGGATGCCGATGAACTTGGCTTCCGGAATCGCCATTCGCTGGGACTCGAACGCGAGGTTGATCGAACCCTGCTTGATGACGCTGTAGATGTAGTGCCCCCAGGGGTCGCAGTCCAGCAGGCAGTAGACGGGGATGCCGAGTTCCTTGTGCATTCGATGCAGGAGTCTGCGGACACCCCTCGGCGGCTGCCCGGATCCTTCGGTGAGGATGCAGTTGTGCTTCTCCCAGAACCGATCCTCGTTGAATCGACTCCAGACGGTGTCCTTCTCCACGTGGAGGATGAAGTCCGCGTCGCAGTCCTTGAACTGGATCACATTTGGTTCGCAGATGCTCGGGATCGCGTATCCGCCGGTACCCATTCGTCGACAGTTGATCTCGTCGCCGTTGTCGATGACGGTGATGTTGCCGACCATGGTGCCTCGCTTCTTGGCGAAGACATGGAGTTCCTCGCGAAGGCCGTCGATGGTGACTTCGAGGTCCTCGAGTATGGTGTCGGATTCGCCCTGCTCGTTGAAGGTCTTCTCGCTGGTGCCTTCGATGGTGTGGAGGGTCATGTAGTACATGCCACGGAGGCTCAGCGTCTTTTCCGCCTGGATCAGATCCCGGCATCCCTTCGAGACCAGCAGCATCTGCATGAACTTCCTCGCCTGACCGACGTTGAAGAGTTCCCGCTGCTGGGTGTTCGATCCCATCTCGAGGATCCGCTTCCTCGCGTTGTACTTCATGTTGTTGATGCTTCGGATCGGGATCTCGATCCTGGGTTCGCGCTGGGCCAGACCGGATTTCGCGACGGAGGTCGCCAGATCCCGGATCTTTCCGATCGTCTCCTGGTCTCGCTTCTTGGAGACGAGGCTGCCCCGAGGCGTCGACTTCTTGGTCGACTTCTTCGTGGTCTTCTTCGTCGTCTTCTTTGTGGTCTTCTTCTTGGCCATGGTGCATCAACCCGTCGTCGAGGTCAGGAGGTCTTCTTCTTTTTCTTCTTGGACCGGCTCTTCTTGGCCGTGGTCCTTCGCTTGGTGGTGGGCGGCATGTCCTCTCCGAAGAGGCCGTCGTTCTCGTCCTCGCCGATGCTGGCCTGTCGTTCCGCGAGGATGATCACATCCTCGTCCTGTTCGAGCCGCTTCGCGGAGACGATCTTGCCGTCGAGGTCGAGCCTCTGATCGGCTTCCTTGGTCTTCCGTTCCGCCTGCTTGAGCAGGGCGTCGTAGAGCTTCTTCTTGTCGGTGCCGGCGATCGAATGGCAGCTGTTCGCGATCTCCCCGATGTAGCGTTCGAAGATGCCACGTCGTTCCGACTGCTTCTTCATCTGCTTTCGTCGACGAAGGTACGTTCCGAGCTTGCGTCCGCACTCCTGCAGCGCCAGCTTCATCTCCTTGCGGATCTCGTCGTAGTCGGCGATCGCCTCCTTGGATTCGCTGGTGAAGGGCACCCAGACGCTGGCCATGTGGACCAGTACGACCAGGGGACCGACGGGAAGACTGTTGCGGGGCTGGGCAAGTCCGTAGTTTTTCCAGGAGGTCTCGACGACCGCCTTGAACGAGCTGCAGGCCGACTGCTGGTACAGCAGGGGGACCCGGTTGGCGAACCGGAGAATGCGCGAGGACTCGTCTGAGGAGAGGTTGCCTCCGAATGCGATGGCGACCTCCATCTGGAACGGGTTGCCGCGGTAGACGGTGGGGGGACGTGTGGCCGCCGCGAAGAACTCGGCCTGGACCTCCTTGAGGAGTCCGGCCAGCAGGGCCCGCGAACCGATCGGCACGAGGCAGTCGGTCGGAGGGGCCATGATCGAGGCTTCCTGAATCGCCTTGTAGAGGCATTCCGCTTCCGCGTGACCGAGTTGGCTGACGCGTGACCGCGGCGTGATCGTCTTGCTCGAGAGCTTGTCCGCTCGCTGGGCGAGATCGCTCGCCTTCCGCTGTCCGACCCGACTGAACTCGTCCTGCAGGAACGAACTGAGGCTCTTGGACTCCGTGCGTTCGAGCATCTGGATCAGGGTTCCGAGTTCGATGCCCTTGGGATGCGGCTTGATCTCCTTGGCCTCTTCGGGAAGTTCCTCCACGGCCCTCGGGAACTCGATGGTCTCGTTCGTCGGCGTCACCCAGGTGATCTGGGCGTGCGGGTTCGCGATCGCCGTCTGCTCGAGGTATTCGTCGATCGACTGTCGACCCTTCTGGTAGCGGCCTTCGAGTTCGATGACGACCTGTGTCCCGGTGCCACCCGGGAACAGCGTGTCGCTCTTCGGATCCTCCTTCTCGGAGACGACCTCGGCCCGGTTCTTGGACGTGTCGATCTTGAGCACCACGTCGTGCGGCGGCGTGCGGCGGGATGTCTTGGAGATGATGTGGACGGGCTTGCCGGTCGTCATCAATCCGTACATGCCTGCGGCGGAGATTCCGATTCCCTGTTGACCGCGCGACATCTTCATCCGATGGAACTTCGAACCGTAGAGCAGCTTGCCGAAGATCGATTCGATCTGTGCACGGACGATCCCGGGTCCGTTGTCACGGATGGTGAGCTTGAATCTCGATTCGTCCTTCTGGAGCAGGCGAACGTGGATCTCCGGCAGGATGCCTGCTTCCTCGCAGGCATCGAGGGCGTTGTCGACCGCTTCCTTGACCGCTGTGAGCAGTGCCTTGCGCGGATTGTCGAATCCGAGCAGGTGCCGGTTCTTCGCAAAGAACTCGCTGACTGAAATCTCGCGCTGACCCTTGGCCAGAGTCTCGGCTGAGACTCGGCCCTTCGCCGCCTTCCTGGCGGTCTTCTTCTTGCTGGTGGTAGTGGCCATCTGGTTTGGAACGTCCGTGTGGCCTACAAGATACCGTTCCAGACCCTTTCTGTGGAACCCCCCGCATGTCCACATGGGCCTTGAACTGCCCGTCAGGTGGGTGGGGTGGCGTCCCGAGCGTCAGGTCGGTATCCTTCCCGACCTCTTACAGGAGCCCCAGAACCATGGAAACCACCCTGATCATTCTCAAGCCTGACGCCGTTCAACGCGGTCTGATGGGTCGCATCATTTCCCGCTTCGAGGAGAAGGGGCTCCAGATCGTCGGGGCCAAGATGATGCGCATCAGCCCCGAACTGGCTCAGAAGCACTACGAGTCTCATGAAGGAAAGCCCTTCTACGAGGGCTTGGTCCGTTTCATGACGTCGTCACCGGTTCTGGTTCTCGGCATCCGAGGCATGGGAGCAATCACCATCTGCCGCTCCATGATGGGGGCCACCTTCGGTTCCAAGGCCGATGGAGGCACCATTCGCGGTGACTTCGGCGTCTCCAACAGTTTCAATCTCATCCATGGTTCAGACAGCCCTGAAGCAGCCGAACGAGAGTGTGGACTGTTCTTCGCCGAGGGCGAACTGCTGGACTGGGATCGAGCCCAGGAAGGTTGGATCTACGACTGCTCCGGGGCGACCCCCGAGTAAGGCGGGATTTCCTCGATCAACGGGCAGAACTGCCTGTCAGCCGATTTCAGAGGCCTCATGCCCTTTGAGATCGCGTATGGCTGTTTTGAGCCGAATTTCGGGGTAACGACCTCCCAAATCAGAACTTCTGCTGCTTTTTTCCGTCCTTGTACGAACAAATCCCCGTGGGATTCGTCTTCATAGTGGGAAGTCCCGGCAAACCGGGCTGGGACGCGGACTTCGGCTCGTGCTGCAGGTACGAGAGCAGGCCTCAACCATCGATTTCTCAGGAGATCGTAGGCCTCCGATATTCGGATATTGGGCTCAGCCCAGTCTCCGGAGGTCCAGGGAACCGGCAGAAAGGCATCCCTTGCCATGGGTGCAGTACGACGCAGGATTACCGACTCGAACAGAACCAACAACCGCTCACCTCGAAGGTCAGGCTCCAAACGGGCCTCGGAAGCCGATCTGGCCTTGGCGAGGATGATCCTCGAAAGTCCGATGGACTACGTGGATCACGAGTCCTTTCACGTGCGAGACGCACGACGAAAGATATTCGAGCACCCGGATGCGGTGCCTCAGCCCGACACCAGCTGGTACAGGCCACTGGTCGACGATGTCATCGGCACCCGCCCCCAGACCAGCTCGACTCGAAGCAGCGTGGTCCTCACGGGCGCGCAGGAGCAGGTGATCTTCATCCAGTACAACTACTCGAGGTTCCGGGTCGCCGGTCTCCAGCAGCGGATCGGGACTCGAACCCCGACCGCCAAGCAGACCAAGGAACTGATCGACTGGTACAGGCACTCACGTGCCCTGAGGGACCAGATCGCCGAGACCAATCTTGCCCTCGTCCTGGCCATGGCCAAGCGGGTCAAGCTCAAGGACGTCGACTTCGGCGATCAGATCAGTGAAGGCAACATGGCGCTGCTTCGGGCGGTCGACAAGTTCGACGCGTCCCGCGGCTTCAAGTTCTCCACCTACGCGTGCCGGGCGATCCTCAAGTCGTTCTCGCGGCAGGGAATGAAGTCGACCCGCTACCGCCAGCGATTTCCGACCGAGTTCGATCCGTCCCTCGAATCGAGCAACTATCCGGAAGAGCGGCGTCAGCAGGATCAGAAGGAGCAGGCCGACGAGGTCAAGCAGATCGTCCTCGACAACTCCGCCGATCTCACCGACGTCGAGCAGGAGATCCTGCATCACCGTTTCGGTTTCGATGCCGGTCGCAACGGGAAGCCGCTCACGCTTGCCCAGGTTGGAAAGCTCATCGGGCTGACCAAGGAGCGGGTCCGACAGATCCAGAATCGGGCTCTTCTGAAACTCCGTGAAGCGGTGGAATCCAGATGTCTGCCCCGGACCGAACGGAAGGGTCGCACCAACGGCTGGAGCATTTCGCACAACTGATCCGCTTCACCTCCAAGGTTCATACCCCTCGCCGGGCCTCTCAACGGGGTTCGGCGAGTCCTTTTCAGCCCTCGGGGGTCGACGGGCCGATGGTTCTGCGCAATGATGGACAAGATGGGCAAGAAGGACGCCACGACATCCAGGCCACCACGGGGCAACGCGGACATCGCGTTGAATGTCGTGAACGAGCCGTCCGGGGCTTCATCGATGAAGCGTTCCCGGATGGGAAGGCGGCGTGCGATCGTCCTCGGGCTGGTCCAGCTGCTCATCATCGTCCACATCGTCATCTGGATTCTCAGTCGTGACTACGGCTGGTTCGGAGGGGCGACCATCACCCCGATCGAACCGTCCGAGAGCATGGAGTTCGTCAAGCGCGGCGTCATCAACGCCGGCCTGATCTTCTTCGTGGCGGCGCTGCTCTCGACGCTGGTGCTCGGCCGCTGGTTCTGTGGATGGGGATGCCACGTCGTGCTGCTGCAGGACGGGTGTCTCTGGCTGCTCAAGAAGGTTCGGATTCGCCCCAAGCCGTTCCGGTCCCGCCTGCTCATGTGGGCACCGCTCATTCTCGCCTTCTACATGTTCATCTGGCCGGCGGTCCACCGGATGCTTCCGTTCCTTCCCGGTGAGGATGCGCACTGGGAGATGGGGCTGCATCTGACGACCACCGATTTCTGGAAGACCTTTCCCGGTCTGTGGATCGGCATCGTCTTCCTGTTCATCTGCGGATTCATGACGGTCTACTTCCTCGGAGCCAAGGGATTCTGCACCTACGGTTGTCCCTACGGAGGATTCTTCGCCCCGATCGACCGGCTCGCGCCCGGCAGCATCCGGGTGACCGACGACTGTCACCAGTGCGGGCACTGCAGTGCCGTCTGCACATCGAACGTCCGGGTCCACGAAGAGGTGCGGGCCTACGGAATGGTGACCGATTCCGGCTGCATGAAGACCATGGACTGCGTCGACACCTGCCCGAACGATGCGCTGTACTTCGGATTCGGGAAGTCGTCGATCACCACCGCCCCCAGGGCCGAACCGAAGCCCCGGAAATGGGATGTGACGATTGCCCAGGACATCGTGCTGGCGGCGGTCTTTCTCATCGTGTTCCTCTGCTTTCGCGGTGCCTATGCCTCCGTTCCGCTGTTGATGACGATGGGCATCGCGGCGATCCTCACGTACATCTTCTTCCTCGCCTGGCGGTTGATGGCCGCGTCCGACGTGAACCTGCATCGGATTCGCCTGAAGTCGAGGGACCGCGTCCGGATGCCCGGCGCGATCTTCCTGGTCGTCTTTCTGCTGCTTGCCCTGTTCACCATCCAGACCGGAGCGGTGAACTGGATCGGTTACGCGGGAACGAAATCGGCTGCGATCGCGATGCGATCGATCGGTCCCAACGGACTGACGGAAGGCGGACGCACGTCGGCGGAGACCGCTCTGGCCAGGTTCGAGCTGGCCAGGAACATCGGCATCACCAGCGACCCGAACCACGACGTCGATGCGATCCAGATGCATCTGCTGCTGGGGAACATGGACGGAGCCGGTGAACGCCTGCCGCTGCTGATCTCCCGGTTCCCGGACAACCTTCGGGTCCGTCAGCTCGAACTCGAGTACGAAATGCGGACGGCTCCCCGGGAAGTCGAGGGCCACCTCGAATCGGTGCTCGCCGCATACCCCGACCTTCGATCCCTGCGGATCAGACTGCTCGAATGGCAGGTGACGCAGGGGGCGTTTCTCGCGGCGGAGGACTATGCCCGTCGCGCGATCGCCGTCGACGAGGTGGACGACGAAACGCGGCTTCGGCTTGCCATGCTGCTGATCCGCACCGACCGTGGGCCGGAGGGACTCGGTCACGTGCGGCGCTATCTCGACTCCAACGAGGGCAACGGCAAGGCCTGGTTGCTGCTGGGGGAGGGACTCGCCATGCAGCAGCAGATGGCGGAGGCGGACGAGGCCATGGAGAAGGCGATCCGGCTCGACTCCAGTCCCATGGTCCTCAAGCAGGTCATGCTTCACTATCGCAACAGCGGACGGGCGCAGCGTGCCGCCGAACTGATGGAGCGACTGAGGATTCCATCCGGCCGCTGATCAACCGATCGGCTGATCGCACAGCAGCGTGAACAGCGACTCGGCATCGGAGGATCTTCGGATGGACTTCCGGATCCCCTGGTTGCTGAGCCGTCGACTGATCGCGCCCAGCGCCTGCACGTGCACGGAGGTGTTCTCCGTCGGCGACACGAGGAGCACGATCAGGCTGATCGGCTTTCCGTCTCCGGCGTTGAAGTCGATCGGTTCCTCGGCGAATCCGATCGCGGCGACGATGCTGTCGACGCGTTCGCATCGTCCGTGGGGGACGGCGATGCCTTCTCCGATTCCGGTGGATCGCTGCTGTTCCCTCGCCCAGACGATGCTCGAGATCGTGTCGGCATCCTCGATCAGATCGAGCGCGGCCAGGTGCCCGACGAGCTCTTCGATCGCGCTGCGGGAATCCTTCGCCTCGAGAGGATGAAGGATGCAGTCCTGGGTGATGAAGTCTCTGAGTTCGAGCATGACGACTCCTGCGGGGAAGCGGGGGAGTCTATCCAGTCCCTGTCCGGAAGGGAAGCACCAGGGCGGATCAGGTCCGAATCAGAGCCGCGTAGCCGCCGTCACGGTACGTCGTGGGAGGGTCGCCCGGCAGGCCCGCCGGAAGAATGGTGTGTTCCTCGACGAGTCCATGCCCGTGCCACTTCCTGAGCCACTGGGCCATCGCTCCGTTCTCTTCCGGCTCGAGGCTGCATGTCGAATACAGGATGTGCGAGCTGGTCTTCAGCGTCGCCAGGCCGTCGGCGGTGATCTGTCGTTGCAGATCGATCAGGTCCTTCAACCGACCGGTGTCGAATCGCATCCGTGCTTCGCGTCGTCTGGGAAGCACGCCGGTGTTGGAGCAGGGGACGTCGAGTACGAGCAGGTCGACCTCTCCCCGGAGTTCGCGGGCCTCCTGCGGTTCGATCGCCTCGATGTTCGGCACGGCCTCGGCCAGCGCATCGAGGTCCTCGAGTCTGCGGGCATCGGTATCCGACACCAGGACCCGGCTGTCCGGGTGGCGTCGGGCGAGCTGCTTCGACTTGGTTCCGTGTCCTGCGCACAGATCGAGAATCACTTCGGGGCCGAGGCCATCGGCCATCGGGACGGCTCGAGCCGTGGTGGAGTCCTGCACCAGTGCATCGGGATGTCGGGCGAGCACGTCGTCGAGCCGCGCATCGGGCTTGAGCACATGGAATCCCGGAACGTCGTGGGGGATGAGATCGTCGTCGCGACCGGCTCCATGCAGGATGATCGGTGGAGAGCACAGGCCATGCAGCGCAGCCTTGAAGGCGTCCTTCTTTCCCATGGACCGCTGCCAGTGCTCGAGTAGCGACGGCGCGTGGCCAGTCTGTTCCGAGAGGCGGATCAGGGGGTCCTCGTTGAAGACGTCCTCCGTCAACTGCCATCCACCTCCGTTGCTGCGGAGGATCTGATCCCGTTGTCGACCGTCGGCCTGCTTGACCGGTTCGCCACGGAGTTCGATGACCCGGCGGAGCACCGCGTTGACGAGGCCCGTGGCCCCTCGTCCGGCTCCTGTCCTCTTGATCCACTCGACCGTTTCACCCACGACCGCATGGTCCGGAACCCGATCCAGAAACAGCAGCTGCGAGATTCCCGACAGCAGTGCGGCCTGCACCGGCGCATCGATGCGTTCCCAGGGATTGCGCAGGGCACGCCCGGCCAGGGTGGTGATGGTCTCCCAGCGGGCCAGCGCCTCGTTGACGATGGCCTCGGCCAGCCGTTGGTCGCGGGGCTCGAGACCGCCGGTCGGAATCGATCGGGGGAAGATCGCCGGATGCATCCGCGCAAGTTCGGTGAGATGACGGCATGCGACATCGCGTGCCGTCGAGGTCGTTGGTGATTCGGAGTCGGACATCAGGCTCCGACGGCGGCCTTGAGGGCCTCGACCTTGTCGGTTCGTTCCCAGCTGAACGTGCCGTCGCCGCCTTCGCCGGGTTCGCGTCCGAAGTGGCCGTGGGCGGCCGTCACGGAGTAGATCGGTCGAAGCAGATCGAGACTCGTGATGATGCCGGACGGGGTGAGATCGAACACCTTGGTGACCGCATCGGCCAGGGCGCCCTCGTCGACATTGGCGGTTCCCTGGCAGTCGAGATGGACCGACGTGGGTTCCGGTACGCCGATCGCGTAGGAGAGCTGGACTTCGCATTCATCGGCCAGCTTGGCGGCGACGATGTTCTTGGCGATGTACCGGGCCATGTAGGCGGCGGATCGATCGACCTTGGAGGGGTCCTTGCCCGAGAAGGCGCCGCCGCCGTGGCGACCGCGGCCGCCGTAGGTGTCGACGATGATCTTCCGGCCGGTCAGTCCGCAGTCGCCGAGCGGTCCGCCGACCTCGAACTTGCCGGTGGGGTTCACGTGCACGGTGATGTCGTCGTTCCACTGGTCGCCGAGCACCGGCTTGATGATGTGCTCGATCACCTCTGCGTGGAGGTCCTTCTGGCAGTCGTTCCACTCCGGCCCGTGCTGGGTGGAGAGGACGACGGTGTCGATGCGGCTGGGTTTTCCGTTCTCGTACAGCACGGTGACCTGGCTCTTGGCATCCGGACGAAGGTGCTTCACGCTGTCGGCCCGTCGGACTTCGGCATGCTTGGCCACCAGCTTGTGACTGAGGTCGATCGGAAGCGGCATCAGGGAGTCGGTCTCGTTGCAGGCGAATCCGAACATCAGCCCCTGGTCGCCCGCGCCCTGTTCCTTGTGCAGTCCATCGCCTTCATTCACGCCTTGGGCGATGTCCGGCGACTGCTTGTCGAGCGAGACGAGCACTGCGCAGCTCTCGGAATCGAAGCCCATCTCCGCATTGGTGTAGCCGATGTTCCGGACGGTTTCCCGGACGACCTTGGGAATGTCGACGTAGCCGTCGCAGGTCACTTCTCCGGCGATCACGGCCATGCCGGTGGTCACCATCGTCTCGCAGGCCACTCGGGAGTGGGGATCCTCGCTCAGCATCGCGTCGAGGATGGCGTCCGAGATCTGATCGGCCATCTTGTCGGGATGTCCCATGGACACGGATTCTGATGTGAAGTGGAAGCTTCGGCTGGACATGTGGAGTACTCGTTCCTGGAAAGAGCCGGATTGATCCGATCGGGGCCCGAAACGGCGTGGCCACGAGATCAGGCATGGTAATGGCAGCCGAGTAGCCGCTCAACCACGGCCCGTGAAGGAAAAAAACCGTTTGCCTGCTTGCCTGCGGGGTGTCTCGGGTAGAGGATAGAAGGAGCCCGTGCAGGGAAGTGGAGCCCGGATACACCATGCCAGTCCAGATGGAACTTGCCAGAATCTTCATCCGTGAAATGACGGACATGCAGGTCATCGAACTCAAGGAGGTCGACGGTGACCGGTCCTTTCCGATCGTCATCGGACTTCCGGAGGCATTCGCCATCGAGCGGCGGCTCAACGGCGTCGACGTGCCGCGTCCCCAGACGCATGATCTGCTCGCGACGCTCATCACGAGGCTGGGCGCCCGGTTGGATCGAATCGTCATCCATGAACTGTTCGAGGGGACGTTCTATGCGATACTGCGGATCGATCACGACGGCAGTGAAATCGACATCGACTGCCGCCCGTCGGATGCGATCGCCCTGGGGGTCTCCGAAGGCGTTCCGATCTTCGTGAGCGAACAGGTTCTCAATGAAATCGAGCAGGATCCCGATGCGGGTCCTCCCGGAGAATCCGGTACGGCTCCGCACGACTGGGATTGATCCACCACGATGACTTCGTTCACATTCGACCCTCTCTCTGCGCCGCGGTTCCGGGATGGAACCGGTGGCCTGCTCAAGCAGCGTCCCGAGGACTTTCTCGTCTACGAGATTCCGATGTACGAGCCCTGCGGCGAAGGCGAACACCTGTACGTGCGCATCCGCAGGCACGGCGTTTCGCACGACGAGATGATCTCGACCGTCGCCCGCACCTGGGGCGTCAAGATCCGCGACATCGGATTCGCCGGGATCAAGGACACCAAGGCGGTCACCGAGCAGACGGTCTCGATCCATCTTCCGGAAGGGCGTGATCAGCCGTCGGTCGACGACGAACGCATCAACGTGCTGTGGACCGATCGTCACGGAAACAAGCTGCGAAGAGGCCATCTGGACGGGAACCGCTTCGTGGTCCGCATCCGGGAGGTCAATCCGCTCAATGTGACGATCGCGTGGGAGCGCCTCCAGGCGATGGCGGAGCAGGGGGTTCCCAACGCATTCGGGCCGCAGCGGTTCGGTCGTGTCGGTGACAACCACCTGTTGGCGAGGATGCTGCTGCTGGAGGACTGGGATGGTCTCGCCGCACGTCTTGCCGATGGCCGAGGCGGCAGTCTGGAGTCGAGGATCCGTCGAAGCCTCGAGGACGGCTCGTCCCCGGCCAGAGCGTGTCGCCTGATTCCGGGCCGCATGCGACGGTTCTGGAACGATTCGCTCCAGTCCGCGATCTTCAATGCCGTCCTGTCCGCACGGATGGATCGCGGCGACTGGTCCCGTCCCGTCGTCGGGGACATGGTCTGGAATCACGACACCCGTCGCACCTTCCTGTTCCGGGACGAGGATCGCCACGACGAGGCGACCATGCATCGCATCGAAGAAGGCGCGCTCGTGCCGACCGGTCCGATGTGGGGCCGTGCGATGCGTTCACCTGCGGATGACGTTGCCGATTTCGAGCAGGAGGTGATCGACGGGATCGATCCGGAACTCGCCGGACTGCTCGTCGATGCGGGCCGTTCGAAGGGGACCCGCCGGCCGCTGGCCGTGCGGTTGACCCATCCGGCCGCCCAATCCGAGATGGATCAGCACGGCGGCTGCATCATGGTTCAGTTCGAACTTCCGCCCGGGGCGTACGCCACGTCCGTGCTGCGCGAACTCATCGGTGCGGAGTCACCTGCTTCGCCGAGCCTTGAAGAAGTCTGACAGCAGGCGGGCGCAATCGGGTTCGAGGACGCCCCCGAGCACATCGACCGAGTGATTGAGGCGTTCGTCCTCGGTGATCATGTAGAGGGTCTCGCATGCCCCGGCCTTCTCGTCCCATGCTCCGAACACGACGCGGCCGAGACGGGCGTTGACCAGGGCCCCGGCGCACATCGGGCAGGGTTCCAGCGTCACGGCCATCGAACAGCCGTCGAGCCGCCACCCACCTCGTCGCCGACCTGCTTCGCGCAGGGCGACGACCTCCGCGTGGGCGGTCGGATCGTGATCGTGTTCGCGGCGATTGCTTCCCGTGGCCACGATCTCCGATTCGTCGTAGATGACGGCGGCGACCGGAATCTCACCGTCGTTGCCGGCGGCCTCGGCCAGTTCGATCGCGTGGCGCATCATCTCGAGGTCCCGCGGCGTCGGGCCCGACGTTTCACCGCTCACGGTCGCCCCTCCGCATTGCCCGTCAGGCGCGAGGCCGGAACGAGTTGCAGCACGAGGATTCCCAGTTCATAGAGCATGTAGAGCGGGATGAGCATGAGGAACATCGACATCACGTCGGCGGGCGTGGTGATGGCCGCGAGGATGCCGCAGACCAGGAGTGCCCACTTCCGGTTCTTCTTCAATCCCTGGATGTTCACGATGTTCAGCCATCCGAGCAGGACGATCACGAGCGGCATCTGGAAGGCGACGGTGATGCCCAGCAGCAGGACCAGCACGAAGTTGATGTAGCTGCTGAGTCTGAAGACCTGCATGATCGCGTTGGTGCCTTCCATCGGAAGCTGGATGATCCGGACGGTGTTGGCCAGTTCCGGCTCGGCGACCGCGATCTGCAGCGTGCCGTCGGGCATCATGACCCAGGCGTCGCCGGGCTTCGGCGCGAGCGGTTCCTCCGTCAGCAGCGGAAGGCTGCCAAGTCCCTCGGTCGGTGCGGTGTCCGGTTCGTACTGGATCAGATGGGGAGGTGTTTCGAGCGATCCGCCGATGACCATGAGGACTTCCAGCATCAGCGGCAGCATGAAGAAGTACATCAGGCAGACGCCGGAGGCGGTCAGGACGACGCTGCCGGGCACGAGGAAGTGGACGAAGCGACGTTCCTTCGGATACAGGCCCGGGCCGATGAACAGCCAGCCCTGCCAGAGGATCCAGGGCAGTGAGAAGATCAGCGCGGCGATGATGCTCACCTTGATCTTCAGGATCAGGAATTCCGGGGGGCTGAGCACCTGCAACTGCTGCGAGAATCCGTAGGCCAGCTGCACATGCTGCAGCGGGGCCATGAGCCACAGCAGCAGCCAGTCGCCCAGAAAGAAGAAGATGAAGGCCAGAGGAATGGGAGCCAGCAGTCCCATGATGATCCGACGACGCAGTTCCTCCAGGTGGTCGCCGAAGGCCATTCGGAAGTCTTCCGGATTGTGCGGCATGGTGGGCATTCGGGAGGGGGGTCCGGGGTCTGGAGGGAAATCGTTCGGGGTCACAGGGTAGCAGCCCCTGTACCTGCATGGCCGGTCGGAGTAGGCTGACCTGATCATGGCCAGTGGAAAGGACTATTACGCGATCCTGGACGTCCAGCGGACGGCTTCTTCGGATGAAATCCGAAAGGCATATCGTTCCCTGGCCCGGAAATACCATCCGGATGTCTGCAAGGAATCCGATGCCGAGGACCGCTTCAACGAGGTTCAGCAGGCGTACGAGGTCCTGTCCGACGAGGAGAAGCGGAAGACCTACGATCAGTTCGGCGAGGCCGGCGTCGGCGGCGGCGCTTCGGACTGGTCGGGATACGGCGGCACCGGCGGGGTGAACGTCGATCCGGATCGATTCCAGGACATCTTCGAGCAGATGTTCTCCGGGGGCGCAGCTTCGGGAGGATCGCCGTTCGGAGGAGGAGCCCAGTCCGCCGCTCGTCCCCGCCGCGGCTCCGACGTGACCCTGTCGATGACGGTGACCTTCATGACCGCCGCACTCGGTGGTCAGGAGGACGTCCGCCTCAACGACGGGACATCGGTCGAGGTCCGCATTCCTCCCGGAATCGACGACGGGGGGAAGCTGCGTCTTCGCGGGCGCGGTCAGCCCGGACTCCACGGCGGTGAAGCCGGCGACCTGATGCTCACGATCAACGTCGGCGGACATCCCGTCCTTCGACGCGATGGTCTCGATCTGATCGTCGAGGTCCCCATCAGTCTTGCCGAAGCGGGCCTCGGCGTCGCGATCCGCGTACCGCTGCTGAAGGGTTCGATCGAACTCAAGATCCCGCCGGGAACCTCCAGCGGCCGCAGGCTCCGTGTTCCCGGCAAGGGCGTGGTCGACGATCGGAAGCGGGCCGGCGACTACTACGTGCAGGTGCAGATCGTCGCCCCGGAGCAGCCGAGCGATGCGGCCATCGCAGCGCTCGAATCGCTGGCTTGCGAACTTCCGGATCCTCGCGCCGATCTTCCGGGCATCGATGCGGCGGAGCCGTCCTGATGCGTGCGGCCGTGCTTCTGGTGTCCGGCGGACTCGATTCCGCGACAGTGCTGGCCATCGCCCGCGACCAGGGCTACATGTGCCATGCCGTCAGTTTCGACTACGGGCAGCGACATCGTCATGAACTCAAGGCCGCGGTGTCGGTCTGTTCCGCGGCCGGGATCGCATCGCACCGTACGGTGATCCTGGATCCGACCCCGTTCTCGGGTTCCGCGCTGACCGACGGCGGCGACGTGCCGATGGATCGCAGCGAGGATGCGATGGGTTCGGGAATTCCGGATACGTACGTGCCCGCGCGGAACCTGGTGTTCCTCTCCTACGCACTCGGGATCGCCGAGGGGCTGGGGTCGAGCGACATCTTCATCGGCGTCAACGCCATCGACTACTCGGGATATCCCGACTGTCGGGGCGAGTTCATCGAATCCTTCCAGGAGACGGCGAATCTCGCGACGCGATCGGGCGTCGATGCGGGATCGATACGCATCCATGCACCGCTGCTGGAGTGGACGAAGGCGCAGATCATCACGCGTGGGCAGGAACTCGGAGTCGAGTACGGTCTGACCACCAGCTGCTACGCGCCGGCGGAGTCCGGGGCGCCATGCACGAGATGCGATGCGTGCCGACTCCGGGCGATCGGATTCGAGCAGGCCGGAGTCGAGGATCCGCTCAGACGTCGATATTCCTGACGTCGAGGGCATGGTCCTCGATGTAGGTCCGTCTGATCTCGACCTCTTCCCCCATGAGGGTGGTGAAGAGTTCGTCCGCCTTCGAGGCGTCGTCCATCGTGACCTTCAGGAGCGTACGCTGTTCCGGGTCCATGGTGGTTTCCCACAGTTCCTCGGGGTTCATCTCGCCCAGTCCCTTGAACCGCTTGATCTCGATGTTCCTGCGACCGACGTTGCGGAGCGACTCGATGATGCCCGGAACGTTGGCGACATCGACGATCGTCTCCTTCTCGCCTCCGGCGTCGACGACCCAGGCGAACCGTGTCGGTTGGATCTCTCCGGTGACCGATTCCTGGGCGACCAGATTCCAGTCCTCGAGGACAAGCCCGTATTCGCAGATGCGATCGGCGAGGGCGTCGATCTCGCGGTTCTCGTGGAGTTCCCGGAGTGACGCGAGCTTGTGGCCGTTGTCCTTGCCGGGTTCGTCGGAGAGTTCCAGCACGAGATTGTTCGTGCGCATGTATTCGGCGGCCTCGTCCTCGGTCCAGAACAGCTTGTCGCCGTCGATGGAGGAGACCCGCCATGCGGGAAGCGTGCCGCGCTGGGAACGAAGTTCGATCAGATCGGAGAAGACGAATCCACGTCGTTCCGAGATCGACACCAGCTCGAGCAGCCTGGTCAGCAGCTGGACGGCCTGCTGCAGTCGATCTCCGCCGATGCGGAGTTCCTCGCCGGTCCGCGCCTCGTCGCGCATCAGCAGTTCGGCATTCTGCATCGCGAGTTCCATCAACTGCGAGTTCATCTCGCCTTCGTCGAGGACGTAGTGGCTCTTGCGGTTGCGCGTGATCTGGAACAGCGGGGGTTGGGCGATGTAGATCTTTCCGTGGCGGATCAGATCCTGCATCTTGCGGAAGAAGAACGTGAGCAGGAGGGTGCGGATGTGCGAACCGTCCACATCGGCATCCGTCATGATGATGATGCGACCGTACCGCAGCTTCTCGATCTCGAAGTCGCTGTCGATGCCGCACTGGAGGGCCTGGATGAGGATCCGGATCTCCTCGAAGGCGAGCACCTTGTCGATGCGGGCCTTCTCCACGTTCAGGATCTTTCCCTTCAGTGGAAGGATCGCCTGCGTGTCGTGATCGCGTCCACCCTTGGCGGAACCGCCGGCCGAATCACCTTCGACGATGAACAGTTCGGAGAGTTCGACGTCGTTGGTCACGCAGTCGGCGAGCTTCTGCGGCATGCCGCCGGACTCGAGCGCGCCCTTGCGCTTGATGAGTTCCCTTGCCTTGCGGGCCGCTTCGCGCGCCTGGGCGGCGAGGATGGCCTTGAGGCAGATCTTCCTCGATTCCGAGGGGTGTTCCTCCAGCCAGGCGCCGAGGTACTTGCTGATGGCGCGGCTGATGAACTTCTCGATCTCCGGGCTGAGAAGCTTCTCCTTGGTCTGGTTGTTGAACTGCGGATCGGGCAGGCGGACCGAGAGGACACTGGTGAGCCCCTCCCGAAGGTCGTCGCCGGACGGCGTCATTCCCTTGAGGAGATTGTTCTTCTTGGCGTAGGCGTTGATCGCCCTCGTCAACGAGGTCTTGAACCCGGAGACGTGCGTGCCGCCGTCGGGGTTGACGATGTTGTTGGCGAAGGCCAGCATCGTCTCGTTGGTGGCTTCGGTGTACTGCATCGCGATGGTGCAGCCGATTCCGGTCTCCTCGTCGTACGCTTCGATCGAGATGATCGGGCTGACGCCGTTCTTGGAACGGTTGAGGTGCTCGACGTACCCCGCGATGCCGTTGTCGTAGCAGAACGTCTCGTCCTTGGTCTTGCCCGCCGCGTCGACCCGTTCGTCGGTCAGCCGGATGGAGATGCCGCTGTTGAGGTATGCGAGCTCCCGAAGGCGGTGCTGCAGGGTCTCGTAGCGGAACTCGGTGTCGGGGAAGATCTCGGGGTCGGGCTTGAAGCTCAGTCGGGTTCCGGAGACTCGGCCGGGGTTCTTGGACGCATCCACCTCGTGGAGCGGCTTGGCCACCTCGCCGCGTTCGAAGCAGATCATGTGGACGGAGTCATTCTTGATGATCTCGACCTCGGTCCACTCGGAGAGGGCGTTGACGCACTTGACGCCCACGCCGTGCAGTCCGCCGGAGACCTTGTACACGCTCGCATCGAACTTGCCGCCGGCGTGCACCTCGGTGAGGATGACCTCGACCGCGGGTCGTCCGTTGATCTGCGGGTTCTCGTGCTTCATCGGGTCCAGCGGCATGCCGCGTCCGTCGTCGATGACCGTGCACGAGCCGTCGACGCCGATGTTCACCTGGATGAACGTCGCGAAGCCCGCCATGACCTCGTCGATCGAGTTGTCGACCGCCTCGTAGACGAGATGGTGCAGCGCGTTGAGACCCACGCCGCCGACGTACATCCCAGGTCGCTTGCGAATGGCTTCCAGGCCTTCGAGGACTTGGATCGAGTCGGATGTGTAGGCTTCCGAGGGGGCCTTCGAAGACTCGGTGGGTTGTTTGGCCATGGTCGATTTCAGCCTCTGGGTGGGGTGGGGAACAGGCCATGTATTCTACCAGAAATCACCCTTTTCAACCTACGCCCGGGCGGTCTTACCGGCCCCTTGCGAAGACTCGGAAACTCGGATTTCCAGCCCTCCATCCGACGCGGTTCGGTCGGCTTGATGTGGGCGATTTCGTCGTCGTTTTTCCGTGTTTGCCCCGTCCCGGAACCGGGACCCCGGGGATACTGCAGGTGGATTGCCGAGGACGACGATAGGTCTCCTGTTGTCGTGGTTCTGCGGCATCCCTGAGGGAGAGAAACGACGTGCATCCGAATGACACCACTCGAACCGACCGGCACGACGAGGTCGGTTCGATTCTCTCCGCGGCATCGCCCCGCCGCCTCTTCATTCTCGGCTCCCTGGCCCTGCTGGCCGGGTGCACCACGACGAGGACCTCGCAGGACCTTCCCGGAGTGATCTGGACCAAGGGAGCCACCGCTCCCAAGGCCCGTCCCACCCCCTCCGGAATGCCGGTCGACGACCGCGGCGTGATCGGAAGATCCACCTGGGCCAAGGGGAATCCGATTCCCGCGAACATGAACCGGATGGTTCCGGTCAAGCGAATCACCGTCCATCACGACGGGATGGATGCGTTCACCAGCACGTCCCGTTCGGCCGCGGCGGCCCGATTGGAGAGGATCCGTCGATCCCATCTGAGCCGAGGTCCCCAGAAATGGGGGGACATCGGCTACCACTACGCGATCGACCCTGCGGGCCGGGTCTGGGAATGCCGCCCGCTGACATGGCAGGGGGCGCATGTGAAGAACCAGAATCCCGGAAATCTCGGGATTCTCGTCATGGGCAACTACGATCGGCAGCAGGTCACGGTCGTCCAGAAGAAGGCGATCGATGCCTTCATCAGTTCGAAGATGAGGCAGTACGGGGTCGGTCGCCGCGATCTCCATACGCATCAGGAACTCGCCCCGACCGCCTGCCCCGGCCGCAGCCTGCAGGGCTTCATGGTCCAGGCCAGATCCAGCGGCACCTTCGGCTGAACCATTCAAGCATTTCTCGCATCGTTTGTTCCGGGCCGTGGGGTTCCGGGACGGCTACCATTGAGGCATGCCCACATCGGTGCTCATCAACTTCTCGAGACCCTTTCCGTTGTTTCCTCTTCCGGAAACCGTGGTGCTTCCGCACACCGTCCAGATGCTGCATGTCACGGAGCCCCGGTACCGGGCCATGATCGACCTTGCGCTCGACAACAGTGGTCAGCTCGCCCTGGCGACGTGGAATCGCGACGACGACGTCTCGCTCTCCAAGAACTCGTTCAAGCGTTCGGTGCGCGATGCGGTCTGCCTCGTCCAGATCATGCACCACGAATCGGTGCCCGACGGCTACGAGATCGTGCTGCACGGCGTCTGCCGTGCCCGGATCAGCGAACTCGAGCAGGAGACGACGGATCGTCCATGGTGTCGTGTCAAGGTGCAGCCGCTCGAACAGCTCACGGAGCAGCCGCCACCGATGTACGGACTGCGGGAGGAACTCTACCAACTGCTGACCCGCGACCATCTGGTCGGACTCAATCGGGTCGATGCGGTCATCGAGTGGTTCGATCGCGATGACGTGAGCACGCATACGCTGCTCGAACTCATCGGATTCACCTTCATCAACGACAGCGAGCGTCGGTACCGTCTGCTCGCCGAACCCACCATCGACGGGCGAACCCGCATCATCCGATCGGAGCTGGTCCACCTCGATCGGCTCATCGGGCAGGCGCGACTTCAGCAGCGTGACGATCTCGAACGAGGCACCATGATCAACTGATCAGGGTGCGTCGGGGACGCCGGTCAGTCGTTCCGGAGTCTTCGGCGCGATCTCGACGGCATGGCTGAGACGACCGGTTGCGTCCACCTCGGCGACACGGACGTGGATCGAACGGTCGGCGAGTTCGGCGGTGGTTCCCACGAGATCGAAGTGGTGCACGATCGTGCGTCCCGGTTCGAGATCGAATCGACGGGGTGACCCGGTCGGCAGGCCGTCGCCGACGATCGTCGCTTCGATGCTTCGGCTCGACGCTCCGGTGTTGGCGACCTTCATCACCACCCGAAGCCCGTCGTCGATCGGCAGATCCTCGAACGCGATCTCGACGTCGTCCAATCCGACGTCCAGCGGGCACCGGACGGGAAACTTCGTCGCATCCGGTCCGTTTCGCGAGAGCTGCCCCTCGATGAAGGTGGTTCCGGGGGCCAGTGGACCGGTGACGACGACATCGACGCCGATGCGTTTCGTCTGTCCCGGTGCCAGTTCGAGCGGAATCCGGTTCGGAGACAGCTGCATTCGTCGTCCGTCCCGCAGGTGCAGCACCCCCTCGAGGGTGGTGTCCCACGGATTCGTGATCTCCAGGACATGGGCGTGCCGGCGGGGACGTGCGAGGACGCGGGGGGGGTCGAGCTGCAGATCGCGATGAAAGCGGACCATCGCGTCGTCGACTCCTTCCAGCACCAGGGTGCGACGGTCGTCGAACACGAGCGTGTGGGTGCCGTTCGTCGGTTCGACCAGTCGTTGGTTCCCCGACATGTCGTTGACGCGCACCGGTCCGTCACCGAGTGCCACGGAGGCGTCGACGATGGAACCCGGCAGCAGCAGCATCGCGGAGCCGGGATCTCCGGTGGTCCGATCCGCCGGAGGGAGGTACCACGCCATCACCGAGTCGTCGATCTCGAGTGCTCCCCCGAATCGACGTTCCGAAAGGTGGTGAAGCAGGGCATGCAGCACCGGATACGAACGCGTGGGGCGTACGCGTCCGCGGGCATCGGTGTGCCAGGGAGGGTCCACATGGCGGTCGACGCCGTTTCTCCATGCGTCGAGCAGTCGGACGGTGTCGATCGACGTGTCCTTCTGCAGCGGTGCGACGACGGCGTCCGGTGCCAGCGTCCGCAGCCTGCGTTGCAGCGTGTCGGTCGCCAGTTCGAGCGTCCGGGGATCGGAATGCGATGGATCGAGATTGATCCGCCAGCTTGACGCGGCGTCGCCGAGCGGAAGCATCGATCGATCGACGACGGGACCCCAGGTCGCCTCCTCGAGGACGAGGTATTCGGCGACCTGATTCCGATCCAGCGCATGCTGTCGACACCATGATTCGGGAAGGTGATCGATGCGGCACGTGAGTCGACCGCCCGAGTCGAGGAATCGACCGAGTCTTCTCCGGGTCGCCGCATCCTCGAGGCTGCCTTCGCCCGTGTCGGTGATGGCCGGAATGCTCAGCAGTCCCGTGCCCAGTTCGCGGGCGAGGTCCAACTCGGTTCCGGTCGGTGCATGCGGCAGTTCGAGACCGATGGTGGCGACCGGCGTCGTCGGCTTCGCGGGGGGAAGCAGCACCAGATCGATCCGGTCCGAACGGACGATCGGCTCCGCATCGCCGGTCCGGGCGACGAGTCGCGCCGTGTACCAGCCGTTGGCGGGAAGCGACGGGACGATCCATGTCTCGAGTTCCTCGTGGTGCATCCGTCCCTGATGACGGTCCACCGTGTTGCCGTGCGTATCCTCGATGTCCAGGGTCCAGTCGATCGGTTCGGTCGTCTGGTCTTCGATGCGCAGATGCAGTCGCGGCGCATCGGGGCTGCGATGGATGCCGGTCGGATGCCCGTCGTCGATCCGCACCGACGGGAGCTGGGTGACGGCCAGATCGTCGAACCAGATCGTTCCGTCGATGTCGTTCGATCGCTGCTCCAGCGAATCACCGATCCGATCCGCGGGCTGCAGCACCCGGCACTCGATGACGAGATCCTGTCCCGGGACCGTCCGTCCGGGAACGATCATGGACACTCTGGTCCATCGGTCCTGACTTTCGATCGACGCGCTGGTGATCATCGAGCCCGGCAGTGGATGTCCGTTTCCGTCGATCAGCCACGCTGCGAGCGAGGCTCGAGCCGCGGCCAGTCGATCGGTGCGAATCCAGCCGGAGACCTCGTATTCGGTTCCGGAGCGGACGGGGATCAGGCCCGGAGTCGACCGAGCGGCCATGGAGTGTCCGTCGAGATCGAACCGCAGGGAGAAGCGTCCTCCGTGGGCGAGCGTTCCATCGGGGGCCATGGATCCGAACGAGGTGAATCGATCCACACCCATGGGGTTGGATCGTGCGAATCCAAGCGGCATTTCCAGCCGCATGCGGCTGGATTCCTCGAAATCGAAGCGGCTGGCGATGCGTTGAAGGCTGTCCGGGGCATTCCGGACCGGAGCCGTCGCGCTTTCGAGCATGAGCAGGGTCAGAATCAGCGGCAGGGCGGGCATCATCCATCTTTATCGGTCGATTGGCCGGGGTGCTCCACGTTTGCCGATGGATCTCATACCTACGGAATGGAAATACCCAATGAATGAAATCAAGCGACTGCTCCTGATGACGATCCTCCTGGTGGCCGCGGTCGGCGGTGGAATCTGGTGGGGGCTGCATGATCGCCATGAGGCCATGATCGAGGAGCTGGAGACCCGCAACGATGTGCTCTCGGATCAGCTTCAGGAGCGATCCGAGATGCTGGATCGGCTTGGACGCAACGAGCGGACCGGTGTCGTCCGGGTGCTGGATCAGATGCTCGTCGACGGCGAGATCGAGGCGACGACCATCGAGTTGATCGAACTCGACGATGACGGAAGCGAACTGGCTCGTCAGGAGTTCTCCGTGCCCGGTGACGTGGTCTTCATCGACGCCAAGACGGTCAAATTCGAGTCGGAGGATGTCTCCAGTGGACATCCGTTCCGTGGTCGAACCCTCGTGCTTCTGAGCCGGATCTACTCCGATCGCATGGCTCCTCGGACCGGATTGCCGATCGATCTGCCCGGAGCCGTTCCCCCGGGGTACGCCTCCGAGACGATCGGTCGGTTCGAGCAGGGCATCTGGGAGCAGTTCTGGGTGCTGGCACGGGATCGCGAGGTCGCCGACTCGATCGGAATCCGCGTCGCCCAGGGTGAGGCGGTCTACAAGCCGATGCGAACCGGTGATGTCTTCGAATTGCAGGTCGACTCGTTCGGAGGGATCAATCTGGTTCCGATGCCGAGCACCCCGGATCCCCAGAACGGCTTCGAGGGTGTGGTCTCCGTTCCGGATCGTTGAACATCTCCGGTTGCCCGGGATTCACGGTGGTGCGGCCGGTAGAATGACCGGATGCCCCTGATCCTCCTCCATCTCCATCTTCCATCGCGGATCGGATCTCCATGCGTGTTCTGATCATCGGCGCGATGGGTCTGGTCGGTCGACGGGTGCTGCTGCAGCGTCTGTCTCTCGGCGATCAGGTGACGGTGATGAGCCGCGACGCCAAGCGTGCCCGCCGCATGCTCGTCGCGCTGGGGTTGACCGGCATCGATGTCGTCGAAGGTGATCCCGCGGTCCCCGGTCCGTGGCAGGCCTCGGTCGATGGCCAGGATGTGGTGATCATGCTCGCCGGTGCCGGCATCGCCGATCGCCGATGGAGCGCGAAGTACGTCCGCCTGCTGCGCGACAGCCGGGTGGACGGCATGTACCAGGTCGTGCAGGCGATCGAACAGGCCACGGATCGTCCCTCGCTGCTGCTGGCCGCCTCCGCCGTGGGATACTACGGAGATCGAGGTTCCGTGCTGACGGACGAACACGCGCCCGCCGGCGACGACACGCTCGCCGACATCTGCGTGCACTGGGAGAACCAGGCCATTCAGGCCGAACCGCTGTGTCGCGTCGTCCGCATGCGCTTCGGCGTGGTGCTCGACGCCAGCGGGGGAGCGCTCGCGAAGATGATGCCGATCTTCAAGAAGGGACTCGGCGGGCGGCTCGGTTCCGGGCGGCAGTACATGTCGTGGGTCGCCTGGCACGACGTCGTCGGCGCCATCGACCACTTCATGGATCATCCCGACACCCACGGTGCATTCAACGTGGTGTCTCCGAACGCCGTCACGAACCGCGACTTCACCAGGGCGCTGGCGGAGATCCTGCACCGTCCCGCGTTCATGCCGGTGCCCGGTCCCGCCCTCCGGCTGGTCGTCGGCGGGCTCGCCTCCACGCTGCTGACCGGGCAACGGGCCTGGCCCTCGAAGCTGATGGAGTCCGGCTACGACTTCGTCCATCCCGTGCTCGAACACGCGCTGGCCGCGGTCCTGAATCTCGATGCCGCGCCACCCAAGCCCAGACGCGTCGCTTCGACGGCGCTGCGTGCCATGCCCGGGCCGCCCCGGCTCGTGGTGGTGGATGTCGACGGACTGCTTCCCGACGCCACGAAGACCAGGACCGTCCTGCAGCGTTTCGCCGCGACCTCGGCCCAGATCGTCCTCGCGACGAGCGACGGCCTCGAACTCTCGCGTCGATTCATCCACCGCAGCGGACAGGCCTTTCCCATGATCGTCGCTGACGGCGGCTGCATCCTGTCCGGCGACGGCGACAGGGTGGTCTCGTCACGCGTCCTTTCCGACGACGTCGTCTCTGATGTCCTCGAGGTGGCCCAATCACTCGACGAGCCTCTGCAGCTCACATTCGAAACGACCGACGGCGACGTCGTCCAGTTCGAAACCGGGAAGGGCGGATCCATCGATCTGCCGCCATCGATCTTCCGGATCCGCGCAAGAGGTTCCGAGGCACCGAAGGTGCTCTTCGAATCGCAGGTGCGGGATCGTCTCTGGAAACTCCGCCGCATCGCGATGCATGTCTCCACGGAAGGCGTGGTCGAGATCATCCACCCGTTGGCGGACCGCGGAATCGCGATCCAGGACGTCGCAAGACGACTGGGAACCCCGCGTGAGACCGTCATGGCCGTGGTTTCCTGCGAACGAAGCTCGGGCTTGGCCGAGTGGAGCGGTTTCTCGGTTGCTCTCTCCGATGCGCCCGCTACCATTCAGGGATTGGCGGACGTCACGACCGATGCGGCATCGGAGGATGGAATCGCCGAGGCACTTGAATCCTGGATCCTCGCCGCCGATCCGCAATCAACCGAGAACGCATGACTACGAGCGACCGCGAACCGACCGCCACCATGGCCACCACGGATGAAGCGTCCGCTTCGGCGACGAACACCCGGGAAATCTGGCTCGATGGCCAGTGGGTCCCGCCTTCGGCCGCCACCGTCAGCGTCTTCGACCACGGATTGCTCTACGGAGACGGCTGTTTCGAGGGCATCCGGATCTACAACGGACGCATCTTCAAGCTCAAGACCCATCTGCAGCGGATCTACGATTCGGCCAGTCGGATCCGCCTGGAGCCCGCCTACACCATCGACGAGATCGAAGCGGCGACCCGCGAAGCGGTCCGCCGCAACGGACTGACCGACGGGTACATCCGGATCGTGTTCACCCGCGGGGCCGGGACGCTCGGGCTGCATCCGTTCCACTGCCCCCGGTCCTCGGCATTCATCATCGCCGACGACATCACGCTGTATCCGGAGGAGATGTACGTGGAGGGCATGCCGGTGATCGTGGCCGATCGACCCCGCATTCCCATCGCCTGCCTCGATCCGAAGATCAAGAGCCTCAACTACCTGAACAACATCCTCGCCAAGGTCGAAGCCATCGACGCCGGAGTGCTCGAGGCGATCATGCTCAACATCGACGGCGACGTCGCGGAGTGCACCGGGGACAACATCTTCGTCGTCAAGGACGGACACATCTCGACTCCGGATCCCGCGGCCGGCATGCTGCACGGCATCACCCGCCGATTCGTGATGGATGAACTCGCGCCGTCGCTCGGCTACGAGATCGAAGAGCGTCGTCACGGCATCGAGGAGGTTCGGACCGCCGACGAGGTGTTCCTCACCGGGACGGCCGCGGAAGTCATCGGCGTGTCGTCCATCGACGGCAAGCCGGTCGGAAGCGGCAAGGTCGGTCCGATCACCACCGAGCTGGTGCATGCGTTCCGGCGGCTGACGCGTGAGAACGCCTGCGAGAACTAGTTTCGATCTTCAATCGCCCTGGACGGTCAGTTCGACCGACTGGGTGTCCGCTGCGCCGTCGCCGCACGCGGCGTCGTTCTCGACGTGCAGCCGGCTGGCGCGTTGCGTCGACCAGTCCTTGACGAGGTGGTCGGGAGCCGTGCCGTCCTCGTGGACCTTGAGCAGCTGGTAGGCGTTGTTGCGCTGGGCGGGAATGAATCCGGCGTTGCGGATCAGGTGGCACAGCAGGGGTTCACTGAGGCAGTAGGTCGTGCCGGCGGCACTGACGACGTTCTCCTCCATCATGACCGAGCCCATGTCGTTCGCGCCCCAGGCGAGTGCGGCCTGCCCGATGTGCGGGCCCATCGTGACCCAGCTGGCCCCGATGGAGTAGATGTTGTCCAGGTAGAGCCGGCTGACCGCCTGCGTGCGCAGGTAGTCGGATGCTCCGGACATCCTGATCCGTCGTCCGAACTCCGGATGATCGGTCTTGCTGCCCGTGCCGTCGAGTCGGGCCACGGCGTCGCCGGGGAAGATCGCATCCAGGTCGTCGCCCTTGCCTTCGCCCCATTCGCGGCATCGGCCGAGCGGCGTGTTCTCCCGCTGGAACGGCCATGAGATGAACGCCATGTAGCGTCCACCGCCGTCGAAGGCGAAGTCCTCGATGCTTCGATCCTGCCACTGCCTGACGAGTTCCATGTGGTGGATCCGGTCGGCGGCGCCCTCGATGTGCCCGAACATCATCGTGGCCGAGGTGTTCATGCCCAGTTCATGCGCCACGCGCATGACGGTCAGCCATGCTTCGGCGTCGCATTTGCCCAGGCCGATCTTCCGGCGGACCGCGTCGGCGAAGATCTCGCCGCCTCCCCCGGGTATCGAGTGCAGACCGGCCTCCACGAGGGGCTTCATCACGCCTCGCAGCTTGTCGGCGAGGGTCGCCCCCGGCGGATCGAAGAAGTCGACGAACTCGATGAATTCCGGAGGACTGAACGCATGGACGTGCACCTGCGGGAATCGATCGCGGATCGCGGTCAGCAGCTGGATGTACCAGTCGAGCGGCAGCTCGGGATTCATTCCGCCCTGCATCAGGATCTGCGTGCCGCCGATGTCCACCAGTTGTTGGATCTTCTCGAGGATCTGATCCACCTCGAGGGTGTACGCATCCTCTTCGTCACCGTCGCGTCTGAACGCGCAGAAGGTGCACTTGGCGGTGCAGACGTTCGTGTAGTTGATGTTCCGGTCGATGACGTAGGTCCGCACCTGTTCACCATGCAGATGTCGGCACCGGGCGTCGGCCCAGTGGCCGAGTTCCTAGATCGGAAGTTCCCGATAGATCCGCAGGCCCTGCTCGGGGGTCATCCGAAGATCGCCGGTGACGATATCCCGCAGCACGGCGGGATCGAGCACATCGGCATCGGGTCTGATCTGAGGGGCAGCGGCCATCCGACCATTGTATCGCACGAAACGGTCCGAAGCCGGGTTTATTGGGCTTCAAAGGACCTCTGTGAGGTGCCTTCCGAGCTGATTCCGACCCGTGCATTGGCTCCACAGCGGGGGCATCGACCCTCGTACGCCGTCGAAGCCTCGTTGCGATACAGCCGCCCGTAGGCATGGCAGCAGCGATACCAGATCGACAGAAACGGTCGGCGGGGGCCCTTCGAGGACGTCAACGGCGGGTTTCGGGGCAGTCCCTTGATGTCGATGATGTCGCGTCTTTGCTTCACACCGTCTCTATCGACCACCGGGACGTCGTGGCTTCGCAAGCGGGGCTCAGCGGCAGGCCTGTTCCACCTCGGTGGCGATGCGGCGGAGTTCGGTCAGCAGCGTCTGGGCCTCTCCGGTCAGTTCCACGGCCCTCGCCTCGCCGATCAGGGGGAGGTTGGCGTGGATGTTCCAGGCCGCGGTGCGGCCGCCGGCTTCGACGAGGACCGCCGCGGCGGCCAGATCGCTCTTGAGCATCGGGTTGGTCGTACTGGCGAGTCCGGCCAGATTCGCGGCCATCTCGGCGCAGAGTCGAAGCGTCTCGACGGGAGGCGCCATGGCGGCCTCGACCGCGGTGTCCCACTCCGCCAGTCGCGTGGCGTCGTCCTCGGGCAGCTTCATGATCGTGTTGAGGGATTCGTAGGCGCGGGCATCCTCGTCGGCCAGCTGCAGCGAGCGCGAGGCACCGGCCTGCAGGGCATCGAGGTGGCGCTGGTTCGATTCGCGATGCTCCTGAAGCGACTTCCTCGTCAACGACCAGTTGATGACCATCGCGCCCAGCGCGGAGCCGACGGCGGCGGTCACCGATGCGGCGGCGCCGCCGCCCGGTGCGGGCGTTCGAGCTCCGAGTTCGTCGATCAACTGCTTGAGCGTGGCGTCGGCGAGCTGCAAGGGGTCAACTCCGTATCCGGGCATCGAGCTTCGATTGCAGGGCCTCGACCGCGATCGCGGTCTGCGGATCGACTTCATCGTGCGTCAGGGTGCGTTCGCGATCCCTGAACCGCAGGCGGAGCGTCAGCGACTTGTGTCCGTCGTCGATGCCCTTGCCGCGGTAGACGGTCACGTACTCGATCGCCTCGAGCCGATCGAGTGCGAGGGTGTCGACGGTGGTGTGGATCCGATCCCAGTCGACCGACTCCTCGACGATGATCGAGAGATCGCGTTCGATCGCGGGAACGTTGGTGAGTTCGACGGCCTGGTAGTCCGGCGGCCAGTTCGCCAGCAGGACGTCCAGATCGAGTTCGGCCGCGAGCAGGCCGCGATCGAGATCGAACGCCGACTCGATCGTCGGAGCGAGACGTCCCGCGTGTCCGAGCAGTCGATCGCCGATGTGGATGGAGGCGCCCGGTGCGTACCAGGGGCGGTCCTCGTCCGGTTTCAGGTCGATCGTCGTTCCCGGGCCTCCCAGCCTGTCGACCATCGCTTCGATGATTCCCCGCAGTGGTCGCAGTCCGTCGGCCTCGTCGTCGATGTCCATCAGCAGTCCGACGCGATTCGATTCGCGGTGGGCATCCTCCTCGATCTCGAATGCGGATCCGATCTCGTAGAGCCTGAGTCCGCCCGCACCGCGGTCGCGGTTGGTCCGTCGGATCCGGAGCAGGCTTCCCAGGAGCGAGGAGCGGAGCAGGGTGTCTCCGAAATCGCCTTCGTCCTCGAGTCGAAGCAGTTCGGTGCCGGGACGGACGAAGGGGTCCGCGAGTTCGTGGTTCACCAGCGTGTGCGACACGGTCTCGATGAAGCCCTCGCCGGTCAGCAGGTCGTTGACGGCCCGCTTGCCGGTCACGCGCGGCTGCGGTGCGGCCAGTCGGCTCGGGACGGTGTCGTTGACGGGCAGGTCGTCGTAGCCCTGCATCCGTGCGATCTCCTCGATGAGATCGATCTCGCGATGGATGTCGCCGCGGAAGCATGGGACCACGGCCTCGATGCGGTCTCCGTCGAGCGTCGGCCGGAAGCCGAGCGTCTCCAGCAGTTCCATCATCTGTCCGTCGGGAAGATCCTGTCCCAGCAGATCCCGGCAGCGACCGGTCCGCATCGACACGCTTTCGAGGGCGGGCAGCTCCGCGCCGGCGGCGATCATGCCGCGACACAGGGTGCCCCCGGCCTGCTCCAGCACGAGATGGGCGAGTCGTTGCGAGCTTTCGTCGACCTGCAGCGGAGACACGCCGCGTTCGAATCGGAAACTCGAGTCGCTGCTGATGTTGTGCAGTCGTGACGTCCGTCGCACGAGGACCGGATCGAACGTCGCGGACTCGAGCAGGATGTTGGTGGTCGAATCGGTCACCGCGGAAGCGGCGCCTCCCTTGACGCCGGCCAGCGCGACCGGCTTCTCGGCGTCGGCGATGACCAGTTCGCTGCCGGTGAGGGTGATCGGTTCCGCGCCCTCGCCGAGGGGGAGGAACGTCTCGCCTTCGCGGGCGAAGCGGATCACGATGCGTCCTCCGGCCAGGGTGTCCAGGTCGAAGGCGTGGGTCGGTTGTCCGAGTTCGAAGAGGACGAAGTTGCTCGCGTCGACGACGTTGTTCCTCGGAACCTCCTGGCGTGCTTCGATGCGTCGGCTGATCTCCGGATCGCTCGGACCGATCCGGACGCCGCGGATCACACGCGCCGTGTAGAGCGGGCAGGCCTCCGGAGCCTCGTTGACCACCTCGACGTGGGATTCCACGGGATCGTCCGATTCGGCGATCTCGCGGGCCGGCAGCCGAAGGGTGCGTCCGCTGATCGCGGCGATCTCACGAGCGAGTCCGACGTGGCAGGTGCAGTCGCCGCGATTGGACATCATCTCGAAGTCGAGCGCGACGTCGCCGTCTCCGTCGTGCCGATCCTCGAGGGGAAATCCCGCGTTGGTCAGCAGTTCGCCCTGCTCCGTTTCGGAAGCGGGGGGGTCCAGGTAGTCGTTCATCCAGGTGACTGAGAAGAGCATGATGAAGGGAATGATAATCCGGAACTCCGATCGCCGGCGCGAAGCCCCACGTCATCCCATACACTCTGTTCATGAGGCTGGTTTTCCTGATCGTTCCGGTGTTCCTGCTGCTGCTCGGCGGCTGTGCCGCCTCCGTCCCCGCCGTCCCGGCGGGCTCGGCGATGGATCCGTATTCCGGCGTTCCCGACGACTTCTCGCTCGATGTGACGATCCTCGCCGCCGAGGACGAGTCCCAGGCCCATCGGCGAACCGCACGCTACATCCTGTTTCCCGACGGAACGCTGCTGCACGACGCCCGTCCGGGGCGTGGACCCAACACCATGCCGGGATTCACCAGGCGGCTGAGCAGTGCGCAGATGGCCGATGTCTGGACCGATCTCAGGAAACTCGGCCTGGGGACCTCCGACGGTTCCGATTCCATCAACAACTTCCGGCGGGCAATTCGACCGAAGACCGGCCACGCCTATCTGGTCGCGGTGACCGCCGACGGCGACTTCTGGAACTACACGCGAGTGGTGCCGGTGGGTGAAGAGCTCGATCCCGCCCTGACGGCCCTGCTTCGGGAACTCGCCGTGCTGGCCTGGGCCGAGGACGACCAGCTTCAGGAGGCCCGCACCGCGCCGATCCGCTACGACTTCGGCCCGGACCCCTACGCGACCTACCGCGGGACCGGAGGCCGGTGACATGTGCATCCGCCGACTGCTGCTCGCCGCTCCGTTGCTGCTGGTGATGCTGACGGGGTGCGCCGCGAGGAACTCGTGGGCGATGCCGTCGGGCGTCAGTCCGACCGATGGACTCGGCATTCAACTCGAACTGAGGAACACGGACACGAACCAGTTCGCCCGGTTCCGCGTCGAACCCGACGGCGCCTTCACCTACTGGGGCGGCAAGGACGTCCTGTTCGATGCGATCACCTGGGAGGGGGCCGTCGATTCCACCCGGGGAGCCGAACTCGATCGAATCGTGCGAGCCCGCGGTCTGCTGCAGATGCAGTCCGGGGGGACCGACGGCGTCCAGCCGACCTGGGACGTCCAGCTGTTCGACGACGGTCGACAGCGTTCATTCATCGTCCACGGCGAGAACGCCGCGCTCGAGGAGCTCTTCTCGTATCTGCAGAATCTCGCCTCGGCCCGTTTCGAGACCATTCTGGATGCGCTGCCGAAGCCGAGCGTCGACCGCTTGACCGTTCCAGTCACGTCTTCCGACGACACGGCGGATCGACCATGACGGCGCGACGCGGCCTGAGTCTGATCGGTCTGCTGATCTCCATCGTCTGCGTGGTGGTGTTGCTGTCGGTCATGCTGCCGGCGCTGCGGACCGCGACCACCGGGCTCTCCGACAGCGGGGGGCAGTCGACGGCAAGCGCCTGGGCGGCGGCCGACAAGGTGAACCTCTACGCCATCGGCCAGAGCATGCTCGCCGGCGGCCTCGGTGTGGGAATGGACTCCATGTGGGCGAGTCCCGCCGCATCCACCGGTCGTCGCGACGTTTCGGAGAACACCACCGCGAACCTCTATTCGCTCCTGATCATGGATCAGCGGGTGCAGCCGTCGCATCTGATCTCGCGCGGTGATCGGGGGCTCGTGGAGATCGACGACGACTACGACTTCACCGCATACGATCCCCGGAGCGGTGTCTACTGGGATCCGTCGTTCACCGCGGATCTGTCGCGCATGTCGAACACGTCATGGGCGCACATGCCGCTGCAGGGTGCACGCTACGACAACCACTGGCGCAACTCGATGTCCGGATCGTTCCCGCTCTTCGGATCCCGCGGGCCCGAGGACGGGGTGCTCGATCCGGACTCGGTGACGTGCCACAACGGGCAGTGGACCGGTTCGATCTGGTCCGCCGACGGAAGCGTGCGATCGCTGGAGTCGATCGGATCCTGGAACGCGTCCATCAACGGCGGGGAGGACAACCTCTTCCGCGTGGACGATCCGCGACGCGGCGCCGATGCGGTGCTCGGATTCACCCGATCGATCGACGAGGACGGCGTCACGCTCCAATGGGATTGAAGACGACATGCCTGCTGGGCCCGCTGCTGTTCGCGTCGACCGTTCATGCCGAGCCGGCGTCCTCTCCTCCCAGGGTGAAGGTGTTCATCCTCGCCGGCCAGTCGAACATGGAGGGGCACGGTCAGCTGCGGAGTCTGGATCGCCTCGGTGAACACCCCGATCACGGGGCACGGCTTGCGACGCTGAAGGCCGCGGACGGTTCCTGGGCGGTGCGGGACGACGTCACCATCGCATGGGCCTCCAGATCGCCTTCGCATGGTCCGCTGACGGTCGGATGGGGACGCAGCGCCGATGAAATCGGCCCCGAACTGCTGTTCGGAACGATCATGGGGGAGGCCTGCGACGCGCCGGTGCTTCTGATCAAGACCGCATGGGGAGGCAAGGACGTCTACTGCGACTTCCGGTCACCCGCCGCCGGCGAGCCCGGAGGGCACGAGGCGTCCCTGCTCGCGCAGCAGGCGGCCGATGGACAACCGCGGGAAGTCGGCGCGTACTACCGGAAGATGGTCTCGGAAATCAACGCGTGCCTCGAACGCATCGACGAGATCGTTCCCGGGTACGCAGGCCAGGGATACGACCTCGCCGGAGCCGCCTGGTTCCAGGGATGGAACGACTACTGCCAGTGGCATGTGCGCATCGACGGGCGACCGGTGGGCGAGGAGATCATCGAGTCCTACCCGACGACGTTGGCGGCGATGTTCACCGATCTTCGTCACGATCTCGGTGCGCCGGATCTACCGGTGGTCGTCGGCGAGATGGGAGTGGGAGGCGAGGAGATCGCCGTCCGCGCCGTCGACGAGGGCGATCACGAAGCAAGGGCGATCATGGCCTTCCGCCGGGCGCAGGCTGCGGCCGTCGCCGCGATGAACGACGATCGAATCGTCTTCGTACCCACGGCCGCCTACTGGGACGACCGTCTGGAATCGCTGCGGCGTCAGGCCGACGAGCATCGCCGACGCAAGCGGGAACAGGGAATCGACGACACGGAGCACAACGAACTTCCGACGCCTCGACTGAGCGAGGAATACCGCACCCGCGGCGGTCACTGGTACTGCCACTACAACGGGTCGGCAAGCAACTATTCGCTGGTCGGTCTCGCCCTCGCCGAAGCATTGTTGTCCCTGGATCCCTGTACGGAGGCATCCAGGACCGATTTTCGGGGCCGATCCGCCGATTCGGTCCCGCGGTCGAAATAAATCTCCGTCTCGATGTCTGAAACTCCTTCAGGCATCTTCCTTGTCCGTGCCGCCTGAAGCGGGTGGCCTTTCACGCAAGGAGACGGACATGAAACGCACGATGAAGACCATGCTGGCGGCGGGAGCCGCGCTCGCGACGACCCTGCCCTCGTTGGCGGGAATCCAGCTGAATGACGTCTATTCCGAGGCCAGTCTCACGTATGAAAACGGCGGCGGCCTGTTCGGTGACGACGAGTACGAGTACGACTCGGACACCGTGGACTATCTGGGAACGGCCCGGGCGGAAGCAGGCAATGACCCCGGAGGGGCTGCCTGGAGTTCAATCTTCAGGTACCAGGGCGGAACACGGTTCGAG
>MDTG01032971.1_pt1 | contig 52015 bp, 47 predicted proteins | sample 811421 | NCBI WGS metagenome assembly MDTG01 (sample SAMN05326645, study PRJNA326480) | marine metagenome | isolation source: seawater | place: Pacific Ocean: South East | collected 2011
ATAGTTCGATAGCATCTCTTACATGCTTCGTATTTTTTGAAACTGGTTTTCCGAATGTGGAGTGAGATAAAAAGGCAACCTTAGGATCAAAACCAAATAACCTTGCTACTCTAACACAAGATATTGATACATCTACCAGTCTTTCGGCTGAGGGAAAATCCTGAACATTTGTGTCAGCTACTAAAATTGTTTTACCTTTGGATATCATCATAGTCATTCCGAAAATTGGCTCTCCTGGTCTAGGATCTACAACTTTTTTTAGTTTTTCAATTGAAGCAGCATAATGTCTTATATTACCTGTTACCATGGCGTCTGCATCTCCACACGCTATCATTGAAGAACCCCAGGCTATTCGCTCATTTCTAACTAAACGATCAACATCTCTTTCAAGCTGACCATCTCTTTGAAGTTTTTTATATAAATATTTAACGTATTTCTCTCTTTTGATTTTATCCGTAGAGTTTACAATTTGAATCTTGTGATTTTCATCAAGACCTATCTTTTTTAATTGTTCTCTAATTCTTTTTTCAGCTCCTATTAAAATAGGAGTACCTAATCTATTTTTACCAAATTCAATCGCTGCTTTAAGCATATTTTTATCTTCACCCTCAGCAAAAACAACTCTCTTAGGACTTTTTCTTACTTTAGCATTAATACCTTGCATTAATGACATCGAAGGATCCAAACGATTTATAAGCTCATCTTTATAAAGATCAAAATCTTTAATTTTTTTTCTTGCAACACCGCTTTTAATTGCAGCCTCAGCTACTGCAGAAGGAATTATACTAATTAATCTAGGGTCAAATGTTGAAGGTATAATGTATTCCTTACCATATTTTGGTCTGTCTCCCCCGTAAGCTGCAACGACCTCGTCCGGCACATCTTCTCTTGCGAGAGAGGCTATAGCTTTAGCAGCTGCGACTTTCATTTCTTCATTAATTTCTTTCGCTCTAACATCTAAAGCACCTCTAAATACATAGGGAAAACCAATTAAGTTATTAACTTGGTTGGGATAATCAGATCTACCTGTGGCTATGATAGCATCCGACCGCACACCTTTTACATCTTCCGGTTTGATTTCCGGATCAGGATTTGCGCAGGTAAAAACTATGGGATTTTTTGCCATGCTTTTTATCATTTTTTTAGAAACGACATCTTTTGCCGACAACCCCAAAAAAACATCTGCACCTTTCATTGCCTCTTCCAAGGTTCTTAATTTTGTGTTTATTGCGTGAGCAGACTTAAATTGATCTACATTCTCTCTTCCCTTATAAATCACTCCTTTCCTGTCGCACATAACAATATTTTCATTTTTTACTCCAGAACTTTTAAATAAATTTGAGCAAGCTATAGCCGAAGCGCCAGCACCATTAACGACTATTTTAACGTCTTCAATTTTTTTTTTAGATATGTCTAAAGCGTTAATCAAAGCGGCAGTAGTAATAATTGCAGTTCCGTGCTGATCATCATGAAAAATAGGTATATCCAATAGCTCTCTGAGTTTTTGCTCAACAATAAAACAATCTGGTGCTGCAATATCTTCTAGATTAATACCACCAAATGTTCCCGCTATATTTTTTATAGTTTCGATTATAGAATTAGGGTCATTACTATCAATTTCAATGTCGATAGAGTCTATATCTGCAAATCTTTTGAATAAGACAGCCTTTCCTTCCATGACAGGTTTTGATGCTAGAGAACCAAGATTTCCTAATCCTAAAATTGCTGAACCATTACTTATTACAGCAACTAAATTTCCTTTACTGGTGTAGTCATAGGCTGCATCTGCTTTTTTGGCTATTTCTTTAACCGGGGCTGCAACCCCAGGAGAATAAGCCAAGGATAAGTCTCTTTTTGTAGTTAAAGGTTTTAATGAATTAATCTCAATTTTGCCTGACTTTCCTTTTATATGGAATTCCAATGCTTCTTTATCAGTATAATGATCAATTTTAGATTTTTTTGTCATTTTGGTTTTTTATTATGTAATATAAATAATTATATTTCACTACTTATTTTTTATTTGTGGCTTAATTTAGAACTTATATGAACCTATTATCATCAACCTATGTTTTCAGTTTTTTTACCCTAATAAGTAGAATTACAGGCTATCTAAGAGACATATTAATTGCAATATTTTTAGGAGCGTCAATTTTTGCTGATGCATTTTTTGTTGCTTTCAGACTTCCAAACACATTTAGACGATTATTTTCTGAGGGTTCGTTCAATGCCGCTTTTATTCCAAGTTACGTTTCTGAAAAGAGTATAAGTCAAAAAAAGGGAAAAAAGTTTGCTGATGAGGTCTTGAATTTATTAGTCCTAATTCTTTTATTTATAATTTTACTTGTAGAAATATTTACACCATATCTTGTTTATTTAATTGCACCAGGTTTCACAGAAAATATTGAAAAATTTAATCTTGCGGTAGAGTTTACAAGAATAACATTTCCCTTTTTGTTGCTTGTAAGTATTTCATCCTTTTTTTCAGGAATTTTGAATTCTAATAATAGATTTGCCGCCGCCGCAGCTTCACCAATAATTTTAAATCTTGTCTTGATTATAAGTTTATTAATTTCTTATTTTTTTAATTTAAATTTTGCAAAACAATTATCATATGGAGTTACTTTATCTGGACTACTCCAACTGTTATTTTTACTATATTTTACAAAAAAATATTACAAACCATCTTTTGAATTTAAAACTAGATTAACTAAAAAAGTAAAATTTTTTTTTAAAAAACTTTTACCTAGCATTCTTTCTTCAGGCGTAACTCAAATTAACATCTTAGTTGGAACTATTATTGCATCATTTGAAACAAGCGCAGTATCATATTTATATTATGCCGATCGTGTTTATCAAATTAATCTAGCTTTAGCTGGTATAGCTGTAGGAACTGTATCTTTACCAGTTTTGTCTAAAGCCTTTGACCAAAAAAATTTTTTAAGAATCTCAAATATTCAAAGTAGATCAATTGAACTATCTCTTCTAATGTCAATACCGGCAAGTATAGGCCTAATTTTAGCTTCAGAAGAAATCGTTAATGCGTTATTTGGATACGGTTCATTCACACCTGAGAATATTTCTAAAACAGCTTTAGCCTTGAAATGTTTTGGTTACGGTGTTCCAGCATTTGCTCTTGTAAAGATTTTATCAAATTTCTTTTTTGCTAGGAACAATACAAAGACACCGTTTTATATTTCATCTTTTATTGTTTTATTAAATATTTTGATAAGTATTTCTTTTTTTAATAAAATTGGTTTTATTATTATTCCAATAGCAACTTCAATTTCTACTTGGATTGGTATAGTAATTTATATTTACATATTAAATAGTTCAAATATTTTGTTACTTCAAAAATATTTATTTAAAAATATCTTTAAAATATTTGTAAGTACTATTTTAATGTCTCTTATCCTTGTTTTTGCACTTGACCATTATGCAGATTATTTAGATTATACCTATAAATTTAAATCAGTTTATCTAATATTAATTGTCGGTTTTGTAGGAGGTATTTATTTGATATCGTGTTATTTTAGCGGGGTGTTAAAAATAAAAAATTTTAAAATAAATTAGAATGGAAAATAAAAAATTAGTTTTTTCTGGCGTTCAACCTACTGGTAACCTTCATCTAGGAAATTATCTTGGTGCACTAAGAAATTTTGTTTTACTTCAAAAAGAAATGGAATGTATTTATTGTGTTGTAGACTTGCATGCAATAACTACTTTTCAAGATCCAAATGAATTAAAAAATAATATATTAGAAACCACAGCAAGTTTTTTAGCAGCCGGCATTGACGCAGATAAAAGTATAATTTTTAATCAATCTTCAGTTTCTGGTCATGCTGAATTAGCTTGGATTTTAAATTGTGTATCAAGAGTTGGTTGGCTAAACAGAATGACTCAATTTAAAGATAAAGTTGGATCCGACAAAGAAAAAGCAAGCGTAGGACTTTATATTTACCCAAATCTAATGGCTGCCGATATTTTATTGTATAAAGCAACTCATGTTCCTGTTGGAGCAGATCAAAAACAACATTTAGAACTATCAAGAGATATAGCTCAAAAATTTAATAAAGATTTTAATTGTAAGAATTTTTTTCCAATACCAGAGCCACTCATACTTAAAAACATTTCTAGAGTGATGAGTTTAAGAGATGGTACGAAAAAAATGAGTAAATCGGAGGAGTCCGATTTTTCGAGAATTAATCTAAAAGATAGCGCTGATGAAATTACAAAAAAAATTAAAAAAGCCAAATCAGACTCAGAACCAATTCCAGATAATATCAAATCTCTAGAAAAAAAACCTGAGGCTTTAAACCTTTTAAACGTCTACTCTGAAATGTCTAAAATTAATTTAGAAAAAACTTTAAAAGAAATGGCTGGAAAAGAATATTCTTTTGTTAAATCAAAACTTACAGAAATTCTCGTAAGTGAAATATGCCCAGTCGGGAAGGAAATAAAAAAATTAATGGACGATAAAACATATTTGACGCAGATATTGAAAAAAGGCAAAGAAAAAGCACTTATTAAAGCTGAGGAAAACTTAAAAAAGATACGTGAAATAGTAGGTTTAATATAATATATATTCAATATGATTATAACAGAACAAACTCCCAATCCAGATTCGCTAAAGTTTAAAAGTGAAGAGATTATATCTGACATAGGGTCTGAAGAATTTCAGAAAAAAGACATAAGTAAAATTAAAAATCCATTTGTTAAAGAACTGTTAAGTTTTAATGGTGTTGAACTTGTATTACTTGCTAAAAACTTTTTGTCTGTTAAAAAAGAAAACACTACTTCATGGGAAACTTTAAAACCTATGGTAATTTCACATATAAATGATTATTTTGAAAAAAATAAGAATCCAATATTAAAAAAATCTGAAAAAAAAATTGTTAGCAGCCAAGAATCAGGAGAAATTATTGAACAGATAAAAGAAGTCTTAGACAGTAAAATTAGACCTGCAGTAGCAAGAGATGGTGGAGATATTAAGTTTAAATCATTTAAAGATGGTGTTGTTAAAGTTGAACTTCAAGGAAGTTGTTCTGGATGTCCAAGTTCTTTGATGACATTAAAGCAAGGAGTACAAAATTTACTTTGTCATTATGTAAAAGAAGTAAAATCTGTTGAGGCTATATAATTATGAAAAAAAATATTAGTTACAGAGATAAACTTTTAGAACTGGTAAGTATTTACAGAATCACTGAAGTTCAAAACTATATTAAAAATAAGAAGCGACTTACTACGCCACAAATTGAACTAATATTAAAAAAAAATAATGTTCCAATTCCTACTGAGATCAATAAATCTATATTAGAAATACAAGCAAAAAAAATTACAAAACCAATATACAAAGCCGGAAATAAAATAGGTGACACAGCAGACGATATTGCCTACGGATTTACAAGCTCTTTTTCAAAAATTATAAAAGGCATAAATAACTTTTTCGTTTTTTTGTTGCAGGGAGTAATAAATTTTTTTTCATCAATTAGTAAATTTACAATTAAAGTTTTAAATAAAGCTTATTATTTTAAAGATGAAGAAAAAAAGACAAGTAAATACTTCGTTCAAGCTACAATAATTAGCTTTATAACCTTATTTTTAATAGGTGTGTACAGTATAAAAAATATTATAATTGAAACAGAAGACGTACAATTAAATACAAAAAAAATTATAGAAAAAAAATCTGAGCCAAAGAAGGAAGTAGCTAAAATTCCGAAAATTGGAACTAAAGAAAAAAAGCCTGAGTCAAAGAAAGAAGTAGCTAAAATTCCAAAAAAAGAAAGCAAAGTAAAAGAATTTGTTTTACCTGACTTAAATCTTAAAACTAGAACTGTCCTAACTTTATTTGAAGATGTTAATTACGATCTTAAAAAAGTACGAAATAATAAATTAGTTAAACCAATTTATTTTACACAATTTCCCAAGGATCTGGATGAAATATCAAGTGTTCAGCTAAAAAAAGAGACTTTCATTAAGATAGTTTTGCCACTAGTAGTAGCAGAAAATGAAAAAATTTTTAATGATAAATTAAAATTAAAACGGATTATGAATAAAAAGATGACCAATGAAAAAGAAAAATCTTGGTTAATTCAAAAATTAAAAGAATATAAAGTAAAAAAAGGAAGCATAAAAGAACTTGAAAAAAGAATGGATATCATTCCTATTTCTATAGCAATCGCTCAGGCAGCAAAAGAGAGTGGATGGGGAACTTCAAGATTTGCATTAGAAGGTAATGCAATTTTTGGACAATGGACTTGGAGTGGCAGTGGTATTGCTCCTCTAGATAGAAGCAAAGAAAAAAAACACAAAATTTTAAAATTTCCAATTTTAAGAGCTTCTGTAAAAGCATATAAAAACAATTTAAATACTCACAAAGGTTACAAAAAATTTAGGGAAAAAAGATTTCAGCTAAGAGAAAGAAACAAATCAATACAAGGCATTAAATTGATACACAGTCTGGATAATTATGCTGAAACAGGAGAAGAATACACAAAAATATTAGCTCAAATTATAGAACAAAATTCTTTATCTGATTTTGAAGGAGTTAAATTAACGAATTCAGTTGTTAGGAAAGAATTACAATTATAAAATTATTTTTCCGCTACAACGAATTGCATACCAAGCCATCTCCAAAGACCATTAGACTCTCTCAATGAACAATTTATTCGACCTCTTTCTGTAGTGAATTTCTCATTAATATTAATTTTAAGTTTGTGATTACTTAAAAATTCAATATTTGATTTCCTCCACTGGTTATTTTCATTCGAATAACAATTAATTGATTTTATATCCATGTCTTCAAAAAATTCTATAAGAACTTTAGGAGGGTTTGTAGTGTCATTGATATATTTTTCCGCTGGCAGTATTTTCTTATATTTAAATGGTAAAGTATTTAGTATAGTTTTAAATCTTTTAATTTCTCCATATTTTTCATTAATTGGAAATCTTGGAAGTTCATAAAAGTCTTTTGTCTCATCCGCCACCCCGGAATGTTGTCCAAATGCATATTTAAAATCCAAACTTTTGATTAAATTTTTGAATCCCAAACTGTATTCCCCAAAAGGATAAGAAAAAAATTCTGATTTGTATCCTAGTTCCTTTTCAAAAATTCTAATTGATTTTTCTATATCCTCTCGGATTAATTCAATGTCTTCATCAATAAGATATTCATGAGAATGACTATGATTACCTATATGAACAAAATCTTCTTTAGCAATTTCTCTGATTTGACTCCAGTTCATATAATTAAAATTTCCTACTTCTCTTGTGCTTACAAAAAGAATAAAAGGAATTTTATTTTTTTTTAAAATTGGCCAAGCATTATCATAAAAAGATAAAAATCCATCGTCGATAGTTAATAAAATTTTTTTATCTTCTTTGTTAGATCTCATTAATTTTTCAAAATTATTAGCATTAACGAATGTCAAGTTTTCCGTCTCAATTAGTTTAAGGTGAGATTTAAACTCTTCCATTCGAATATTAGTCGAAGGATACTTATTTTCGTCAAATCTATGATACATAATTGAAATAATTCCATAATCATCTATTTTTTCCTCTATCGAGTAAGAACTATTTAAGGTAAAAAAAACAAATAAAAATAAAAAAATGATAAAAGATTTTTTAATAATAAGTTGCACAGGCAAAAATAATATAGTTGGGTTAAAATTGAATAATAATTTTTTTATTCAAAAACTTCAAACAAATATTAAAGAAAAAGATAAACTTGTTGGTAATATTATTAAATTTTTAAAAAAAAATAATGCAAATGTTGATAAAAATTTTTCTATTATAGTAAATTTAGGCCCAGGTAGTTTTTCATCACTTAGATCATCATTATCTATTGCCAAAGGATTGAAAATTTCTTCAGGCTCAAGTATTTACGGGTATAAAGATACCAATTTGACTGAATTTAAGCTGAAAAATATTGAATTTTTAATTAAAAATAATCTTTTAGAAAATAAATTGATTAAACCAGTATATTTAAGTTAAGCTAAGAAAATTATGAGCGATATCGAAGATAAATGTAAAGAAAAAGGTGTTAGACTAACGGAACAGAGAAGAACAATTGCCAAAATACTCTCTGAGTCAAAGGAGGTATATGGCTCTAAAGACCACCCTGACGTTGACGAATTGCACAAACGAGTTACCGTCTTAGATGACAAAATAAGTATCGCGACAGTCTACAGAACAGTAAAACTTTTTGAAGAAGCAGGAATTTTGATAAAACATGATTTTAAAGCCGGCAAAGCTAGATATGAAATTAATGATAATCATAATCATTTAATAGACATTAATAGCGGAGAAATAGTTGAGTTTGTAGACAAGGACATTGAAGAATTACAAAATAAGATAGCAAAAAAATTAGGTTATAAATTAGTTGATCATAAGTTAGAATTATATGGTTCAAAAATAAAAAACAAAAAATAAAAAATTGTCAAAAAAAATATTTATCAAAACTTTTGGATGTCAGATGAACGAGTACGATAGTAATCGTATATTAGATATTGTAAAGAGCGCAGGTTATAGTTCTACTAAAAATATTTCACAAGCTGATTGTTATGTATTAAACACTTGTCATATTAGAGAAAAAGCAACTGACAAAGTTTATCACGACGTGGGAAGAATAAAAAAAGAGTTTAATGACAAAAAGAAGCCAATTTTAATTATCGCAGGATGCGTAGCTCAAGCTGAAGGAGATATGATGTTAAAAAGAGAAAGCTATATAGACGGCATCATAGGACCACAGTCATATCATCAAATACCCGAAATGATAAAAAAAATTGAACAAAAAAGAAAAAAAATTAATTTCACTGAATTCGAAGTAATAGACAAGTTCGATAAATTAAATCTTATTAAAAATTCAAATTCTAAGATTTCGACATTTTTAACAATTCAAGAAGGGTGTGATAAATTTTGTAAATTTTGTGTAGTTCCGTATACTAGAGGTCCAGAACACTCAAGATCTTTCAAGGAGATTGTTTCGGAAGCAAAACAACTTGTAGATAATGGTTCAAAAGAAATTACTTTGTTAGGACAAAATGTTAACGCATATAATTTTAGAGACAAAAGACTTTCAGATATAATTAATGAACTTGAAAATTTAATTGGCTTGGAAAGAATTAAGTATACTACTTCGCATCCCAAAGATGTGACCAAAGATTTGATTGAAATTCACGGGACTGCAAAAAAATTAATGCCGTTATTACATTTACCAGTTCAGAGCGGTTCTTCAAAAATTTTGTTAAAAATGGGTAGAAAACATAGTATTGAAGAATACCTGGAAATTATACAGAAGCTAAAAAAAAGCAATAATTTAATAAAATTTTCTAGTGATTTTATTATTGCCTACCCAGGAGAGGAGAAAAGTGATTTTTTAGACTCCATAAATCTTATGAAAAAGATAAAGTTTATAAATTCATACTCTTTTATTTTTAGTCCAAGGCCTGGGACACCTTCACATAAATTAAAATTAGTAAATTCTGAAATAGCAAAAGAGCGTCTAAAAGAGTTTCAAAAAGTATCTGATAATATTAAAAAGGTATATAGAAAAAGTTTACTCAATAGTAAATCAAAAGTTCTTTTTGAAAATAAAATTAATAATGAACAAAAATATTTTGGTCGCGATGAATACTCCAATTCTGTTATTGTTCCAAGTAAATATGATCTTACAGGTAAAATACTTAATGTTAAAATAAACGAATTTAATCATAATACATTGTTTGGCAGTTTGATAACTCCAAATCAGAAATATGTTGCTGCTTAAAATATGTCAGAAATAAAAAAAATTGAACAAAGCCTTACTATAAAAAAAATAGATGAGGAAACTATTAACATACAAATATTAGATAATAATCTATTAATTTCCCTTGTTGGTGAGTTCAACAAAAACTTATTAGAGCTAGAAAAACTCACAAATACTGCAATTTTTTTTAGGGGAAACTCAATTACGATTAAGGGAAAATATAGTTATATTAATAAAGCAAAAGACGCTATTAAGTTTCTAGTAAATAAATATCTTTTAACAAATATTATAGAAAATAATGATATCATTCTATCTGTGAAAAAAGAAATAAGTAAAAATAATGTATCTAATGTTCAATCTCTTCAAGAGCTGATAAAGACTCCAAGAAAGTCAGTAATAGCTAGATCCAAAAAACAATCGGATTATATAAAAGCGTTAAAAGAAAAAGATATTATTATGGCACTTGGCCCAGCAGGAACAGGAAAAAGTTTTTTGGCCGTTTCAGTAGCAATTACAATGTTAATGGAAAAAAAAGTGGAAAGAGTTATATTATCTCGTCCCGCAGTAGAGGCTGGTGAAAAACTCGGATTTTTGCCTGGTGATATGAAGGAAAAAGTCGATCCATATTTAAAGCCGTTATACGATGCACTTTATGATCTCTTTGGTTTTGAAAAAATAGAAAAGAAAATAGAATCAGGAGAGATTGAAATTGCTCCTTTAGCATTTATGCGGGGGCGAACTTTAAAAAACTCATATGCAATTTTAGATGAAGCACAGAACGCAACTGTTACGCAAATTAAAATGTTTTTAACAAGAATTGGAGAAAATTCAAAATTAGTAGTTAATGGAGATCCATCTCAAATAGATTTATTAAACAAATCTCATTCAGGATTAGTTAAATCAAAAAATATTTTGAATAAAATCAAAGAAATTGAAATCGTAGAGTTCGACCATAAAGATGTAGTAAGACATCCTTTAGTGTCTAAAATTATTCAAGCATACAAAAAAAATTTTGATGATAAAAGTTAATGTACTTGAGGCTCACGCAGATTGGAAAAAAATTTTAAAAAATTCTCCAAATTATATTAAAAAAAAAATTCAAAAATTAAATAAAAAGAGCAAGCTATTTAAAAAAAAAAAATTAGAGTTTTCAATAGTGCTGTCTGGCACGAAAGAAATTAAAATTCTTAATAAAAAATTTAGAAATAAAAATAAATCTACTGATGTCCTCTCTTTTCCATTTTATGAAAAAAAAACATTGTTAAAGCTGATGAAAAAAAAAAATTTTGAAATTTATTTAGGAGATATTATTATCAATGTAAAAAAAATAACTTTTAAAAACAGTCTTAAAAATTTTCAAAAAAAACTAGACAAACTATGGATACACGGATTAGTCCATTTAATGGGTGGCAGACATAAAACAAATAAAGATTTCAAATCTATGAACAGAGTTGAAAAAAAATTTTTAAATTTAATCAACTAGATCCAAATGGATAAAATTTTAAATAATCGATTTTATATAATTTTTTTATTTCCATTTTTACTAGGACTTCTTACTGTTTTTAGTTTTCAACCGTTCAATTTTACAATAGTAAATTTTTTCATTTTACCAATGCTGTTTTTAATTCTTACTTACGTGAATAAAAAGTCAAAAAATATTTACAGAAAAAAACCTTATTTAATTAATCTTTTTTTTGTGGGCTATTTTTTTGGAATAGGATATTTCATTTCTGGTATTTACTGGATAAGCTATTCATTAACTTTTGATGACTCGTTTAAATACTTAATTCCTTTTTCATTAATTGGAATTCCCTTATTCCTTGGATTATTTTTTGGAGTCGCAACATTATCAGTGGGACGGTTAGTTCAAAATAATTTTTCATCAATTTTAATTTTTTGTGCATCGCTTTCAATTGTAGATTTTTTAAGAGGTAATATACTAAGCGGTTTTCCTTGGAATCTTTGGGCTTATAGTTGGTCCTGGTTTCCAGAAGTTTTGCAAATTCTAAAAATTTTCGGATTATTTGGTTTTAATTTACTGGCTATAACTATTTTTTGTATCCCATTGTTTTTAGTCTTTTATAGAAAAAAATATAATATTATTTTTCTATTTTTCTTTATTGTTCTTTTTTTTCTTAATTATATTTATGGATCATCGACTATTAATAAAAATACTCGAGAACTTAATAATTTTGATTACAATAAGAATAATTCAATAAACATAAGATTAATTTCACCTAGCATGGAGTTAAAATATAATTTGTCTGCTGAAGAAGTAAAACAATCATTATTAAACTTAATTAAGTATAGCGATCCAGACAAGGATAAAAATACGGTTTTCATTTGGCCAGAAGGAGTTTTTACAGGATATTCTTATAAAGAATTATTACAATATAAGAATATATTTAATGAGAGTTTTTCTAATAATCATGTAATAATTTTTGGCATCAACACAAGTAAAAATAATAATGATAGTTTCAATAGTTTAATAGCTGTTAATAATAATTTTGAAATTATTTATCAATATAACAAAAAAAAACTCGTCCCGTTCGGAGAATTTTTACCGGTAGAAAATATTTTAAGTAGTTTTGGCTTAAAAAAAATTACTCAAGGATACACATCATTTACAAAAGGCGGAAATCAAAAAAATTTGATAATTAAAAATTTTAACATCCTTCCATTGATTTGTTATGAAATTATTTTTCCAAGCCTTATTCAAAATCGTGATAAAAAAACAAACTTAATAATAAATATTTCTGAAGATGCATGGTTTGGAGGTTCGATCGGACCTTACCAACATTTTGCTAAAGCTATATTTAGATCAATAGAAAGCGATATATTTTTAGCAAGAACCGCAAATCGAGGAATAAGTGCCTTCATAGATAATAAGGGCAATATAGTTAAAAGTTTAAAAATAAGTGAAAAGGGTCATATTGAATTAAACGTACCGTTATTAAAGAACAATTCTCAAAATAAAAATGATTTGATATTTTTATTACTTTTATTTACATATACAATCATCTTTTTTACATTAAGAAATAAATTATAATGATTGACGATAAATATTTATTTACCAGCGAGTCTGTTTCTGAGGGGCATCCAGATAAAGTTTGCGATAGAATTTCAGATATGGTTGTGGATACATATCTTTCTTCAGAACCTTTTTCTCGAGTCGCATGTGAAACTTTAACAACAACCAATAAAGTAGTTTTAGCAGGAGAAACAAGAGGTCCAAAAATTAAAAATGATGATTTAATCGAAAAAGTTAGAAAATGTATAAAAGATATTGGTTATGACCAAGAAGGTTTTAGTTGGAAAACAGTAAAAATTGAAAGTCACTTGCACGAGCAATCTTCGGATATTGCAATGGGAGTCGACTCAAAAGGCAATAAAGATGAAGGGGCAGGAGACCAAGGAATTATGTTTGGCTATGCATGTAAAGAAACAAAAGATTTGATGCCAGCTCCAATTTATTTTTCTCATAAGATCTTAAGATTAATGGCTGAAGACAGAAAAAAAGGACTAATAAAAGGAATTGAACCAGACTCAAAAAGTCAAGTATCAATGTTATACGAGAACGGAAAACCAAAAAAAGTTGCTTCAGTAGTAATTTCTACACAGCATTCTAAGGATATAAATCAAAAAAATGTTAAAGATTTAGTAATGCCTTACATTTCAAAATCTATTCCAGAAATATTTATTAAAGAACTAAGTGAAAAAGATATATATATAAATCCAACGGGGCAATTTATCATAGGAGGACCAGATGGAGATACCGGCTTAACAGGCAGGAAAATCATTGTAGATACTTATGGTGGAGCAGCACCGCATGGAGGAGGAGCCTTTTCAGGAAAAGATCCAACTAAAGTTGATAGATCGGCCGCCTATGTTGCAAGGTATTTAGCTAAAAATATTGTTGCTGCTGGTGTTTCAGATAAATGTTTAATTCAACTAGCTTACGCGATCGGAGTATCTAAACCTCTATCAATTTATTTGAAACTCTCTGAAAAAGACAATGAAAAAGTAGCCGAAGTAAAAAAAATGATTGATCAAAATTTTGACTTATCTCCTAGAGGGATAAGAGAACTTTTAGGATTGAATAAACCTATATATGAAATTACCTCTTCCTACGGACATTTTGGCAGAGAACCATCTTCCAAAGGCCATTTTTCGTGGGAAAAAACAGATAAATCAGATATTTTTAAATTGTAAACTTGAAAAAACTAAAAATATTCATTAAATAATACATAAAACTGGAGATTTGAAAATGGGCTTTAGCCCATTTTTTTTTGGGAAATATAAAAAGGATAAAAATGCTTAATAGAGGTTTAGATAAATTAGAATTGTTGAGAATTGTAGAAGCGGTTGCTAACGAAAAGTCAATCGACAAGGAACTAGTAATTGAGTCAATGGAGAGCGCAATACAGAAAGCTGCTTTAACAAAGTTCGGAAATGAAAATAGTATTGAAGCTACAATTGATAGAGAGAGCGGAGAAATTAAAATTAATAAAGTTCTAGAAATCGTTGAAAAAATCGAAGATAGCAGCAAAGAAATTACTTTAGAAATGGCAAAAAAATTGGATAAAAAAAATCCAGAATTAAAAATTGGCGATAAAATATTTGAAGAGTTGCCCCAAATAGATTTTGGAAGAATTGCCGCTCAAAGTGCTAAACAAGTAATAAGTATGAGAGTAAGAGAAGCAGAGAAAAATAGGCAATATGAGGATTTTATAGATAAACAAGGCCAGATCTTAAGCGGAATAATAAAAAGGTTAGAATACGGAAATGTAATAATGGACTTGGGCAAAGCAGAAGGAGTGATAAAAAAAGATGAGCTAATTCCTCGTGAAATTTTGAAAACAGGCGATAGAGTTAAAGCTTATTGTTATGAGGTTAAAAAAGAATTAAAAGGACATCAAATATTTTTATCGAGAGCCCATCCTCAGTTTTTAGCCAAACTTTTTTTTCAAGAAGTTCCAGAGATATATGAAGGAATAATAGAAATTAAATCAGTAGCAAGAGATCCTGGAAGTAGAGCAAAAATTTGTGTTTTTTCCCAAGACAGTTCTATAGATCCAGTAGGAGCTTGTGTAGGAATGAGAGGAAGTAGAGTTCAAACAATTGTTAATGAATTACATGGTGAAAAAATAGATATAATAAAGTGGACAGAAGATTTGCCGACTTTAATTTCCGAGTCACTTTCTCCAGCAGAAATACAAAAAGTACTAATAGATCAAGACAACAAAAGAATAGATGTAATTTTAACTGAAGAAAATTTAAGTAAAGCAATAGGAAGAAGAGGTCAAAATGTTAGGTTGGCTTCAAAGTTGACAAATTTTGAAATAGACATATTAACTGACAAAGAAGACTCCGATCGAAGACAAGCAGAATTTAAAGAAAGATCAGAAACATTAATTAAAAATCTTGAGGTTGACGAAACTCTAGCTCAACTTTTAGTTTCAGAGGGTTTTCAAGGTATTGAGGAAATTTCCCAGGCAGAACCTGAAATGATAGCAAAAATTGAAGGTATAGACGAAAGCACTGCAACCGAGCTAATTAAGCGTTCAAAAGAAAATCTAGTAAAAGTTCAAGAAGAAGTGTCTTTAAAATTAAAAGAGCTAGGAGTTGAAGACTCATTAATAAATCTTAAGGGAATAACACAAGGAATGTTAGTAATTCTAGGACAAAGAAATATTAAAAAATTAAGTGATTTTGCTGATTTGTCCTCTGACGAACTAATAGGAGGTTATGACGAAATTAAAGGGAAAAAAGTAAGAATCGAGGGTTATCTCGAAGAATTTTCTCTTTCAAGAGAGGAGGCTGATCAATTAATAATGGCAGCTAGAGAGATAGTTTTTAAATAAAAGATTATGCAAGATAAAAAAGATAAAAAAAAAAACTTTAACAATATCCAAAAGTTTAACTAAAAAAATTGATATATCAAATATCAATAAAGGTGGAAAAAAGTCTTTTTCTATAGAAAAAAAATCTACTTTTAAAAGTACAAAAGGTTTTAATAAGAATAACCTCAACACAAGTTTTCACAAAAGGCCAGATCCAAAAAAGACTCTAAACAGAAAATTTATTGAGCAGCAAGCTACAAAAGAATTTATAAAAAAATCAGATGATAAAATTGCCAGTAAAAAAAAATTAAGGTTAAAAGGTCCTATAGATAAAAAAGACTTTAAGCTCACAGTATCGAGGGCTTTAAATGTGGAAGAAATAGAGATTAAACAAAGGAGTCTCGCTTCTGTAAAAAGAGCTCGTCTGAAAGAAAAAAGAAATAGTCCTGAAAATGAAGAAAAAAAAGAGTTTAAGAAAATTGTAAGAGATGTAAAAATTCCAGAACAGATTTCTATACAAGAGCTTTCAAATAGAATGGCTGCCAGATCTAGTGAAGTAATTAAATTTCTACTTAATATGAAAGTAGTTGCTACTATAAATCATATAATTGATAAAGATACCGCGGAATATATTGTTAAAGAATTTGGACATACGCCAGTAATTGAAGATGCGCCCAATTTGGAGATTAATAAAAAAGTAAAATTAGATGGAAATGATTTAGAAAAAAGGCCCCCAGTAGTGACTATTATGGGACATGTAGATCACGGAAAAACATCTTTATTAGATTCTTTACGAGACGCAAATGTTGTTTCAGGAGAACATGGCGGCATTACTCAGCATATTGGAGCTTATCAAGTTAAAACTGAAAAAAATCAGATTATAACATTTATCGATACGCCAGGTCATGCTGCTTTTACTGAAATGAGAGCGAGAGGATCAAAAATTACAGACATCGTCATTTTAGTAGTCGCCGCCGATGATGGAATAAAACCTCAAACTGTTGAAGCGATTAAACACTCAAAGGCTGCTAAAGTACCTATAATTGTAGCAATAAATAAATGTGATCTCCCTAATAAAAATATTAGCAAAATAAAAAATGAATTAATGCAATATGAATTGATAGCTGAAGATTTAAGTGGAGATACTTTATTTGTTGAAGTGTCAGCAACCAAAAAACAAAACCTTGAAAAACTAAAAGAAAGTATATTGTTACAGTCTGAAATATTGGATCTAAAAGCTTCAAAAAAAGGTCCAGCTTCCGGAGTAGTAATTGAGTCTAAAATCGATAAAGGAAAAGGACCAGTTTCTACAATCTTAATTTCAAACGGTTTATTAGAGAGGGGAAATTATTTTGTTTGTGGAAATACCTGGGGGAAAATTAGAGCTATGATTGATCATGAAGGAAAGACTGTTGATAAAGCCTTTCCATCAATGCCAGTAGAGATACTTGGAATGAACGCCTCTGCTTTTGCAGGCGCTGAGTTCTATGTTACAGAGAATGAAGACAAAGCAAAAGAGATAATAGAATTTAAGAAAGACCATTCTCCAGGAAAACAGAGTATTTTAAAAGCCAAAGACAAAACAACTTTATTTGAAAAAAAGGATGATAAAGAAGAATTAAATATTCTAATCAAATCTGATGTACAAGGTTCTAGCGAAGCACTAAAAACAGCGATTAATAAAATAGAGCACGCTGAAGTAAAAGCGAACATAATTTTGTCTGATATAGGTATGATAAATGAATCCGATGTTTCCTTAGCAAAAGCATCTAATGCTATATTAATAGGATTTAATGTTAAACCTAATAGAGAAGCAAAAAAATTAGCTGAAGAACAAAATATTGAAATTAAATATTTCAACATAATTTACGAATCTCTTGAATATATTGAAAAAGCTTTATCGGGACTCTTAGAACCTGATATAAAAGAAACTGTAGGTGGTTCAGCTGAGATTCAAAAGATCTTTAAAGTATCAAATGCAGGAAAAATTGCAGGATCGAAAGTTCTAAACGGAGAGATAAAAAATAAATCTAAGGCTAGATTGATACGGGACGGTGCAGTTGTTTACACAGGAGAAATTTCAAGTATATTTAGAGAAAAAAATCAAGTTAAGTCAGTAACAACAGGCCTAGAATGTGGAATAAGTTTAAAAGATTTTATAGATTTTAAAGAGAAGGATATTATAGAGTCTTTTCATGCTGAAAAAATTGAAAGAAAAATTTAATGAAAAAGGATAATCAGAATCAAGCATTTAGCCAAAGACAATTAAGAGTTGGAGAGTTAGTCAAACAAAATTTGGGTGAAATTTTTATTAGAAATGAAGCTAAAATTCCCTCAATTAACACCAAAGTTATTACAGTAACCGAGGTAAGAATGACACCAGACTTAAAAACTGCAAGGGCATACGTTATTCCACTTGGCGGTGTAGATATGAGTTTAACCGTAAGCATCTTGACGGAGTACGCTCATCTTGTTAGAAAAGCATTGTCAAAAAAACTTGATATTAAGTTTCTTCCTAAACTTGCATTTGTAGAAGATAATTCTTTTGAATATGCTGAGAAAATAGAAAGATTGATTAAAAAAAATAGAAAAAATGAAACAGAAAAAAAAGAGTATAATTAAGTCATTAGGAGTTCATGACAAAGACGTAGGTTCTACGGAAGTACAAATAGGTTTGTTAACAGATAAAATAACTAAATTAGCTGAACATTTTAAGACTGCTAAAAAAGACAAACATTCTACAGTGGGATTAACAAAGTCAGTAAACAGAAGAAAAAAGTTATTGACGTATTTAAAAAGAAAAAATCCTGACTCATATACCAAAGTATTAAAACAATTAAATTTAAGGAAATAATGTTTAAAATTCACAAAGAAGAAATAGAAATTAATGGAAAAAAAATAACACTTGAAACCGGAAAAGTAGCTAGGCAAGCTGATGGAGCGATTATCGCTTCATGCGGTGAAACAGTTGTAATCGCTACTGCAGTTGGAGCAAAAAAATTAAAAGAAGATCAAGATTACTTTCCTTTATCAGTTAACTATCAAGAAAAGTATTATGCAGCTGGAAAAATTCCTGGAGGTTATTTTAAAAGAGAAGCAAGACCTACAGAGGCTGAAACTCTAATTTCTAGATTAATAGATAGACCAATTAGACCTTTATTCCCCTCAAGCTTTATGAATGAAGTTCAATTATTACCTACAGTGTTATCATATGATGGAGAAAATCAACCAGATATTTTATCTATAATTGCTTCCTCTGCAGCTTTAGCTATATCAGGGCTTCCATTTCAAGGCCCAATTGCAGCAAGCAGAGTTGGTTATAAAGATAAAAAATATTTATTAAACCCAACACCTGAAGAATTAAAAGAGTCAGAACTAGATTTAGTTGTAGCTGGAACTAAAGATGCAGTATTAATGGTAGAGTCAGAAACATCTGGGTTGTCCGAAAAAATAATGTTAGATGCAGTAAAATTTGGACATGAAAATTTTATTCCAATAATAAAAGCGATAGAGTCTTTATCAAAAAAAGCAGGAAAACCAAAATGGGAAGTTGAAGAAATAGATCATTCTAGTGTTAAAAAGAAAATTGCCGCTTCTTTTGAAGCAGATTTAAGAAAAGCATTCAAAGAAATTGATAAGAAAAAAAGATCCACTGCAATATCAGAGATAGAAACAAAATGTAAAGAAATGTTTGTGGAGGACGAAAATGTTACAGAAAATCAAGCCATGGGGCAACTTAAGTCACTAGAAAAAGACATTGTCAGAACTGCAATTTTGAAAGATAAAAAAAGAATTGATGGAAGAAGTCTCGCTGATGTAAGGCAAATTAAATGTGAAGTAGGTGTACTACCTAGAACACATGGGTCTGCTTTATTTACTAGAGGTGAAACCCAAGCTCTTGTTGTAACAACTTTAGGAATGTCTGACGATGAACAAAGATTGGAGAGTTTAGATGGTATGCAAAGATCTAACTTTATGCTTCACTACAACTTTCCTCCCTTTTCTGTAGGCGAATGTGGAAGGATAGGGACAGGCAGAAGAGAAATAGGTCACGGAAAATTAGCTTGGAGAGCAATACATTCTTCATTGCCAAAAAAAGAAAATTTTCCTTACACATTAAGGGTCGTTTCTGAGATTACTGAGTCAAATGGTTCATCTTCAATGGCCACAGTTTGTGGAACTTCTTTATCTTTAATGGATGCAGGAGTGCCAATAAAAGAGCCAGTAGCTGGCATAGCTATGGGCTTAATTAAAGAAGGTGATAAATTTTCGGTATTATCAGATATATTAGGAGATGAGGACCACCTAGGCGATATGGATTTTAAAGTTGCTGGAACTAAAGATGGTATTACTTCACTTCAAATGGATATAAAAATCACTGGTATTACGTTTGAAATAATGGAAAAAGCTTTAGACCAAGCTAAAGCTGGAAGAGAAAGTATATTGTCAGAAATGAATAAGGCGATAAAGTCCTCAAGAAAAGAATTTTCTAAGCACACTCCTAAAATGGAAACTTTGCAAGTAGACAAAAAAGATATTGCTACAGTAATAGGTAAAGGTGGAGCAACTATAAGAGAAATAGTTGAAACATCAGGTGCAAAAGTAGATGTAAAAGATACTGGAGAAGTTACTGTCGCAGCGCCAGACGAAGAGTCTAGAAACAAAGCTATGGAAATTATTAAAAGTCTTGTAGCAAAACCTGAGATGGGAAAAATTTATAAAGGTAAAGTCGTTAAAATAATGGAATTTGGAGCATTCGTAAATTTTTTAGGAAAACAAGATGGTTTAGTTCATATATCAGAACTAGCAGAAAAAAGAGTTGCTAAAGTAGGAGATGTTGTAAAAGAAGGCGATGAAGTTTCAGTTAAAGTAGTTGGTTTTGATCGAGGAAAAGTTAAATTATCGATGAAACAAGCATCTGCGTAAATTAGCTAATATTTTTTGGATCAGGCATCCCAACTTTATTATATCCAGCGTCAACGTAATGAATCTCACCTGTAACCCCTGCAGCTAGATCACTTAATAAATATAAAGCAGAATTACCAACATCATCAATATTTACATTTCTTTTTAAGAATGAATGATCCTCATTCCACTTGTATAAAAATTTTGCATCCCCGATTGCTGAAGCAGCTAGAGTTTTAATTGGACCAGCGCTGATAGCATTAACTCTTATCTTTTTGCCACCAAGGTCTCTTGCTAAATATTTAACACTTGCTTCAAGGGCAGATTTGCAAACTCCCATTACATTGTAATTAGGAATAGCTTTGTTTGACTCATAAGTTAGAGTTAGCAAACTTCCATTTTCATTCATTATTTTTGAAGCTTCTTTTGCCACCTCAGTAAATGAAAAGCATGAAATTAACATGCTTCTTAAAAAATTTTTTCTCGTTGTATCAAGATACTGTCCTGAAAGTTCTGCTTTATCTGAAAAAGCTACCGCATGAACAACAAAGTCTATTTTTCCCCATTTAGATTTTATATCTTCAAAAAGTTTAACTACCTCTTCATTGTTTTCAACATTACAACTGAGAGTAAAATCTGAATTTACTGATTTTGCTAAAGGAACTACTCTTTTTTTTAAAGCATCACCCAAATAAGTAAACGCAAGTTCAGCTCCGTTCTCAGCTAATTTTTTTGATATACCCCAGGCTATGGACCTATCATTTGCTACACCCATTATTAAACCTTTTTTACCTTTTACTAAGCTCATAAATTAAACTTTCTCAAAAACCAGCGCAGCGTTTGTCCCTCCAAAACCAAAACTATTAGACATGATAGAATTTAAAGTGACATTTTTTTCTACTTTTGTAACTATGGGAAAATTTTTGGCCTCTTCATCAATCTCATTAATATTAATTGATGCAGAAATAAAATTATTTTTCATCATGATTAAACTGTAAATTGCTTCATGAACCGAAGTAGCTCCTAGAGAGTGCCCAGATAATGATTTTGTAGAACTTATTTTTGGTATTGAGTCTTTAAAAACCTGTTTAACCGCCTTCAATTCAGTAATGTCTCCCACAGGAGTAGAAGTTCCATGAGTATTTATGTAATCAATTTTATTTTTACTAGTATTTAATGCCATTTGCATACATCTAGCTGCCCCTTCTCCAGAAGGAGCCACCATATCATATCCGTCTGAAGTTGCACCGTACCCCGTTAACTCAGCGTAAATTTTTGCTCCCCTAGCTTTAGCATGCTCATATTCCTCTAAGACTAAAACACCACCACCTCCAGAAATAACGAAGCCGTCTCTAGTCTTATCGTAAGGTCTAGAAGCTTTTTCTGGCGAGTCGTTGTATTTTGAAGATAAAGCAGTCATAGCATCAAACATAGCTGTCATAGCAAAGTGAACTTCATCACTCCCTCCAGCAAATATTATTTTTTGTTTTCCCAATTGAATTAATTCCATTGCATTTCCAATGCAGTGACCGCTGGTAGCGCATGCTGAACTAATAGTATAATTTACTCCTTTTATTTTAAATGGAACCGCTAATGTTGCAGAAGCAGTGCTTGCCATGGTTCTAGGAACAACAAAAGGTCCCATTAATTTCGGAGTTTTAGCTCTAGTTTTATCTGCTGCTAATATGACATTTTCAATAGAAGGGCCGCCTGATCCCATGACCATTCCAGTAAAAATATTACTAACATCTTTTTCTTCTAAGCCAGAGTCTTTCACCGCTTCATTCATAGCAATATAATTATAAGCTGAGCCAGATCCCATAAATCTAATTATTTTTCTATCTATATAATCTGAAATCTTTATTTGTGGTTTCCCATGAACATGGCTTTTTAAGTTTAATTCTTTGTATTCTTCACAAAAAGAAATACCTGATTTTGAATTTAATAATGATTTAAAAACTTCATCTTGATTATTACCAAGACATGATACTATTCCTAGACCTGTCACAACTACTCTCTTCATTGTTTAAACAATCCTACTTTTAAATTTTCAGCAGTATAAATTGTTTTTCCATCAGCATTTAAAATTCCATTGGCTAAACCAACTGCTGTACCCTCTTTTTTAAGAATTCGTTTCATATTTATTTCATAAGTCGCCATTTTCACTTTTTTTAGAACTTCTCCGGTAAATTTTACCGAACTTACACCAAGTGCTCTTCCCTTTCCTGGTTCACCGGTCCAACCTAAAAAAAATCCTACTAATTGCCACATTGCATCTAAACCTAGACAACCAGGCATAACCGGATCTTCTTGGAAATGACAATCAAAAAACCAAAGGTTATCTTTAATATCAAGCTCAGCCTTAATTAAACCTTTTTTAAATTCTCCTGTATCTTTTTTTATTTCAGTAATTCTATCAAACATAAGCATTGGAGGTAGTGGCAACTTAGCATTGCCTTTTCCAAAAAGCTTCCCTTTTCCACAATCAATTAATTCTTCGTAACTATAGCTATTTTTTTGCATATTTTAAAAACTCTTTTACTTGATTTAACAAAGGTTTCATATATATTTGTGTTTAGAATCATTATAAACTAAGAGAAAAACAGTAAAAAACGTGAAAAAAACAAATATTTTAAATAAATTAAGATCTTCTGGTCTAAGACCAACAAAACAAAGAGTTGAAATAGCTAAATTTTTATTCGATAGAGAAAAAACTTTTCATTTTACCGTTGAAAGCTTAAATAAACTTTTAACAAAAAAAACTACAAGCAAATTTGCATTAGCAACTATTTACAATACAGTTCATGCTTTTAAAGCAGCAGGACATTTAGCCGAAGTAGATGTTAGAGGTAATAAAAAAAAAACTTATTTTGATACCAATGTAACAAACCATCACCATTTTTATGATACTGAAACTTCGGAATTAATCGACATTGATGAAAAAGAAATAGTTTTTGAAAAAATTCCAAAGGCACCGAACGGAAAAAAAATAAAAAATTTAGAGGTATTTATTAACTTAAAAAATTGATAGTTTGTCGCTTGTGTTTCACTTTAGAGTTATTATAAGTTATTAAAAAATAGGAGATCAAATGAGTGTAGAATTTAAAAAAAATGGAAACGGTAAATGCCCTGTAATGCATGGTAGCATGACTGAGTCTTCAACACCAACGCATTGGTGGCCAAAAAATCTTAATCTAGATATTTTGCATCAGCATGACTCAAAAACAAATCCTATGGATAAAAAATTTGATTACAAAAAAGAAGTAAAAAAATTGAACTTTAAAGGAATTAAAAAAGATTTACTTAAATTAATGACTGATAGTCAAGAGTGGTGGCCAGCTGACCTTGGGCACTACGGAGGTCTGTTTATCAGAATGGCTTGGCATTCAGCTGGAACCTACAGAATAGCTGACGGACGTGGAGGTAGTGGGACTGGAAACCATAGATTTGCTCCTTTAAATTCTTGGCCTGACAATACTAATTTAGATAAAGCTAGACGTTTACTCTGGCCGATAAAGAAAAAGTATGGAAATAGAATTAGTTGGGCCGATTTAATGATACTAGCAGGAAACATGGCTTATGAGTCAATGGGATTAAAAATGTACGGATTTTCATTTGGAAGAGAAGATATATGGCACCCAGAAAAAGATGTTTATTGGGGCTCGGAGAAAGAATGGCTTCAAGATAAAAGATATTCAAATAATGGTAACCGTAAATCACTAGCAAACCCTTTAGCAGCAGTGGTCATGGGTTTAATTTACGTGAACCCAGAAGGTGTTGATGGTAAACCAGACCCTTTAAGAACTGCTCACGATGTAAGAGAAACTTTTGGTAGAATGGCTATGAACGATGAAGAAACATGTGCATTAACAGTCGGAGGTCATTCAGTTGGTAGAGCTCACGGGAATGGTGACGCTTCTTTACTAGGTCGAGAGCCTGAAGCCGGAGAAATTCATGAGCAAGGATTCGGATGGAACCGTAAAGGAGGCGGAGGTTTAGGTGTAAACCAAGTGACTAGTGGAATCGAGGGAGCTTGGACTACACACCCAAATAAATGGGACGACTCATACTTAAAACTTTTATTAGATTACGATTGGGAATTAAAAAAAAGCCCAGCAGGTGCAAATCAATGGGAGCCAATAAACATGAAAGAAGAAGACAAGCCAGTCGACTTGGCTAACACTTCAGTTAGACGAAACCCTATAATGACTGATGCAGATATGGCCATGAAAATGGATCCAAGTTATAGAAAAATTTCTGAAGCATTTAGAAACGATCATAAATATATGACCGACTCATTTACAAGAGCATGGTTTAAGTTAACCCACAGAGATATGGGTGCAAGAAAATATTACATAGGACCCGATATTCCAAAAGAAGATTTGATTTGGCAGGATACAGTTCCTCAAGGAAAAAAGAACTTTAGCGTTGCAAAGGCAAAAAAGTTGATCGAGGCCACTGGTCTTAAAAACTCAGATTTAATAATTACTGCTTGGGATAGCGCAAGAACTTATAGAAGAACTGATTGTAGAGGCGGAGCAAACGGAGCAAGAATTCGACTATTGCCTCAAAAAAAATGGGAAGGCAATGAGCCAACTAGACTAAATAAAGTTTTAGACAAATTGGAAAAGGTAGCCAAAAAGGTCAAAGCTAGTGTAGCAGACATTATAATTTTGGCTGGAAATGTTGGCTTAGAAAAATCTATTAAAAAAGCCGGTTACAAAATTAATGTACCTTTTTCACCTGGGAGAGGTGATGCAACGCAAGACCAGACTGATATTGACTCTTTTAAAGTATTGGAACCCTTACATGATGCATTTAGAAATTGGGTAAAAGAAGAATACGCTGTTAGCCCAGAGGAAATGATGTTAGATAGAGCGTCATTAATGAACTTATCTGCAAAAGAAATGACAGTTTTAATTGGAGGAATGAGGGCACTAGATACAAATCATGGAAATACAAAGCATGGAGTATTTACTAACAAACCTGGAGCTTTAACAAACGATTTTTTTGTTAATTTAACTGATATGAAATTTACTTGGAAACCGTTATCCAAGGATTTGTATGAACTAGTTGATCGTAAATCAAAAAAAACAAATTTTACTGCCACAAGAGTAGATTTAGTATTTGGTTCTAACTCTGTTTTAAGATCTTATTCAGAAGTTTACGCGCAAGATGACAATAAAGAGAAATTTATAAAAGACTTTATACAAGTGTGGACAAAAATAATGAATGCGGACAGACAAGAATTAAAAAAACTTAATTAATAATGGAAAACTTAAAGTTTAAAGAAAATATTAAATCTCTTAATAATAAACTAGAAGATTTTTATAAAGTTCCTTATCTAAAATTTGATATAAGTAGATTGAGATCCGATTTAGAAAAAATTTTAAAAAAAAAAGAATTCAACACTTTGGGAATCAAATGTTTTGGTGCTATTTCTTTAAACCAAATACCTGGAGACAAATCTTCAATTGAAGGACATAATATTAGAGGTACTTACTGGACCATTCCAAATGAGAACGGCAAAGAAGCAGAAAGAGATCAACCTGTAGAAGAGTCAAAGTACACTCAACTAGTTTCTGATTTTAAGGGCACATACTTTGAAGAGGTATATAATACTTTAAAAAATCATTTCAAACTTGGAAGAGTTAGAATTTTACTAAAAGAACCTAGATCTACTTTGAGTTGGCACAGGGATCCTGAGCCTAGACTTCATATTCCAATAATTACCAATCAAGGCTGCAGGATGGTAATCGAAAACGTTTGTAAGCATATGCCTGCAGACGGCTCAGTAACAATTACCAATAATTTAAAGTATCACAATTTTTTTAATGGTGGCGAACAAGCTAGAATCCATCTGGTTGCCTGTATGTTAGAAAGTCCATTTTTAAATTAAAGTCTTCCCCACAAACCATCTTTTTTAACCCAACCAGAAAATTTATCAATTTCAACCTTACACCAATCTTCTTTACACTTTTTTATAATACACAGCCTACCCTTTTCTAAAATGACTAAAGGTTTAGAGTATACAGTGGGATTTTTGAAAACTAACAGCTCTTCATTGCTTACAATAGCTGCCTTTTTTTTTGATAATTGAGATATATGTATCCATCCAGAATTATTTTCATGATCCTTAATTTTTCTGAAATTATAAGACTTATCTTGCACTAAAACAGGAAGATATTTTTTTGTATAAAAAATTTTTATAGGATAATCAAACGAAGGTCCTTGTCTTAAATTTACTTTTTCGTTTCTTAAGGTTAAAAAATATTCACTATCAGCTAGAAGTGGATTCGTAAGAAAAAAGAAAAGAATAATTATTTTTTTGTACATTCTTTTATACAGTTAAGGTTTTTAGATAGCTTTATTTTCCTAAAATCAGATCTAAGAGAATTAAAAACTAGAACTTTTCCAATCATGTCATTTTTTTTACCTAGTATAGTTTTAATAACTTCATTAGCTTGTAAAGATCCAGCTATACCAGCAAGAGTAGAAACAACTCCATCGGTATCACAATTGTTTTCAGCTTGAGGAGTCTCAGGCATAAAACATCGAAAACAGGGTGTATTTTTTTTTTTAAAATTAAAGTTAAATATCTGTCCATCAAATTTATTTATAGCGGCAGAGATTAGAATTTTCTTATGCTTAAGACAGTAATCATTTATCAAGTACCTAGTTTCAAAGTTGTCTGAACCGTCACAAATAATATCAAATTTGTTGCATATATTTTTAATATTTTGCTTATTTATTTTCTTTTTAAAAGTTCTAACTTTAATTTTATTATTTATCTTGTTCATTTTTTTTTTGACCTGAAGTACTTTGTACTTTCCAATATCATCAGTGGTAAATAATATTTGTCTATTTAAATTTGACAATTCAACTTTGTCATGATCTACAATTCCAATATTTTGAACTCCAGAATTTGCCAAATATAACAACAAGGGACATCCTAAACCCCCCGCTCCAACAACAAGAATTTTCGCAGAGAATATTTTTTTTTGACCTGAGATACCTAATTCTTTTAAGATAATTTGTCTTGAAAATCTTTTTAAGTCACTGTTAGTAATTTTCATTGCGAACTATTTCGTCCCCGTTGATCCAAATCCACCTGAACCTCTGATGGTTTTTGAGAGCTCTTCAGTATCTTCTATCTTAGCCTGAACTACTGGACACAAAACCATTTGGGCAATTCTGAGCCCGTTTTCGACAATAAATTTTTTTTTACCAAGATTAATTAAAATAACCTTAACTTCTCCTCTGTAATCTGCATCGATAGTGCCGGGTGTATTCAATACACTTACATTATTTTTTGCAGCTAACCCTGATCTAGGTCTTATTTGAATTTCAAATCCTGTAGGTATCGATAGAGAAAATCCAGTTGGCACAATAGCTTTTTCCCCTGGATTAATTTCTATATTTTCTTTCATGTAAGCAGCTATATCCATTCCAGAGGAGCCAGAAGTCTCATATTTTGGAATTATTACATTTTTGGAAAAACGCTTAATTAAAAGTTTTGTCATCAACTAAAAATTTATCTATTATTTTTTTTGCAATTATACTGGCAATATAACTTTTTTTATTTTTAGGAATTGATTCCACTTTGCCTTTTTTATTTATAATTGAAACTTTATTATATTCACTATTAAAACCCGTATTTTTTTTAGATACATCATTAGCTATTATAATATCGCAATATTTTTCTTTTAATTTTTGATATGAATTAGATATTAAATTTTCAGTTTCAGCAGAAAAACCGACAACTATTCTTGGTCTATTTTTATTGTTTTTTCCAATAAATTCAAGAATATCAGGATTTTTCTCCAGACGCACAACGTCCAAAATATCTTTACTTTTTCTTAATTTATTTTTTGCAATAGTTCTTGGTTTAAAGTCAGATACAGCCGCAGCACAAATTGCTATATCAACTGGCAATGAATTTTTTACTTTTTCTAACATTTCTTTGGCAGAAGTCACATTTTTGACTTTAACATCTTTAGAAAAATTTATACTTGAAGGCCCAGCAATAAGTGTAGTTTTAACCCCTAATTTAGATAAAGCCAAAGCTATTTCATATCCTTGTTTTCCACTTGACTCATTAGAGATATATCTTACAGGATCCAAGTATTCTTTTGTCGACCCAGTTGTTACCAAAGCACTAATTTTTTTTCTTTCACGAGATCTTTATCAGTAAAGTAATTTTTTATATAACTAAATATTTGTCTTGGACTACTCATTTTTCCTTCACCATATTCTCCACAGGCCATTGAACCTTTTACTGGTCCTATGAACTTATATCCGTAGTCCAATAGTAATTTCATATTTTCTTGAGTAGCCTTATGAAGCCACATTCTGATATTCATAGCAGGAACTAAAATAATTTCTTTGTTTGATGCCAACATTACTGTGGTTGCTAAATCTTCTGCTTTTCCAGAAGCTAATTTAGTCATTAGATTTGCTGTTGTTGGAGCTACCAAGATTATATCTGCCCATCTTGATAAAGAAATATGATCTATTTCTGACTCATTATTTACATCAAAAATATCTTCATATGGTTTATTATTTGTTAAAGATGCTACAGATAAAGGAGTGACAAACTGTTTTCCACTTTTTGTGATTATTGATTTGACAATAAAGCCATTTTTTTTCAAAAGTCTAATTAAGTCTAGGGTTTTATAGGCCGCTATTCCACCGCCAATAATCAAAAGAATCTTTTTGCTTTTTAATTTCATATATAATTAAAATACTAATAAAATAAAAATTACAACACCTAAAATAGCAAACACAATATTATTTCTTAAACTTTTTAACTTTAATTCTTCAATTTCTAACGCTTTATTGTTAGAGGTAGCTAAATTAAGCTTTCCCTCAGCTATTAATTGTAGCGCGTAGTTCGCTTTATCCATAAATCCTGGGAAGTCTGGAATTCTTTTAAAAATTTCAGCTGAAGTATTAATTGCATTGTCTAAACCCGTTTTAGGACTTTTTAAATTTTTTATCCAATCTTCTAAAATTGGTCTTGAAACTTCCCAAATATTTGTTTCAGGATATAATTTTCTTGCTACACCCTCTACAACGACCATAGTTTTTTGAAGAAGCAAAAGTGGAGTTTGAGTTGTCATATTAAACTTTTCAGTAATTTCAAATAATTGAGCTAAAAGATTGCCTCCAGAAATATCTTTTATAGACTGCCCAAATATTGGTTCTCCAACGGATCTCAAGGCTTGAGCAAATTCTTCTTTTGATACATCTTGAGGAACTAATCCTGCCTTAAAATGTACTTCAGCTACTTTAGTGTAGTCTCTTTGTATAAAACCATAAAGTATTTCAGCTAAATACATTCTGTTATTTTTATCTAATCTACCCATTATCCCAAAATCCACAGGAATTATATTTCCATTTTTATCTACAAATAAATTTCCTTGATGCATGTCTCCATGAAAAAAACCATCTCTTACTGCTTGTCTTAAAAAATGTTGTATTAAGCTTTCAGCTAAGTTTTTTAAATCTATGCCAGATTCTTCAATTATCTTTTGCTCTCTTATAGACACTCCTTCAACTTTATCTAAAGTTAGAACTCTTTTTGAAGTGTAGTTCCAATAAATTTTTGGAACATTAAAACCTTTATCGTGAATTGTATTTTCATATAGTTCATTCGCAGCAGCGGCTTCGAATCTTAAATCCATCTCTATGTTAGTAATTTCTCTTAAGAGATGTACCACTTCTACAAGTTTTAATCGTTTAGTTTTTTTAATGGTATTTTCAATAATATAAGCAAACAGCATCAAAGCATCTAATTCTTCGTTAAAGAGTTTTTCTATTTCAGGGCGTAAAATTTTTATAGCAACTTCTTTTGACTCACCATTTATTTTTATTTTTGCTATATGAACTTGTGCTATAGATGCAGCTGCAATAGGTTCCTTTAAATCAAAAATATTTTTAAATTGCTCTTCCCCGATCTCTTTTTTTAAAATTTTTTTAGCTTCGATTAAATCAAATGCTGGCAATTTATCCTGAAGTTTTTCAAGATCGTTAGCCATATCTTGTCCTATAATATCTGGTCTAGTAGCTAAAAATTGCCCTAGTTTTATAAAAGTCGTACCCATTCCTTGCAAAGCATCACAAAGTTTTTCGCCAGGTTTTTTTAAGTTATTTACATATTTTTTTTCAGAACCAATGGAAATAAAATTGAAAAAAATTTTTATAATAGTAGGTATGTTATAAATTTCATGAATTGTATCTATAGCCCCTGAGGATCCCAATTTTCTTCCAATTTTGAACAGCTGAAAAATCCTATTAAACATTTTAAATTTTCCATCCAGAGTGAATCGCAGAAATTCCATTACTTAAATTTCTAAATTCAACACTATTAAATCCGTTATCTTTCATTAATTTTGACAACTGTTCTTGGTTATAAAACTTATCTATACTCGATACTAAGTATTCATAGGGTTCTGGATTACCCAGAACTAGCTTGCCTATTAATGGTATCAATTTTGAATATTTACTGTAAGCTTTGCTTAATAATTCATTTTCTACTTTTGAAAATTCCAAACACATAAACCTTCCTCCAGGTTTCAAAACTCTTAATGCCTCTTTTAAACATTTTTCAATATTAGTTACATTTCTGATCCCGTAACTTATAGAATAAAAATCAAAAGTATCACTTTTAAAAGGCAACTCTTCTGCAGGTGCAAGTTCCCAAAAAATATTTTTATGTTTTTTTAGTTTATCTTTTCCCATCTCAAGCATATTTTTATTTGGTTCAACACAAAAGATTTTACAAGAACTATTTGTTTTTTTATTAAATATTTTAGCCAGGTCTCCAGTTCCAGATGCAACATCTATTAATTTAGTGTTTTTTCTAGGTCGCATCCAATCAATCATATTTTTTTTCCAAACTCTATGAATTCCTAGCGACATCACGTCATTCATAAAGTCATATTTTTCATAAACTTTAGTAAAAACGGAGTTGACTAGTTTAGTTTTATCTTCAATATGTATGCTCATAAAATAAATTATATGCCAGAATTGCCTGAAGTTGAAGTTGTTAAAAGGTCACTAAAAAATAGCATTAAAGACTTAACCATAAAAAAAATGACTATTAACAGCAATAAACTAAGATATGAAATTAAAAAAAGAGATTTTAATAAAATAATAAATAAAAAGATTCTATCAATTAAAAGAAGATCAAAATATTTACTTATAATTTTAAGCCGAGGGTTAACCATATTAGTCCACTTAGGTATGACAGGAAAATTCTTTATAGTTAATGAGAAAGGAAAAAAAAGTAAAACTAGTTTTTATTATCAGATAAATAATAAAGATCATAAACACGATCATATTATTTTTCACTTTAATAAAAACAAAAGGTTAATATATAACGATATAAGAAAATTTGGTTTTATAAAAATAATATCTTCTACTAACTTAAAAAAAAATTTACATTTAAAATTTTTAGGGCCTGAACCTTTATCAGAAAAGTTTAATTTAAAATATTTTAAAAAAAACATAATTAATAAAAAAAAGAAATTAAAAGACACTCTAATGGACCAGAAATTTGTATCTGGACTGGGAAATATTTACGTTAATGAAATACTTTTTTTAAGCAAGTTGAACCCTACTAAAGCTACAAAATCGCTTAAAAGTGCAGACATGCTCAAAATATTATATTTTACTAAGAAAATACTTAAAAAGTCTATAAAAACAGGAGGTTCATCAATTAAAAATTTTAAAGATAGTTATGGTGAGAGTGGCAAATTTCAACAACTGTTCAATGTATATGCAAGAGAGGGTGAAAAATGTACAAAAAATAAATGTGGCGGTATTATAAAAAAAAGCAATATATCTAATCGATCTTCATTTTTTTGTTCAACTTGTCAGAAATAAAAAGTTGACCCTGATATTTTAGGCATATATACAAGCAACAATAATGCCAAACACAAAATCAGCAATAAGAAGAGTAAGAAGAGTTAAAAAGCAAACTGCAATTAATAGGATAAGGAAAAGTAAGTACAGAACTGCAGTAAAAAAAATGGAAAAACTTGTCCAATCGGGCTCAAAAGATAAAATTAAAACTTTTTTTCCTAAATTTCAGTCAATTCTCATGCAGGTTGTTAAAACTGGAGTTGTAAAAAAAAAAACAGCTTCAAGAAAAATTTCAAAGATTTCTAAAAGACTATCTAAATAATTTTAAAACTTTAACAATCTAAAGTTGTTACAAAACTTTAGCAAAATAGTAAAAAAAATTGAATTAAACTAGATATAGTATTTGTTCTATTTTAGTTGCAACAGATAAATTTTTTTTTTTTTAAATTAAAATTCTCGATTTACGATAAACATACAACCTGAGTCGAATTTTTTTTTTAAATTTGAAAATAATTCTTGCTTAAAACAAATTTTAAAAATAAATATTAATTTCATTTTATTTAATTACATGGAAAAAAAATCTAACATAGTTAAGAACATATTTGTTTCTGAAGAAGAAAAAACTCTTGATTGGCCTGAAGTACAAAAAGCTTTTGAGAAAACTTTAGGGACAAAAATTTTTTCAAGCTGGCTGAAAGATATATCTTTAGTTAAAGAATATAATGATTACTTGATATTGAGTGTACCGACTAGATTCATCAGGGACTGGATTGTTTCAAGGTATTTAGATAAAATTTTGGAACAGATTAAAACTTTTAAAAAAAGCTTAAATAGGGTCGAGTTTAAAATTTCTGATGAGAGTAGAGTCTCTAATGATAATTTAAAAATTAACACTATAAATCCGATTACAGAAATTAAAGACTCAATTCTTAACTACAATCGATTAAATCCAAATTTAAGTTTTAAAAACTTTATTGAAGGCAAAAGTAATGAAATTGCTCTTTCTTCCTCAAAAAAAGTTTGTGAACAGACGTCTAGATATAATCCTTTGTTTATTTATGGGGCAGTAGGGCTAGGAAAAACTCATTTATTAAATGCAATTGGATTAGAGTTACAATCAAAAAATAATGTAATGTTTATATCTGCAGAGAGATTTATGTACCACTTTATCAAGTCAATTAAAAAAAACGACATGGTAAATTTTAAAGATTTCTTTAGAAAATCATCAGTCTTTATAATAGATGATATTCAATTTATCAGGGGCAAAGAAGGATTACAGGAAGAATTTTTTCACACTTTTAATAGTCTAATCGAAAAAAGTTCTCAAATTATTATTTCTGCTGATAGACCGCCCATGAAACTAGATCGTGTTCAAGAACGCATTAAATCGAGATTGTCAGGTGGCTTAATCGTAGATATTGATACCCCTGATCAAGAATTAAAAGTGAAAATTTTGAAAAGAAAATTAGAAGAAACCCAAAATCAATTTAAAGAAAATTGTAATATATCTGATGAAGTTTTACAGTTTGTAGCTAATGAAAGTAAAACAAATATAAGGGAATTAATAGGCGTTCTTAATAGACTTATAACTTTTAGCAGAATACACAAAAAAACTCTTACCATTAGTGATTGTAAAAATATTTTAAAGGACGTTTTTAATCAAACAAAAATTATTACAGTAGATAAAATTCAAAATACAGTCTCTAATTTCTTTAATATTTCATTGACTGACATGTTGTCTCAACGCAGGTCTCGACCTCTTGCTAGACCCAGGCAAATAGCAATGTTTCTTGCAAAAAAAATGACTACTAGATCCTTGCCTGAAATTGGAAGACGTTTTGCTAACAGAGATCATACAACTGTTATTCACGCTGTAAAAACTATTACACGCTTAACAGAAAAAGATGACGAGATGAAAAAAAATATTAATCAAATCAAAAGTACACTTTTAGAAGAGTAGAATGAATGCAGTTTTCAATTAAAAGAGATGAATTACTTAAGTCATTAAATTTTGTTCAAGGAGTAGTTGAAAAAAAGAATACCCTTCCTATTTTATCAAATGTTCTAATAGACGCAAAAGCAAATAAGATCAGAATAGTAGCCACAGATTTAGATCTAGTATTTTATGATGAAATCGATAAAGTTAAGATTGTTAAAGAGGGAAGTTCTACTACTTCAGCAACAGTTCTTTATGATATTTTAAGAAAAATATCATCCAATGCTGATATCAGTTTTGATTTAAAAAGTACAAATAAGCTTAGTTTAAGAACAGAAAGTTCAGACTTTAATCTACTATGTTTACCAGTAGATAATTTTCCAAATTTTTCAGATAATTTTGACGATAATGAAATAATATTAAATAAAAATAATTTTTTATCTTTACTGAATAAATCCAAAATATCTATATCTAATGATGACACTCGTCATTACTTAAACGGAGTCTTTCTGCATTTAACAGAGTCAGGTGATCAAACTTATTTGACCGGAGTTTCTACAGACAGCCATAGACTGTCTTCTAGCAGTATACAAGTAGATAAAGGTGCAAAATTGTCTTCATTAATTATACCGAAAAAAACAATTTTCCAACTTTGTAGTCTTTTACAAGAAACAGATGAAAAGGTAATAATGCAAACAAGTGAAACAAAAATTCAGTTTAAAATAGGTAATATTAAATTGATTTCAAAAGTAATTGATGGAAAGTTTCCAGATTATAAAAAAGTTGTCCCAGCATCAAATGAAAAAATTTTAACAGTCAGCGCAAAAGACTTTATAGACTCTATTGAAAGAGTCACAACAGTTTCTCTGGACAGAAAGGAAGGAGTAAAGCTTAATATTAGTAAGGACCAAATACAACTTTCAGTCAACAGTACTAATTCAGGTGATGGTAATGAAGTTATTAAAGCAAATTTTAATTCAGAAGCAATGACAATTAGTTTTAATTCTAAATATTTAATAGACATCGCTTCTGAAATTGAAGATAATAATATCCAGCTAAATTTAAAAGACTCAGTTTCACCAGTTTTAATTCAAGATAAATCTGATAAAAATAGTTTTTATGTTATTATGCCAATGAAAATTTAAAAAATTCAATTTCCAGCATTTAATTTCTTAATTTAGCGAAAAACCTTTGGTATCTAACATTAATTTGAGGTCAATCATTCGAGGAGTTTTATAAAATCAAAAAAAAATGATATAATAGCTTATCTTTTTACCATTAAAAATGTCTAAAAATTTAGAAAAAAACAACCAATCCTACGGTGCTGAGTCAATTAAAGTACTTAAGGGATTAGATGCAGTCAGAAAAAGACCTGGCATGTATATTGGTGACACTGATGACGGCTCAGGACTTCACCATATGGTTTTTGAAGTAGTAGATAACGCTATTGACGAGGCACTTGCAGGCTATTGTAAAAATATTTCTATTACGATGAACAAAGACAACACTATAAGTGTCGAAGATGATGGTAGAGGTATTCCCGTAGATATGCATAAAGGTGAAAAAATATCTGCCGCAGAAGTAATTATGACACAACTTCATGCTGGAGGTAAATTTGACCATGACTCTTATAAAGTATCAGGGGGTTTGCATGGAGTCGGAGTTTCAGTTGTCAATGCGCTGTCTGAGAAATTAGAATTAAATATATTTAGAGACAATAAAGAATATTCAATAGTTTTTAAAAATGGTAATTCGTTAAAACCTCTTAAAAAGATTGGATCAACAAAAAAAAAGGGTACCAAAATTACTTTTTTACCCTCTAAGGAGGTTTTTTCTTCAATAAAATTCAGCTCAAATATTCTTCAAAAAAGAATAAGAGAGCTAGCTTTTTTAAACAAAGGTATAGGAATTAACTTAATTGATAAGACTGGAGGAAAACCAAAAGAATTCTTGCACAAATATGACGGAGGTATTTTAGAGTTTGTAAAACACATAAATCAAAAAAAACCTATCTTAGTGAATAAAAATGAAAAGGAAGTTTTCAAAAAACCAATATACATTTCTGCAACAAAGAATAATGTAGTAGTGGATTGTTCATTTGAATGGAACGCAAGCTACAGCGAAGAAGTTTTGCCATTTACTAATAATATTCCTCAAAAAGATGGTGGAACACACTTGTTAGGTTTTAGAAGTGCACTAACAAGAGTAATTAATAAATATTCCTCAGACAAAAATAATAGTAAAAAAAATAAAGTTACTTTATCAGGAGAGGACATAAAAGAGGGGTTAACAGCAGTTTTATCTATTAAGATGCCAGATCCAAAATTTTCTTCTCAAACAAAGGATAAACTTGTATCTTCAGAAGTAAGATTAATAGTAGAAAATATTATTAATGATAAAGTATCAACATGGTTTGATCAAAATCCATCTGTTGCTAAAAGTGTTCTAGAAAAAATCACTCAAGCTGCTTTAGCCAGAGACGTGGCTAGAAAAGCAAGAGATAGTGTTAGAAGAAAAGGATCGTTCGAATTATCAGGTTTGCCAGGTAAACTTGCAGACTGTCAAATTCAAAAGAAAGAAGGTACTGAATTATTTATAGTTGAGGGAGACTCAGCTGGAGGATCAGCAAAACAAGGTCGAGTTAGAGAATTTCAAGCTGTACTTCCTTTAAGAGGTAAAATTTTAAACACATATGTTAACCCAAATGGAAAAAAAAACGGGTCGATTCAAGAAAATGACACCAAAGCACTATCTAAAATGATGTCTTCCAATGAAATTGTAACTTTGATTAATGCACTAGGCACTGGTTCTAAAGATTTTAACATTGAAAACCTAAGATATGATAAAATCGTTATAATGACAGATGCCGACGTAGATGGCTCACACATTAGAACTCTTTTATTAACTTTTTTTAATAATCATCCTTTTAACCAATTAATTGAAAATGGTCACTTATACCTAGCACAACCGCCTCTTTTTAAGGTCACTAAAGGAACAAAGAGTTCTTATATCAAAGATGAAAAAAGCCTCGAAGATTTTATAATTAAAACGGCTGACAAAACTGATAAAAAAATAAAAAAAAATACTCCAGCTTTTGAAAAATTTATGAAAGAACAAAGAGAAAAACTCTCTATACAAAGGTTTAAGGGATTAGGTGAAATGAACCCCGAGGAACTTTGGCAGACAACTTTAAATCCAGATAATAGAACTATGCTTAAAGTTCAATACAGCAAAGGAACAAAAGAAAAATCTAAAGATGACCAAAAAATGATTCAAATTCTAATGGGAGATGAAGTTGCTCCTAGAAAAGATTTTATAACAAATAACGCGCTTGAAGTTGCAAACTTAGATATTTAATAATTTCAATGAATTTTTCTACTCTGTTTAGATTAGATGAGAATCTTCTCTTAGATAAAAAAACTTTAGTCATATTAAGATGGATAGCTATTATCGGCCAATTTTTTGCAGTTACTTTAGTTTTTTATTTCCTTAAATTGGAATTTCCCGTAGGGCTAAGCATAACTATCATTTTTTTTGGTCTTTTAACTAATTTATTTTTACAATTCAAAATAAAATCTTCTCAAATTAAAGATTTACATGCAAGCGTTTATTTAATTTATGACTTGATACAACTGGCATTTTTATTGTATTTAACTGGAGGAATATCAAATCCTTTTTCAATTTTATTAATAATACCAGCTATAGTTTCATCTACATTTTTAAGTTTGGGAACCACATTAATATTGGGAATTTTAACATTGTGCTCATTATATCTTTTAACAATTTTTCATTATCCCCTACCCGGAATTCATGAGCAAGGAATTACTTTTCCAAAATATTATTTAATTGGATATGCTATAGCAATATTAATTGGCTTAGTTTTTTTATGTTATTTTGGTATACGTTTTGCCGGTGAAACAAAAAAAAGATCTAGTGCTTTTAACCAATTACAGCAAGTTATAGCAAAAGAGTATGAATTAGAGTCATTAGGAGGTCAAGCGGCAGCTGCAGCGCATTCTTTGGGCACGCCTTTGTCAACTATTGCTTTAGTTGCAAAAGAGCTTAGAAAAGAAATTGACGAAAAATCTAAGCATTCAAAAGATTTAGATTTGTTAATAAGCCAAACAAAACGTTGTGGTGATATATTAAAAAAGATATCTCAAAAACAAATAGTAGAGGATAAATTTTTAAAAGCAGTAAAATTAGAGGACTTGTTAGTTGAAATTCTTAGAACATTTATGGAAACTTCAGGGAAGTTTATAAAGATCAATTCAGATAACGACAAAAACAAGATTAATATTAAGAGATCGCCGGAGTTAATTTATGGCTTAAGAAATTTTATTGGAAATGCTGTCAAATTTTCAAAAAGCAAGGTTGAAGTAAAAATTTTTAGCAATAAATCTGAAATTATTGTTAAAATCCAAGATGACGGCCCTGGTTTTCCAGAGGATATAATTAAAGTTTTGGGAGAACCTTACATAAAATCTAATGAAGCTTCAGAAAAATCAGGATTAGGTTTAGGCACTTTTTTAGGAAAGACTTTATTAGAACGTGAAGGTGCAAGATTAAAATTTATAAATAAGACAACGGGAAAAGGTGCGGTAGTAGAAATCTCTTGGCCTGTATTAAATTTAGCTTCTAGTGCTTAAACTCAAACGTATAAGAAAGAATTTTATATGCTAATTTAGCTACTAAAAAGTTATAGGAATTAAAGTTTTTAATAGGAGCAAGTTCGTTTATATCAGCTCCAACAACATTAGAGTTTGTACAGACAGTTTTAATAATAGGAATAATATCATCCCACATAAAACCTCCAGGTTCAGGAGTGCCAGTCGCCGGCATAATACTCGAGTCGAATCCGTCAACATCAAATGTAATGTATACATTTTTATTTAAAAAAAATTCTAAAACTTTTTTAATATCCCAATTTCTTTTGTCTTTAGCCCAAAAAATTTTTATTCTATCTTTATTGGTTTCATAATAATTCATTTCTTGAGCAGAGAGGTTTCTTATTCCAAAAGAGATCACCTTGACATTTTTGAAATCTAAACATCTTCTTATAGCACAAGCGTGTGAAAATTTTTCACCCTCATATTCATCTCTTAAATCTGCGTGAGCATCAAAATGTAAAATTACTAATTCATCATATTTTTGAGCAAAAGGTTTAATGGATCCAGGGGTTATAGAGTGTTCTCCTCCAAAGATTAGAGGAAATTTATTTTTAGATATAATTTTTTTATTTATTTGACCTAATTGGTTAATAGCTGCTTGTAGATTTTTTTTAATGGGAAACGGTTTAAGAGTTTTTATGCCTATATACTTGTAGGGTTCTTTTTTTAAATCTTCATCAAATAACTCAACTTGATGAGAGGCTTTAATTATCTCTTTTGGTCCATTTTTAGTTCCGCCTCCATAACTGACAGATTTTTCAAGACCAAAAGGTACAACAACAACTTTGTTTTCAATTTTTGGATCAGCTTCATAACCAAGGAAACCATCTTTTTGCTTTAAATAGTTCATTTAATTTTTAAAGATTTTAGAGAACTCTCTTCTTGGTCTATCTTTCCATTTTTCTCTATGGTAAGCGTCACTCGCAATTAGTGGAAGTACACTAGTAGCTTCTGCAAAAACCATTTGCTCTTTAGTAACATCAACTTTTCCCCAGGAGCTAGCTTCTTTTAAAGTTGAACTACTGCATGCTCCGTCCCTAGTATCCGCTACAGTTATTTGAATTGCATATTTATGCATGTCAACTTTTTTTCCTAACAACTCAGCACAAACAACTGTATCTTGTACGAAGTTTTTTGGCACTCCTCCTCCGATCATCAACAAGCCAGATTGTTTTGATTTAAGTTTGATTTCTGTCAATTCTCTGAACTCCCTAATAGAGTCGATTGTTAAATGATTTTTTGGATTTTGTTCTTGATGCATAACTAAACCAAATCCAGCAGAACTGTCTGTAAATGCAGGACAAAATATGGGAACATTATTATCATACGCAGTTTCAATTAAAGAATTTTTTTTCTTTGCATTAGTTTTTAAATATTTTCCTATTTCCATGATAAATTCCCTAGAAGTATAAGCTTTAGGCTTTAGAGAATTTGCAATTTCACAGATAGTTTTATCACAAAGTTGTAACTCCTCTTCGTCAATGTAAGTATCGTAAATTCTGTCAATATAATTATCTCTTAATTCTGCATCATTTTGAAATTGAGATCCCTGATAATGTTTAAAACCTAAAGCCTCGAAGAAGTCCATGTCAATAATGGAGGCCCCTGTAGCAACTATTGCATCAACCATATTGTACTTTACTAAATCTGTATAAAGATTCATGCAGCCTGCTGCAGAAGTTGAACCAGCTAAAGTTAAAAAAATAGAACAATTTTTGTCTGAAATCATTTCGTTAAAAATACCAGCTGCATTGGCCGTATCTCTGGATGTAAAAGACATTTTACCCATAGAGTCGATGATTTTACGCGCATCGAAAGATGTTATATCTATATGTTCAACAGCTTTATCTAAAAGAGATTTTTTATTGTGTCCAATGTTCGGACTGTTTTTTTTATTCATTAGGCTACCAAGTAATTTACTTTACTTGGATCCTCATAAATTGACATTATAGGTTTATCATGTAACTCAAATATTTCATCTGAGTAAAAACCATTAAATTTTGTTCTAAAAGTAAGACCGTAAGCCCCTAATTGTCCAAGTTCAATATAATCTCCTTCTTTGATATTGTTTGGTAACAAAAATGGTCCCTTCATGTAATCAAGACTATCGCAGGTAGGGCCAAAAAAACTGAAAGCAGTCAATTTTTTGGATTGAGTTCTTCCGTTAGAAATCATTTTACTTGGAAAAATAAAATTAGGTACTCCTGCGTCAAATAAAGCTCCATAGGTCCCGTCATTAATGTAAAGTTTATTTTTTTTTCTCAGTAAAATTTTAACTAACGCTGAACCACTTTCAGCAACAATTGCTCTTCCAGGTTCACAAATTAATTCTGGCATTTTAGATAGTTTTAATTTAGCAAAAGAACCTTTAATCTCTTCAATATAATTACTTAAAGGCTCTGGGTTTAAGTCAGGATATATTGATGGAAATCCACCTCCAACATTAATTGTATCTGGAATTATTTTAGTTTTTTTAATTATATTTCCAACTTCGTTTATCGCTTTAGCAAAAGAGATTTTGTGCATACACTGAGATCCAACATGAAAGCTTATTCCCAACTTTTTTGCATGCTCTTTGCATAATCTTACTAATCCTAATGCTTCACTTGGTAAGGCCCCAAACTTTCTAGACAAATCTATTTCAGCGTGTTCATTTGAAATTGCTATTCTTACGTATAAGTTTAGATCTTTTGCCTGTTTAGTAGATTCAATTATTTTTAATAATTCATCTTTGGTATCTAAAGCAAAATCTCTTACGCCTAATTTAAAGTAAGCTTCTTCGATATTAGCACGACTTTTTATAGTGTGCATAAAATATAATCTAGCGTCAGATTTTAATTTTTTTATTAATTTAATTTCATTTATGGATGCCACATCAAAATGATTAATCCCGTTAGATATAATTTGCTTCAATACCTTTTCGTTCGGATTAGTTTTTACTGCGTAAAGAATTTGTCCAGGAAAATTCTTTTTGAAGAAATCTGTGGAAGTTTTTATAGATTTCGGCCGTATGCAATATACGGGGTAATCGGGCTTTAATGTATTAACTAACTCGTTAACGTCTTTAAATTTTCGCATTTCATGTGTCCCTCTTTAATTTTATACACAGTAAGGTTTCTAAAAAATTTGTATAAAAAAACCTTATCTTTTCGCATTTAAAGTTATTTTGACTCTATGTAAAGAAAAAAAAATTATATATCTGTTGAAAATATCTTTTTGATGCCTATATGTACTATCAATGAGAGGTATAAATAAAATAAGCCAACAGCTTAAAATTACAGATTTTGAGGATAAATCGCTACTCATAGTAGATGATGATGATCCTTTAAGAGGCAGATTAGCCAGGGCAATGGAGAAAAAAGGCTTTATTACCAGCGAGGCTAAAAGCGTCGAAGAGGGGCTAAGACAAGTAGCGAATAAATCCCCTAGATTTGCGGTTGTTGACCTCAGATTAGAGGACGGAAACGGACTAGATGTGATCAAACAGCTTTCAGCTAAAAGGAAAGATTGCAGAATAGTAATGTTAACGGGTTACGGGAATTTACCTACTGCTGTAGCAGCTGTAAAAGCAGGAGCTATTGACTATATTGCTAAACCAGCTGACGCAGATGACGTTGAGTCGGCTTTATTAGCTTCTCCAGAATCAAAAGCTATGCCACCTGAGAACCCCATGTCTGCTGACAGAGTAAAATGGGAGCACATACACCGTGTTTTCGAACTTTGCAACAGAAACGTCTCTGAGACGGCTAGAAGGCTAAAAATGCACAGAAGGACTCTTCAGAGAATACTATCTAAAAGATCTCCACGATAGGTCTAGATAAAATTTCTTATTTTTCTAATTTTTGGTAACGCTATAGTTATTAATAAAATTTTAAAAAATTCTGCTAACAAAAATGGTTGTACACCTAGTTTAAATATAGGTTTATCCCAGCCAATCAATACACCTAGCCAAATTACACCTAATATATATATAAAACTCGTAGCAAAAGTTAATTTAATAAAATTTACAAAAATATTTTTACTGTAATCTAATTTTCCAGCTATATAGCAAGTTATGACAAATCCAAGTAAATAACCCATTGTTGGACCTGTTAAATAGACTAATCCAATTCCTTTTTCGGGAGTGCCGGAAAACACAGGTAGACCAAATGCTCCCTCAACTAAATATAAAATAATTGTAGCAACTCCTAATTTCCAACCTAAAGCCAACCCCAAAAATAAAACTACAAAAGTTTGCATAGTCATTGGCACTGGATAAAAAGGTATTTTAATTTTTGAAGAAATTGCTAGAAGAATAGTTCCTAGCAAACAAATTGCCAAATTTTTTACTAATTCAGACTCTTTTAAATTTTTAATTAGCTCCATTAGTTAAACTTACTTCTTTTTTTAATTAAATCTAGTTATTTGTTAATTGGACAAAAACGTCTTCTAAATCAGCGTCTTCAGTAGATATATCTAGTATTTCTAAGCCTTTTTTTTTAAGATAATTTAAGATTTCTTCAAATTTTTGTGAATTTTTTTCATAAATTACTGTAATGCTACTATTTGATTTATTCATAAATTCAACCCCATCTAATTCCAATAGCATTGAAACATCGAACTTTGCTAATTTTAATTTAATTTTTTTTGTTTGAATTCTATCTAGAAGTTTTAAAGTAGTATCTAATGCTACAAGGTTTCCTTTATCTATAATTGCAATTCTATTACACATTTCTTGTGCTTCAAAAATGTAATGAGTAGTTAGAATTATCGTCACACCTAGTTTATTTAATTCTTTTACATTTTCCCAAAGATTTTTTCTTAACTCAACATCTACACCGGCGGTAGGCTCATCTAGAACTAAAATTGGGGGTTGATGTACCATAGCTTTTGCAATTAGCAACCTTCTTTTCATGCCTCCTGACAAACTTCTAGAGTAAGAATCTGCTTTATCTTGCAGAGAAACCATTTTTAATATTGTATTTGTAATTCTATCTTTGTCAGGAACACCATACAAACCAGCCTGTAATTCAAGTAATTGTTTTGGACTAAAAAATGCGTCTAAGTTTACTTCTTGAGGCACTATCCCAATTGATGCTCTTACTTGTCTTGGGTTTTTATCAAGATCGAAACCCCAAACGTTAATTTTACCTTCTGTTTTTTCAACAGTTCCAGCTAGAATACTTAGAAAGGTAGTCTTTCCTGCACCGTTAGGCCCTAGAAGACCAAAAACCTCACCCTGATTAACTTTTAAAGTTAAATTATTCAAAGCTTTTGAGCTTACTTTGCTTTTATTTTTTGAATAAACTTTTGTTAAATTTTCAACAGTTAAAGCTGCTTTTTCCATAGTTTATATAATCTTAAATTCATAATTGAGGTATTATATATATATGAGTTCTCTTAAAAAAACAGACCATTTTTATCTTATAGATGGTTCAGGATACATTTTTCGCGCTTACTATGCTTTGCCACCTCTATCAAGAAAGAGCGATGGACTTCCGACTGGCGCAGTAAGTGGTTTTTGTTCAATGTTATTTAAGTTGTTAGAAGATGCTAGAGCAGATGACACTATTCATCGGCCAACTCATTTTGCAGTAATTTTTGACTCAGCGAGAAAAAATTTTAGAAATGATATTTATAGTGATTATAAATCTAATAGAACCGAGGCCCCTGAAGATTTGGCACCACAGTTTGAATACATAAGAAAATCTGTTAAAGCCTTTAATCTTCCTTCAATTGAATTAACGAATTACGAGGCCGACGATCTCATAGCAACTTATGCTAAGCAGATAGTACAAGCAGGGGCAAAAGTAACTATTATTTCCTCTGATAAAGATTTAATGCAACTAGTATCGGACAAAGTAAGGTTGTACGATCCAATGAAAAGTAAAGTTCTAGGAGAAAAAGAGGTTTTTGAAAAATTTGGAGTCAAACCCAATCAAGTAATAGATGTTCAGTCGTTAGCTGGCGACTCATCAGATAACGTGCCAGGCGTTCCTGGTATAGGGATCAAAACAGCTGCAGAACTTATAAAAAAATATAAAACTTTGGATGTTTTATTAACAAAAGCAAATGAAATTCCGCAAAAAAAAAAGGAGAGAGACTCTTTTATCAAATAAAGAAAAAGCTATATTAAGCAAAAAACTAGTGACGCTTAAAAACGATGTACCTGTTAAGGACAGCTTAAGCAGCTTTATTTTAAAACCAGTAAAAAAAGAGAACTTATATGATTTTTTAAGAGATATGGAATTTAATAGGTTGTTAAGTCAAGCGATCAGTTTTTACGGAGATACAGATAATTTAAAAAACAAGTCTATAACTCCATTAAGCACTAACACTAAAATAAATAAAAAACTTTACGAAAGTATACTAACAGAAAAAGATCTAGAGAAATGGGTAAAAATTTTGAACAAACAAACTGTAATATCAGTTGATACAGAAACTTCTTCCCTTAATCCATTAGAAGCAGAATTAATTGGTATCTCATTTAGCTATTCTCCTAACAAAGCTTGTTATATTCCTTTGGGTCATAAAAAAGTTAAAAGTCTAAAAAAAGAATTTGTAATACAAAAAGTTAAGCCAATTTTAGAAGACCCAAGCATTAAAAAAGTTGGTCAAAATATTAAATTTGATTATTTAATACTTAAAAAAAATGGAACTTCAATTAACCCAATAGAGGATACTATGTTAATTTCATATACACTTGATGCCGGTGTAAATAGACATAATATGGATACACTATCTAAAATACATTTAAATCATAAAACAATTTCTTATAAAGATTTAGTGGGAACAGGAAAGAAAAAACTTAACTTTTCTGAAATTAATCTTAAGGAAGCAACCGAGTACGCAGCTGAAGATGCTGACGTAACTTTAAGACTGTATGAGTTTTTATGCCAAAGGCTAAATGAAGAAAAACTAAATAGTATTTATGAGAATTTTGAAAAACCCATGGTTAAACTACTAGCAAAATTGGAATTAAATGGAATAAAAGTAGACGATTTATACTTAAAAAAACTTTCCCAAAAATTTAAAATAAAAGTTGAAAAAATAGAAAAAGATATATTTTCAATCGCTGGAAAAGAATTTAACATAGGATCTCCAAAGCAGCTTGGAGAAATTATCTATAATGAATTAAAGATTGCCAAGTTAAAAAAAACTAAAAAAGGAAGTCTTGCAACAAACGCAAATATCCTAGAAGATCTGGCTCAAAAAGGACATAAATTTCCCAATTTAATATTAGAGTGGAGACAGTTATCAAAATTAAGAAATACTTATACTGATGCTCTCCAAGACCATATAAATAAAACCACTAAAAGAGTTCACACTTCCTTTTTATTAGCAGCAACGAACACTGGCAGATTAGCTTCTAGTGATCCTAATTTACAAAATATTCCTATTAAATCTGAGGACGGAAGGGAAATTAGAAAAGCCTTTATTGCAGAAAAAAAAAATATTTTAATTTCTGCGGATTATAATCAAGTGGAGATGAGAATCTTAGCAGACATCGCAGATGTGAAAGGACTCAAAAAAGCTTTTAAAAACAAAGAAGATATACATAGCTTAACGGCGAGTGAAGTTTTTAACGTACCTTTTAACAAAGTAAGTGAGAGTCTTAGGAGAAAAGCCAAAGCGATAAATTTTGGAATTATTTATGGAATCACTCAATATGGTTTAGCTAAACAAATTTCGGTTTCAAATCAAGAGGCTTTAGATTTTATAAATTCTTATTTTAAAAAATTTCCCGAAATTAAAGATTATATGAATTCAACCATTAGTTCGTGCAGAAAAAAAGGTTATGTAAATAATATTTTTGGCAGAAGGATACATCTAAGAGGCATCAATGATAAAAATTTTAGCGTCAGGAGTTTTCAAGAAAGAGCTGCAATCAATGCTCCAATTCAAGGTTCAGCAGCTGATATTATTAGACTCGCAATGTTAAAGATTGACAATTTGATAGAAGAAGATGAAAAATTCCAAACGAAAATGTTACTTCAAATACACGATGAGCTAATTTTTGAATGTTTGCAGGAAGACGAAGAATACATTAAAAAAACTGTAAAAAGCGCTATGACTTCAATCTCAAAATCTGAACATCACTTGTTTTCTATTCCTTTAGAGGTAAGTGTAAATTCAGGATATAATTGGGGAGACACGCACTAATTTGATTAATTAACGCCTAAATTTTGACAATATAATTTTAATTATTAGAATGAGATATGGCTCAAACAATTGCATTAGTCGATGACGATAGAAATTTGCTTACTAGTATAAGCATTGCTCTAGAAAGGGAGGGTTATAAAGTTCAAACTTATATTGATGGAGAGTCTGCTCTTAATGGTTTAACTCGAAATCCACCTGACTTAGCAGTAATTGACATTAAAATGCCGCGTATGGACGGAGAAGAACTACTTAAAAGATTAAGAAAAAAAATGGCCATTCCAATTATTTTTTTAACATCAAAAGACGAAGAGGTAGATGAGTTGTTAGGCTTAAAACTAGGCGCTGATGATTTTATAAAAAAATCAGGTGGTTTTTCAATGAAAGTACTCATTGAAAGAATTAGAGTACAGATGAGAAAAAAAACCCAAGTTGCTGATGAGTCAAAAAATTTAATTTCACATGGAAAACTTAAGTTAGATCCCTCACAACTAGAATGTGAATGGAATGGTAAACCTTTACCTGATAAACTAACGACTACAGAATTTTTAATTGTAAAAGAGTTAGCTAAAAGACCGGGAGTAATTAAGGAAAGAGCTCATTTAATGGATATAGCATATAAAGAAAACTCTGAAATTGAAGATAGAACAATAGATAGTCATGTTAAAAGAATTAGGAAAAAATTTAAAAAAGTAGATGAAAAATTCTCAGCTATTGAAACAAGATATGGGAGCGGGTATAGATGGAATGTTAATTAATGAAGAAAAAAAAATCTGCATCACTACTAAGGAAATTTCTTCTCTTTAATTTTTTAGCTTTCTCAGTTTTAGGACTTTTTACAATTTTATATTTAAAAGCAATCCAACCAAATCTAGTTAAAAAACGTTCTGCCAAACACTCAATAGTTATTAAAAATACCTCAGATCATTTAGAAAGATTGAATATAAATTTTGATAATGAAAGTATTAAGGTTTTTTTACTATCTACACGTTTCCTTTTTCAGAGTCTGGATAGAGTAAGATTTTATAATAATGATGGAGACATAATAGCAGACACGAATATTCTTGATTTAGATAAAAGTGTTTTCTCAAAAACAGAGTCCATAATACAGGAGTCTATAGATGGACAGTCAACTGACGAAAAAAAAACAGTAGAAAAGATTGTTACAGCCAAGAATCTTGAAGATCATTCAACTATAAAAGAGAAAATTTTAAATAAATTTCAAGGATCACCATTAGTTATTGAAAACAAGGTTAATGAAAATTATTTTGTAAGTACATTAAGTCAAGTGAAAGTAAAAAATAAAGAAGTTGGATTCATAATTGTTACTGAGCTGGCTAATGATATTTTAATTGCAGTTAAAGAAAGACAAAATTTCATTCTTAGAACTGTACTTGCAGTAGCTCTTGTAATATTAATTTTTTCTCTTTTTTTAAATAAGTATATTCTTAAACCTATAGGTTTTTTAGTTCTCTTTACTGAAGCAATTAAAACTAAATCAGAAAAATCAATCAATACAGACAAATTATTTTTTAGAGAAGACGAAATTGGAAAACTTACAAAATCTATTAATGAAATGACTTCTGAATTACAAAAACGAACTAACAGAGCAGAAACCTTTTCTACTGATTTAGCTCACGAAATAAGGAATCCTCTTGCCTCACTAAAGGGAGCTTCAGAATTACTCGATAAAACTCACAATGAAAAAGAAAGAGATAAATTACTTAAAATTTTAAGTCACGACGTCGAAAGAATTGAAAGATTAATAACTGATTATTCTCAAATGCTTAAAGACGAAGCCTCTTTATCAAGAGAAAAAATGACAAAAATTAATCTTATAAATATTATAGAAAATGTAGTGGATGAATTTAAACAGGACTTATCTAGTCAAAATAAACAAATACAAATAAATATCTTAGATAAAACTGGTAAAAAAAGTTTTATTCTTGGAATTGAGAACAGATTAGAACAGGTAATTGCTAATCTATTAGATAATTCAATTTCGTTTAGTAAAGACAACAGCATAATAGAAATTGAAATAAACGAGATAAGTAAAAATTTTGTTGTGCTTGTAAAAGACCAAGGTCCAGGATTTACTGAGGCCTCAACTCAAAAAATATTTAAAAGGTTTTATAGCAATAGACCTACAAGATTTGGAAAGCATTCAGGATTGGGTTTAAATATAGTAAAAAACATAGTTGAGCTACATAATGGTACAATTTCAGCATCGAATAGAGTAAATAGTAAGGGTGCTCAAATAGAAGTACTTTTACCTAAATCTATTTAGCTTTGCTTCTTGATAAGATTAAATTATATTGTTAAAAGACAAATTCATTATGTCAAAAGATTTCAAAGTAAAAGATATTGCACTTGCGGAATTTGGTAGAAAAGAAATTTCTATTGCCGAATCAGAAATGCCGGGATTAGTTGCGTTGCGTAAAGAATATAAAAGTAAAAAACCTTTAAAGGGAGCACGTATTCTTGGATGTCTCCACATGACTATTCAAACTGCAGTTTTAATTGAAACATTAGTTGAGTTAGGTGCAGAGGTAAGATGGTCATCTTGCAATATTTTTTCCACTCAAGACCATGCAGCTGCAGCGATTGCTAAAGCTGGTATACCTGTATTTGCTTGGAAAGGCGAAACAGAAAAAGAGTATTGGTGGTGTGTAAGACAAACAATAGAGGGCAAAAAAGATTGGAAGCCAAATATGATTTTGGATGATGGGGGAGATCTAACAGGTTTGATGCATAAAGATTACAAAGATATTTTGAAAAATGTTAAAGGGGTTTCAGAAGAAACAACAACAGGTGTCTTAGCTTTAAAAAAAATGGAAGAAAAGAAAGAGCTTTTAATTCCAGCTATTAATGTCAATGACTCAGTAACAAAATCTAAATTTGATAATTTATATGGATGTAGAGAAAGTTTGGTAGATGGAATTAAAAGAGCAACAGATGTTATGATGTCTGGAAAAGTTGCAATTGTAGCTGGATTCGGTGATGTAGGAAAAGGGAGCGCAGCTTCACTAAGGCAAGCCGGTGCTAGAGTTATGGTAACTGAAACTGATCCAATTTGTGCACTTCAAGCAGCTATGGAAGGATATGAAGTTGTATTAATGAATGATGCAATCAAGGACGCTGATATAGTGGTAACAGCCACAGGGAATAAAGATATTGTAACCGCTGATCATATGAGAAATATGAAAGACAGAGCAATACTATGTAACATAGGTCACTTTGATAATGAAATTCAAGTAGAGGCTTTGAAAAATTATAAATGGGACGAAATTAAACCTCAAGTTCATGAAATAGAATTGCCAAGTAAAAAAAGAATTATTTTACTAGCTGAAGGAAGACTGGTAAATCTTGGTTGTGCTACAGGACATCCTAGCTTTGTAATGAGCGCATCTTTTACCAATCAAGTAATTGCACAAATTGAATTGTGGAATAATTCAGATAAATATGAAAAAAAGGTTTACGTTCTTCCCAAACATTTAGATGAAAAAGTAGCGACGTTACACTTAGATAAGGTTGGAGCAAAATTAACTAAAATGTCAAAAGAACAAGCAGACTACATTAGCGTTAAACCATCAGGACCATTTAAACCGGATACTTATCGCTACTAAAAAAGTAGCTAATGATTATTAAATCTTTAGATCACCTTAAATTAATTTCAAACAAAATTGCAGATGATGTATCTGAAAAAGACTGTATTTTTTTAATTGGTGAAATTGGAGTTGGTAAAACAACTTTTGTGAGAAATTTTATAAATTGTTTACAAAAACGAGAGGGCCTAAGGGAAACTGAAGTTTTAAGCCCTACATTTAACTTATTATACGAATACGATATTAAAAAATTTAAAGTAATGCATTACGATCTTTATAGAGTAAAAAATAACAGAGATTTAGAACAACTTGGCATATTCGAAGAAGATATAAATTCTGTAAAGATAATCGAATGGCCTGAATTGATCAAAACTAAACCAGTTAATAAATTGGAAATGCATTTGAATTATTCAAACAAAGATCAAGAAAGAGAACTAATTCTTGTAGGACATGGAAAATGGAAAGATATTAATAAAAATGAATTTTAAATTGAAAAAAATATCAGGAGACGCATCTTTTAGAGAGTATTATAGAGTAAAAAAAAATAATAAGACATCAATAATAGTATTTGCAAAAAAAGAGCAGTATAAAAATTTAATTGTCTATTCTGCTGTAAATAAGATTTTAAATCACCACAAGATTTTATCACCTAAACTTATAAAAGATTATTATAAACATAACATGATAGAGATTACGGATTTAGGTGATAAGTCTTTTTATGATTTTATTAAAAATAAAAAAAATAAGTTGAAAGACTATAAAAAACTAATTGAATTAATTATCAAATTACAAAAAATAAAACTTAAAAAAACTTATCGCTTAGGAAGAAAAAAAATTAAATTTAAAAAGTATTCTCTTAATAACTTACACAAAGAGTCAGATTTATTTTTTGACTGGTACTTAAAATCTTCTATTAAAAAAAAGAATTTGATTAAAATTAAAAAAATTTTCAAAAAAGAACTAAACAATATTTACAAAAAACTTTATTTTAAAAATATTTGTTTTACGCATAGGGACTTTCATGCATCAAATATTATGATAACAAAAAAAAGATTTAGCTTAATTGATAGCCAAGATGCAATTATTGGAAATCCTTTATATGATGTAGCTTCATTAATTGATGACGTAAGAATTAAATTGCCTAGAAAATTGCAAGATAATTTATTTAATTACTATGTACAAAAATCAAAATTTAAAAATAAAAAACGTTTCCACTTAAAAAATGATTTTGATATTTTATCTGTTCAAAGAAATTTAAAAATACTTGGAATTTTTGTACGTCTTTATAAAAGAGATGATAAACCAAA
>MDTG01084151.1_pt1 | contig 51996 bp, 51 predicted proteins | sample 811421 | NCBI WGS metagenome assembly MDTG01 (sample SAMN05326645, study PRJNA326480) | marine metagenome | isolation source: seawater | place: Pacific Ocean: South East | collected 2011
AATAATAGATGGTTTAATTTTATGCTCATTAGTTTCACAAGTAAGACCTGATTATAAAATAATGACACATGAAACACTTAAGTTTCTTCCTCAACTCGATGAGTATATTTTACCAGTTGATTTTAGCAGTACTAAAAAATCTACTATCAAGTTTAACTTGACGACAGCAATAAAAGCAAAAAATCATTTAGAAAAAAGCGGAGCATTAATCATTTTTCCCTCTGGAAGTGTTTCTGTTGCAAAGGATCTAAAATCTGAGGCAAAAGATGATGAGTGGAAAACCTTTCCTGCAAAACTTGCTCATCAAACTGAATCCGATATACTACCTATTTACTTTGACGGTAAGAATGGCTTATTATTTCATTTATTTGCATCAAAAATTAAAAGTAATACACTTAAATATTCATCGTATATTCACGAAACCAGAAAAAAAATAGGTAAAGAAATAATTATTTATGCAGGAAAAATTATTAAATATAAAAATATTTCTCACATCAAAGATCGCACAAAACTCACTGAATACTTAAAAAAAATAACATATAGTGTAAAAAATGAAAAATAAGTTTTCAATATATTCATTTTATCGTTTTACTGAAATTATAAATAAAAAATTAATTAAAAATAATCTCGACCAGCACCTCTCACACTACAATGTTCGAGGAACAATATTATTAGCGGACGAAGGAATAAATGGCACATTATGTGCTTCTCATAAAGATTTATATGAAATATTAAAATTTATTAGAAATTTATTAAAAATAAGAAATTTAAATTTAAAAGTTAATACTTCTACTTTTTTACCTTTCAATAGGATGAAGGTAAGGTTAAAGAAAGAAATTGTTTCTTTAGGAAAAGGAGATATAGATGTTACAAAAAATTATAAAACTTATGTGAAACCTTCGGAATGGAATGAATTAATCAAAAATAAAGATATTAAAATAATAGATGTGAGAAATACTTTTGAAATAGATATTGGTAAATTTAAAAATGCCATCAACCCAAAGACAAAAAGTTTTAGAGAGTTTCCTTATTCTCTGACTAAGATGAATATAACTAAAAATGATACTATCGCGATGTATTGTACTGGTGGAATAAGATGTGAAAAAGCTTCTGCCTTTTTAAAGATTAATGGCTACAAAAATGTATACCAACTTAAAGGAGGTATAATTAACTACTTAGATTATTCAAAAAAAAGTAGCCATGACTCATTATGGAAAGGAGAGTGTTTTGTTTTTGATAATAGAGTAACAATTAATAAAGACCTTGATAAGGGCAAATATATTCAGTGTTATGGATGTAGGAGACCAATAACAAAAAAAGATACAAAATCTAGATATTACAAGAAAGGTGTATTTTGCCCTAATTGTTTCAATGAACGAAGTGACCAACAAAAGAAAAGATCGCAGTCCAGACAAAATCAAATAGAGCTTTCAAAACTTAACATTTGAAGTGTAAAATTTTTTTAAAAAAAAATTCTACTATTTTGCCTTTTTTATCTTCAATTGTGTAATGATCGAGTCATGCAGCATCTCATTCAGGTCTTTTTGTGGCCACCAATTGAGTTCTTCTCTAGCTTTTGCTATATCTGACCAATACTCAGCTAAATCACCAGAACGTCTTGGAGCTATTTTGAATGGCACTTTCATGCCAATAATCTTTTCTATTTTTGCTAAGATTTCAAAAACACTATAACCTTTACCTGATCCTAAATTCCATACATTAAATCCAGTTGTGGTTGAAATAAATTTGAGTGCTTTTATATGTCCATTAATCAAATCCTCAATGTGTAGATAATCTCTTACGCCGCTACCATCTTTTGTAGGATATGTGTCACCAAAAATTTCTAATTGTTTATTTTTTCCCTCTAAAACATTTAATATTGCTGGTATAAGGTTATTAGGGTTTTTTGAATTTTCACCTATTAAACCAGACTTATGGTATCCTATAGGATTAAAGTATCTCAATACTCCAATACTTAATTTTCTATTGGAGTCGGTAAAATATCTTAAAACATTTTCAACTAAAAATTTTGATTGTGCGTAAGGATTTTTAGGAGTTTGAATATCGTAACTTTCTGTCCAAGGAGGTTGGTATCGATCTCCGTAAATAGTAGCAGATGATGAGAAAATCATCTTATTAGTAGATGCTTTAAGCATTGACTTTACAAGGGATATTGAACCTTCTACATTTACTGAAAAGTATTCATTTGAATTATAAAAACTGTTTTGAATTGATTTTAAACCTGCGAAATGAAAAACTGTATCAATATTATTATATTTAAAAACTTGATCTAATTTTTTTTCGTCTCTTACATCACAATGAATAAAAATTACATCTTTTTTTGTAATTCTTTCAATATTTTTTATCACAATAGATGAACTATTAATTAGATTGTCTAATATTGCTACTTTAAAACCTTTTTGAATAAGATCAACTGCACAGTGGGAGCCTAGATAACCACATCCACCTGTAATTAATATCATTATTCTTTATTTCTAATTTTAATTAATCTTTCAATATGTTTCTTGTATTTAGTCCAATGGTCAGATGAAATTATGTAGCCGATGCAATTTGTTGAGCCACATTTACAAACATGATCTTTATAGTCATCCTTATCAAATGCATAGCCATAATCATAACTAAGTTCATCTCCTTTTTTTATACTTTTAATGGAAGTAATCCAAATTTCATTTTTGATTATGTCTACCTCACAATTTGGATCACATGAATGGTTTATATATCGAGCTTTATTATAGAGAAATGAGCCATCGATATCATATTTTTGATTAAGCTCAAATATATATACAGATCCAGTTTTTTTTGATCCTAAATATTTTTTTATTCTTTTTTCAGACCTTTTATTTCCTTCTCTGCGTAATATCTTTTCTCCTACGTATTGAATAATCTTTGTATTTTTACGTATATTTTGAGTTGCATAAATCCCTTTTCCATGGACTTGAGAATTTTTGATTTTCCACATAATTATTAGATAATCATCTTACTCTTTAATCAAAAAATTTTTATAGCCTTCTAAAATAAATACCACTAATAAGCTTATAATAAATCCAAGGCTAATTAAAAGTGGAAGCAACGTGGTATATTTGAGAGATTTATTTAAATTTTTGTCATTTAAATTTATATCTATTGCAGAAAAAAATTTCTGAGACTCTTCCATTTCTGCTATTGCTTTAGATAATTTATCAATAATTTGATTTTTTTGCTCTAAACTAACTAGAGATACCTCTAATATGTGCTTTTCGGTGCTAGATAAATTTTCTGAGTTCTTATTTTCAAGTAAGTCTAATTTTTTTTCTAATACTTCTCTTCCCTCAAAATAAATAGAGGGCACTTTACCCATTTCATATTCATGTAATGATTGTAGAATCGTTAGTGATGAATTGATGTTAATGTTATTTAAATTTTCGATATCTAAAATTCTAGCAATCTCGAGTTGATCTCTAATATTTGTGATAACAGTGTTATGTTCAGCTAATAAAAATTTATTCTCAACTGCTATATTGTTTTTAAGAATTTCTGATGTAGCATTTCTGTTATGGATAATTTGATTTTTAATTTCGTTAAGTTCAAAAATTATATCTAAAACGATAGATAAATTTATTGCTTTAATTGCTTTATGAAGATTTTCTACATCTTTATCTATTGATTTAGTATTAAATTCTAAGACAAAATATTCTTTGATGCGATTATCGTTTATTATTTTTTTAAGTTGAAAAGATCTAGTATAATTGAAAGCTGCAGCCCTAGTTGTATCTTGGTCCATATTTTTATTATCAATTATATATTCATTAAAAATTAATGATGTAAAAACTTCATTTCTCTGAAATTTATCTAGAAATCTCTGATAGAGATTTTCGGGTGTTATCAAATTTAATTTAGATAAATATCGAGAATTTATAAGATCGTAGTTGTATAAGTCATTATATTTCATAGATTTGTCAGATAAATCTCTAGGTAATTCATTTTTACTTACATAAAAATTTATTAGGTTATTTAACTTAGAAAAATAATTTATATTCTCTTTGCTTACTTCTCTAACTTCAACCTGCACAGTAGTATAGTTTTGATAAAAGTAAAAATAGGCTAAAACTACTGAGGTAAATAAAAATGTAATTAATGATATTTTATATATTTCTTTTTTAACCAGGCTTATTATCTGATAAAGATTTAATGAATTGTCTTGCATTGTCTTTTTATACCACTTATTCCTATTGTAATAAATCTGAATTATTCGAATTTATATTTAGTTCAGGCACACATTCTTTAATTACCTTAGTAATAAGATCAACATTATAGTCATTTTTAGCTTTCCTTATTAAATTAATTTTTTCATTTAATTGTGACCAACCTAACGAGCTTTCGTTAGCAATAAAAATTCTTGAATGTTCAGTGTTTGATGATTTACCATCGATTAAAAGTTCTTCATATAATTTTTCACCAGGTCTGAGTCCTGAAATAATTATTTCTATGTCACCCTCAAGATTATTTTCGTCTTTTACTTCTAAACCACTCAAATGTATCATTTTTTTTGCTAATTCTAAAATTTTCACTGGTTTTCCCATGTCCAATAAAAAAATTTCACCTCCTTTACCAAGCGCTCCTGCCTGTATTACTAATTGAGCTGCTTCTTTTTTTGTCATGAAGTATCTGGTTATATCAGGATGAGTAACAGTTAAAGGTCCGCCATTCCTGATTTGTTCTGTAAATAGTGGAACCACTGAGCCACTTGAACCTAAAACATTTCCAAATCTAACTGATATAAATTTTGTTGAATCATTTTTTAACTTATAACTAATAGATTGCATTAACATTTCTGAAAATCTTTTTGAGGCACCCATCAAATTTGATGGCCTAACAGCCTTATCTGTAGAAACCATAACTAAAGAATTAATTTTTTCTTCCTCACATATATTTATACAATTTAATGTCCCAATTATATTATTAAATACCCCCTCTATTACATTAAGTTCAATTAATGGCACATGTTTATATGCAGCCGCATGATAAATAGTATTAATTTCAAATTTTTTACAAGCTATTTTCAAATGATTATAATTAGTTACATTTCCTAAAATTGGTATTACTGAAATTTCTCCAAAATATTTTTTCATATATTTTTCAACTGTGAAAAGGGCATACTCATTTAACTCAAATAAAACTATTTTTTTTGGTTTATAAACTGCAATTTCTTTACATAATTCGAATCCAATTGATCCACCCGCACCTGTAATCAAAACATTTTTTGATTTAACGTTTAAAGACATTAAATTTTCATCTGGAACAATTTCATCTCTTCTAAGTAGGTCTTCAATACTTATTTCTTTGAGGTCACTAATTTTTACGTTTCCAAGATATATTTCATTAAGATCTGGAATTGTTTTTACAGAAATGTTGTATTCAACTAAATTTTCAATTAATTTTTTTCTTTTTGAACGAGATATAGAAGGTATTGCTAGAATAATCTCATCAATTCGATTTCTATTTATTAAGTTGTCTATTTTGTTAGCTGGAAATACTTTTAAACCATTAATAAGTTTTCCCGATAAACTCTTATCATCATCAATAAAACATTCTATTTTCAATGAGCTATTATTTGATAAGGTACTTGCTAACATGCTTCCAGCTTTTCCAGCTCCATAAATACAGATTTTTGTTATATCTACTTTTTTCTTTGAAATCTCAACAGGAAAAAATTTATACAGTATCCAATAACTCAGTAATCTGAAACCTATTACACTGACCAATAATAATAGCCAATTTATCAGTGTCACTGACCTTGGTATTCCCTTTATGCCTGATAAGATAACAATTAAGGACCAGACTAAAGCTACAAAAGAGACGATTTTGATTAATTCCCAAATTGAATTAAAACCTATAAATCGTATTACTGTGTTATATAATCCAAAAAAATAAAATATTGGAATTGCCAATATTGGATATAAAAAAACTAAGGCCGCAAGTCTCTCATCAGGCCAATAAAAATAGCTTAACCTTAAAGAAAATGATCCTAGCAATGAAAAAATTATTAAAAAAATATCTAGAAGAATTAAGATAATCTGTTTTTTTCTACGAGATAATCCTCTAGTTTTATTTATTAGGCTTGTTAACATTTTCTTAGATTATTTGGCACTAACTGCTTTAGTCATTACTTGATCTATTTTAGAGCAAATAAAATTCATATCATTCTTATTAAGTGTTGGATGAACTAAAAAGGCAAGTGAACTTTTTCCTAAAGTATAGGCATTTTTTAATCGCTTGTTTGGTTTCAAATTTGCTCTTTTAAATGACACTTCATTATAAATCTCAGGACATGGACCCACAAAACAAGGTACACTTAGTTTTGAAATTTCTTTGATTATTTTATCTCTTGTCCATCCTTTTCTTAATTTATTTTCATTAATCATTACACAACATCTGTACCACGCATGTTTAGAATATTTAGGATAATCAAAAAATAATACTGCCTTCTGATAATTTTTAAAAACTCTAATTATTTGATTAGAATTAATTTCTCTTTTTTTTTGCCACTTATTGAGTTGTTTAAGTTGATAAATTCCTATTGCAGCTTGAACTTCAGTCATGCGCAAGTTCGTCCCAAAATCATCATGCACCCACTTAAAACCTACTTTTGATTTATTAATTTTAGACAATTTATTAATATTTTTACCGTGATCTTTAATTTTCCACATTTTTTTCCAATAATTATAATTGTTAGTAGTTACCATTCCTCCTTCACCACCAGTTGAGATAATTTTATCTTGGCAAAATGACCAGGTGCCAATATCACCGATTGATCCGACTCTTCTTCCTTTGTATTCTGCTCCATGAGCTTGTGAACAATCTTCAATAACAAAAATCTTTTTACTTTTTGCAAACTTCATAATTTCATCCATCTCACATGGCAAGCCCATTATATGGACGCATATGATTGCCTTAGTCTTTGAACTAATTACTTTACGAAGGTTTTTCATGTCAATATTACCTGTATACTTACATACATCTGAAAAAATTGGTTTTGCACCAACGTTTACTACTGAACTAGCAGATGCTACATAAGATCTTGGAGTAACTACAACTTCATCGCCACTTTTTATATTTAGTGACTTAAGTGCAATTTCTAAAGCAACAGTTCCATTTGATAGACTAATAGCATATTTGGTACCTGTATATTTTGCATAATTTTTTTCGAACTGTTTACATAAATTTCCTGTCCAGTAATTAACTTTTCCAGATGTTAAAACTTTTGTAACTATTTTTTTTTCTTCGCTTGTATAATAAGGCCAATCACCTAATTTACCTTTTTTCATTATTTGTTCCTTTAAATTTCGGCATAACTTTATTCTCTTTTGTATAAACTCCTTTTACTCTAATTACTTGATAAATAGTAAAAATTATTATTTTCAAATCCAAAAATATTGTTCGGTTCTTAACATACCATACATCTAAATTGAATTTTTCTTTCCAAGTAATTGTATTTCTCCCATTTACTTGTGCCCAGCCAGTTATTCCTGGTTTTACATTTAATCGAATTTTTTCAAAATCTGTATATAAACTGTTATACTCTAATAATAGCGGCCGAGGCCCTACAATATTCATATCACCTTTAATTACATTAATAAGGGAAGGAATTTCATCTAAACTAGTTTTTCTTAATACTTTTCCTGTAAAAGAGAGTCTTTTTTCGTCAGGTAATATGTTACCATACTCATCATATCTATTTATCATTGTTCTAAATTTAAAAATAATAAATTTTGATCCATTTAATCCAGCTCTTTCTTGTTGAAAAAAAATAGGTACTCCAATGTCTAAATAAACACATATAATGATTAAAAAAAATAGAGGCGATAGTAATAGAAATAAAATCACAGATAGTAATTTATTAATCATATAATTAATCTAAATTTTTTTTAATCTATATTTATTTATCCCTTTAAAAATTGCAGACTCGAATTTTTGAAATAATTTATCTCTATCAAAATGGCTTTTTGCAAGATTAAGTGAATTAATAGAAAATATCTTTTTATTATTTTCGTTATTTAAAAATTTAATAATTTTCTGTGAGGACTGAATATAATTTTCAGGAGGAATAACTAATCCTACTTGAAACTTACGTATAATATCTGCATGCCATCCTCCGTAATTAATACAAACAGGCTTTCCAGCTGCAAGAGCATCAAAAAATTTATTTGCAGAATTTGACCACATGGGTTTTAAATTTTTAAAGATTGAAAAGATCAAGTCAGCTGAATTAAAAATTGATGGCATGTCTTTTTTTGGATAAGAATCCAATATAAATAAATTTTTATTAAGTATTTTAAATTTTTTTGATTGCATAATTAGGTCTTTTTTAAATTTTCCCTCACCAAGTAAAATGAAAACTATAGAATTATCTTTTTGATAAGTCTCTTTAGCAATTTTTACTAAATAATCTAAATCATTTATTTTTCCGAAAGATCCGGCATATAGACAGATTTTTTTTCCTTCTATGCCGAGTAATTTTTTTAAATTCATTGATTTTTTTAGCTTATCATTTTGAAAATATTTAATATCAGAACTATTAGGGACAATTGAAATAATATCACCACTAATACCTCTTCGCTTAACTCCATCTTTCATTCCGGGAGACAAACATATTATATGGCTTGCATTTTTATAAGCAATTATTTCTAAAGTACTTGCTGACTTTATCAAAAACTTATTTTTCAGATCACCAGTAGCTATTGGCATTTCAGGCCACAAATCTCTTACTTCAAAGATCATTGGGACTGACTTTATTTTTGAAGTAATAATACCCGGTAAACATACTGTTAATGGTGTACTAGTAGCAATTACTAAATCAGTTTTAGTTTTAAGTGAGACTAATGTTGATAGAATTGAAAATTTAAAAAAAGAAATGACTCTTAGAGGGAAACTCATCTCATTACTATAATTTACATTAAGCCAAATAATTTTTATTCCATCAATCTTTTTTTTAAATTCTTTATGATTTTTTCTTTTGTCTCTTTTTGATGTAATCATTGTTACATCATGCCCCTTATCAACAAGTCTCCTTGCCATTTCATAGGATCTTGTTCCACCGCTCATTGATGGTGTATTAAAATACTGATGAATATAGAGAATTTTCATATTTAAACAAAATTAATTTTTTTTAATATATTTTTATAATTTTGATCTTGCTCATTTATAATATATTCAAGTTCACTATTTGTAAGATACTTTCTTCCTTCATTTAAAACATCGATTGAGTTTCTTTTAATGTCCTGGCTAAATTTAGTATCTTGACTAACTCTTTTTGAAAAACAAGTATCAATTATAAAACTTTCAACTGATTCACAAAATTTTATATTATTTATTTTAAATAACTTTTTAAACTTTGCAATTGGATCAAGTGAGAATTCACGATGATTACAAATATGTACATTCTTAATTGATGCAATCCGTAGTATTTGCAAATTACATAACTCCCATAAAAATGTTAACCTATGAACAAGGGAATATTTAGATTTTTTTAACTCACTCATTCTTTCTATTTGTAAATCTGTAAATTTTAAATGAATATTTTTTTGTTTAAGTAAATTATCAAAATCAAAATCCCAATTTTTTTTCTTACAGCTCGATACAAAACTTATTGGATCTTTAAATGTAATATTGATGTGAATTTCAAACGTGTTGGAGAAAAATTGATTAATTTCTTCGATTAAAAATAAGAGGAAAGGGTCCTTAATTATATAATTAGTTTTTTTAATAGTTAATTTACTTTTAAGAAAATGAAAGTAGTAATAATTCGTTTTTAAATAGTCTTTTAAAGAGTTTGAATTTTTTATATTGTTAATATACGGGTATCTACCATTAATAATGTTGTTGATTGATGGGAGAATAAGCTCATATTCCTCTAAACTTAATGGCCAGTACTCATCTTTAATATAGCCAGCATTATTAATTCTATTACTGGGATTAAAGGGTTCATTTATGTAGTAGTTTTCTCTAGTACTACACAAAGTCTTGCCAATCCACGATGTACCACTTCTGTGAGTTCCTGATACAATAATTAACTTTTTCATGATTTTAATTTTTTCATACTAAAATACAGATAAACTGCTTTTAGTAACATCCTGAAGCCTGAGCTATATATTGATAAAGATGAATTTTCATCGTGATAAATATACTCTACAGGTACAGTGACAATTTTTTTATTTTTTAATTTTGCTAAATATAGCAACTCAACATCAAATAAAAAGTCATTAGATTTGATGATTGGTAAATCCATATATGCCTTAATATCAATAATTTTTAGACCTGCTTGTGTATCTCTTAGATCTGTTAAACGAAGAGTTCTTAAAATTAAATTAAAAATTCTACCAGCTCTCTCTCGACTATAAATATATTTAATATGTGTTGGGCTTATAACAGCCTTACTATAAGTTGATCTGCGATCAGCGCACAATACATCATATTTATTTTCTGTAAAAATATCAAAAAGTCTTTTTATTTCCTTTGCCGGATAAGCAAGATCACAATCGGTAAATATTATTATATCAGAGTTAGAATTTGATATACCAGTCTTGATTGCCGCACCCTTGCCAAGATTATGTTTATGAGAAAGTATATAAATATAACCGTTATTTTTAATTTGAGTGAGTTTTCTTTTTGACTCAATTGAACTACCATCATCAACAATGATAATCTTGAATTCTTTATTAAACTTAGTAAAGACCTTAATGAGTTCGTAGACAGTTTTATCTATATTATCGTAATTTAAAAATGGAATGATAATTGATAATTTTGTAAAAGGTAATGACATTTATATTAATTTTAAAATTTTTTTAGAGAGTTTTAACGCTCTTTCAGATGATTGATTTAATGGAGATGGGAAATGTTTATTGAGAAATTTTGTGACTGATTTATTCCAATTTTTATAAAATTTATGACGATTATTTTTGAAGAAATAAAAATTTTTTTCCATCTGCATAATAGACTTTGAATATACCCCATAAAATATATTTTCAACTTCAAAGTAATCTTGTTTTTCTTCAATATCAATTACTAAGTATGGCAAAGAATTAATAATGCTCTCAAAAAAGACATTCGATTTAAATCCAAATGCAATTAAAGATTGCTTAAAAATTTGTTTTAATACAATACTTTCGTTTACTTCATAAATTAGGTTTTCTTGAGATTTTAATAATTTATTAATAGCATCAATATTATTGTCTTGAGGGTGCAGTTTGATAATAAGTTTTAAATTATTTTGTATAGAGATGTTAATAATTGATTTTAAAATTTTGAGATAATTATCTTTCGTTACTTGAAATTCACCGCCATCTCTCAAAGATTTTCGTGAAGGAGACGAAAAAAAGACTACAGATTTTTTATTTTTGCGTTCTACATTGCTAATCTTTTTATTTAGACACAAATCACCAATAGTAACAATTTCTTTTTTTGTTATTTTTTCATTTTTTAAAAAATTTGTGCCTCTAAAGTTTGCTATGCCGTAATAGATATTATGATCATATAGCCAGTATGGATCTCCTTCAGTAACAAAACCAAGAGGAAAGCAAATTGACTCTTTTTTATTTGAATTTAAATTAATAATTTCTAGCAATTTTATAAGTGGATCTGTTGGATCAATAGACATTAATAATTTATACTCATATTTTCTGTTCAAATAATTACACTGTGAATACTTTAAAATCATCAATGGTAAATACTTAAAAAACCACAGATCATAGGGGTTTTTTTTATTTCTTTTCATTAAATATATAAGTGAAAAAAATCTAAATTTTACTAAAAGGCAAATAAATTGAAAAAAAGCATAATAATCGTAGCAGTTTTTTATACTTAAAGTATTTTTGCTTAAGTTTGTATTACTATTTTTGATTGTTAAAGTACTAATTTTTGATTTAGTAAGTTTTTTTTTGAAATCTAAAATTTTATTGTAATGGTAATCATGTGTTACTAAAAACAAAACAGATGATTTCAAAAACTTATTACTTCTTATCATACTTCTCAGTAAATATGATATTGCTATAGTTATATATAATAAATCATAATAAAATGAGTTTCGTATAAAACTCAAAAAGTTAGACTTATATGTATCTAACTTTTTTCTATTATTGTAGTTACCAATGTAAAGGTGAATAATACTTGCTTTTACAATACTTTTAAAAAAAAAGTCATCTTTTTTTGGTACACTTAAGGATAAGTATATTTTTTTATATATTTTATCAAATTTATCTTTTGTTAACAAAAACTTCATGACTATTCTATAGGGACTTTTTAAACAACTCTAAATAAAGATTTTCAACTTTTTTAATGCTTGTTTGCTTACTAATTTGGCGTAATTTTTTTGATTTACTTTTTTTTATTCCCTCTCGAATACTCTTAATAATACTGTCTATACTCGAACTATTTGTAGGAATTGATAAGTCAGAATATTTTTTTAAATCTTCAGAGCCTGAATTTTTAGGATATATCACAACTAGAGCATTAACTAATGCTTCTAAAAAAACTATTCCAAAACCTTCTATTTCATTTTTTTTAAATGATGTAGTCGTAGGCAAAATAAAAATATCAGACTCTGAATATTTCTTCACAAGATTTAAATCACTCAAATTTTGGTAAAATTTTACCGTATTAGATAATTTGAGTTCTTTTGTTAATTTTTTTAAATTTTTTAATTCTGGGCCAGATCCACAAATCTGATATGTTAAATTATGTTTTGTATTTATTAGGGCATGCACTGCTTTTATAACATTTTCTATATTTTTTTTCTTTACAAGTCTACAAACAGAAATCAATTTTGTTTTATTTTGGGGTATATTTTTTTTTATTCTGTTTTTACTTTCTAAGAGAAATTCAATTGAGGGTGGAGGATTTATTATTTTAATTTTAGGGACTTTTTGAAAAAAACTTTTAAAAATTTTTTTCGTGTTTGTACTATTTGCAATAATTTTATCAGTGTTTATTATTGTAAATTTATATATACACTTAACAAGAAAAGAGTTCTCTGCTTTTAATATTTCATCACCATGAATGAAAATGTAAAGCCTTATTTTTTTATTAAACAAAATTATTTTTAAAATACTAGCACATAAACCACCGGGGAAAAGTGAGGAACATTCAATCTGAATTTTATTTTTATTGTAAGACTCAAGAAACAATGCAGTAAATGATGTTAAAACTTGTTTAATCCTATTTGCTTTTGAGTATTTAATTTTTCTAAATGAAACTTTTTGATTAGATTTTTTTTTAGGCTCAGGTTCAGAGGTAATAAGAAACAGCTTATCTACTTCTATATTATCAACTCTTGATTTAATAAATCTCTGAATTCCTCCAAAAAATGGGAAATAATAATGTGAGAATATAATAAATTTTTCCTTTGTCTCCATTAGTCATTCATTTTCATATATTTAAGGAACTTTAATTTTAGTTTTAAGCTAAAATTTGAATAGATAAATGTAAGAATTCTAAAAAATAACGGAAAAGCCACAAACATCCTTCTCTTTACTAAAGATTCTAATATTTTTTTTGCAGCATAGTGTTTTGAAACACCAAATATTTTGACTAAAATACTATCTTTAATCATACCTGTTCTTACTAAGCCAGGCTCAATAAGACTAAAAGTAGCTTTTTTATTTAATAATTTTTGATCGAAAATCAGACTTTCAACAAAAATACTTAAAGCAGCTTTTGAAGAATTATAACCATTGCTAAATTTCATTCCATGATACCTGCCCAGGCTAGAGACAATAAGAGTATGCGCTTTATAGTCTTTTATCCAATGGCAAAAATAAACATTTGCAAGAAGGTTAACTTTCAGGGTCTTGATATAATCTTCATAACGATCAAGGCGATTATCTATTTTAGTACCAGCACAAAGAATCGCGTAGTCTATAGAATTAGGATCAATACTGTTAAGCTCTAATGATTTAATTAGAGAGTTTTCTTCTAAAAAATCACAATTAATATTTTTTATATTTTTTTTTATATTGTAAATATCAGATTTTTTTCTTGTAACCGTAATAATATTACATGAATAATTTACTAACATTGCTAATATGGTCTCACCTATACCTTGGCTAGAACCTGTAATCAGAACTGTCTTATTTTGAAAAAATTTTGAATACATAATTAATTTTATAAAATACTAATATTAATAGAAGCCAGAACGGAAGTGTTAAAAACGTAAAGCTAATATAAATAGTTAATTTAATTAATCTAAAAATAATATTAGCTTTACCTTGATAATTATTCGTAATTTTTTCAATTTCATACACATCACGCTCATGAATAGCAATAATCGTATTTAATTGATATCGAATAGCATGCTGTTTTAAGAATAATCTCGTATAAAGATCTAAATAAATTAAATTTAAATAATTTTTTTTTATTTTGGAAAAAAATTTATGTGATTTAGCTGCCTGACTATTACTTTTATCTAATTTTTCTAAATAATTATTTAAAAAATCAAAATTATCCTTGGTGGGCGTAAAACTCAATATCTTACACATAACTGAATACTCTTTGAAACTTAGTCTATATGTTAAATTCATTATATTATTCATAGTATACTATGCTTTAGAAGCTACATAAGAAGCAAATGCAGCTGTGTTAATGCTTACTGGCCTACTTGGTAAAGATGGAAAAGCTGAAGAGTCTGCTATGTATAAATTATTACAAAAATGTAATCTTCCATTTCCATCACAACAGTTATCTTCACCCATTGGAATAGTTCCTGCATAATGTATTCCAGAACCTGGGGGATAAGTTTTAGTCATAAATGGTATTGCCCCTAAATTTAATAAAGCTTTTTTTAATAATAGTATATTCCTTGAAATAAAGGATAATTTATCTTCAGACTCAATATAATTTATTTTAACTCTTAAACTATTATCTGGATCAATTGATATATTATTAGTCTTTTGCATCTTATCTGGCGCAAATATAGTCAAAACACCTAATGTATTTTTCAACGAAAAGAATAACTCCTTTGAAAAAAAGGAACCGATTGGCAGAGTTTCGATTAACGGATGAAAAATCATATCGTTCAAATTTAATATTTCACAATGCAAATATTCAGGCCACATATTGTCTGAATTTATTACGCCTGCTATTAATCTATTCAACTGAAAATTATTTTGATTGTACTTTTTTCCCAAAAGACGAGGAATAATATAAAAAATTTTTATAACAGCTGTGTCCATTAGACTACTCTGAGAATTATAATCTATCTCAGATAAATTATTTTCAAGTAATGTTCTCTTGTATATTATCCCTGATTGTATTGCTCCAGCACATAATAAAACCTTAGCATCAACTTTTTCAGAAATTGACTCATTTGAATGTAAATTAAGATAATTAATTGATTGCACTTTATTATTTACAAGTTTGAAATAATTAATTTTTCTTTTTTGTAAATATCTAAAGCCAGAATGTTTATGACAATCTTCTAGAGTATAAGTAGGATTGTAAATTCTGCTTTCTGGAAACCAAATGGACTTATTTAAACCGTTGGGTTCATCATTGATATTTGAAGTATTTACTGCTAATCGAGCGTTTCCAAAAAAAATATTTTTTTTATCAAAATATTTTTTTTTCTTAACATAATTTTTCATCATGTATAAATCAGCTTCTTCTAATTTTATATTCTTTTGGGATCCGTAATCATTATTTATTAATCTTAAGTCGTCATTAGAGGAAGTAATATCAATTCGTTTATATACTTTCTTTAAATGCAAATTGAATTGTTCAAAGTCAATTGGCCAGTCACTTATATCATTTTTGGTAAACGGTAAAGAATTTGCACCCCAGCCATTTGCTAGCCCCCCCTTCGATAGCGAAGTTATAATATTAAAATTTTTATCATCATTAAATTCCCATAAATATGAGTTTTTTTTTAAATAATAAGATCTATTTTCTGGTAGCTCAAAAAGTGATTCTGAACTTGGGTCAATAATTCCTTTTAGATTTTCACCATAATAACTTTCAAGTACATTTGATTTATTAAGATAAGACAAGTCAGCAAGATCTGCATCCCACATTTCTACTTTCTTCCCTTTTTCAAGAAGGGTCATAGCTGCATTAACCCCTGCTATACCTGAGCCAATTATTATATAAGTCATTTTATGACAAGATTGATTTTAATCATTTCGTTTATAAATATCATATCTACCTTTAAATCTGGAAGAATTGAATTCTTTAATTAATGAATAATTATCTATTATTATATCTAGAATATTGTTTCTTTCTGTTTCAAATATCTTGGACATATTATATTTATTTCTTTCATTATAAAAATTTAATTCATTTAAAATTATTATTTCGTATTTTTTATTAAGTATATTGTTCTTAATATTATTCATATGAGCTAAATGATATTTTTCACTTTCTTTTTCATCAAGATTGTGAAGAAAACTATAATGACTCATCGATAAATTTTTATCAATTTTAATATTTTCTTGCGCTAAAAGGGGATCAAGAGAGAAGACATTACCATTTTTGTATAGTTTACTAATAATTTTATTTATTTTATTTTGTTCTTCAATGTCATTTGAAGACTGAAAAATATATGATTTTTGATAAAATAGAAATAATGCAAATATAAGAAATATGATTACTTTAATATAATAACCTGCCCTTATATTATAAGATGCTAGTTTTGATATTAAAATTGAAGACATTACTAAAAGTGGGAATAGTGCATATACTTTAGTAATTGGAAAATCATATCCATAGAGCATTAATGGAAAATAAAATGCAGAAAAATATATGAAAGAGTATAAGTAAATTTGATATTTCCAGTTTTTTGACCAATTTTTAAATAAATTAAATATATTAATTATACTCCATATCATTGTCATAAGTATTAAGGGTAAATAGGGAAGTAACTGCAATATCTCGTTTTTTCTTTGCCAAAAAAATCTAGAGAATGTTGAATGAAGTTCATTTGGAAGTATAGAACGATTTATTACTTCATCGATCTGATTAAAATTAAATATAATAGTGTGATAAATTATATTATTTATATCAAAAGAATAAATGCCAATTCCTATAGTAAAGATTATTACAAGAATAAAAAAATAAAATTTAAAGTGGTAATCTTGTTCAATGATCTCTCTAGAAAAGACTATTAGTAAAAATAAAAATATTAAAATTAATTGTGGTGAAATTGGATATTGTGTCAGTAAGATAAAAAATTGTAAAATAAAAAAAATTATAAGAGAGTACTCATAATTTCTTCTCATCATATAAATAAAAAAAATACTCAAGGCATACAATAAAGAAGTAAGTGGGTAGATTTGATTTAATGCTAGTCCATTAATGGCAGTGAAGGTAAGAAAGAATAACAATGATAGTATATAAACAAAATTGTCATTTGTAATTTTAGTAATGACAAAAATAGTTATTGTAATTGTTGTAACTGAAAAAATTACTGATAAGAATCTTGCATTTAATAAAATTGGATTAGTTAAATCAAACCAAATACTGTAAACTACTTGATGTAAGGGTAGACGATGAGAGAAATAGTCTTGGTATGGAACTCTCCCTTCATGAAAATATAGAGCTTCCAGAAAATACCAAGTTTCATTTTGATCAATTGGATAGTTATTTGCACTTATAAAAAATATAAAAGAATATATTATTGCAATGCTTAATAAATAAATATATTTGTAGTAAGTCATTTTATAATTTTTTTATATATTTTTAAAATGGTTTAATACAAAAATTCTTAAATATATTTTTTTCTTGAAGTTTTTATTTTTCAATTTTAATAAGGAAATCAACAGTTGAGTGAAACAAAACTTTAGTTTTAACAACAAAAAAAGTATTAAGGTTATTTCTTAAAAATATTTTTGACCATTCATCTAATTTTCTAGCAATTACTACATCACCTTTTGTAAAATTAATTTTTTTAAAAAAGTTCTCTCTGAAAATATGAAAATAATATGTAAATTTTTTTTGTTTTAAAATATCAGAAATATAAATTGAACCATCCTGAGTAATATTTTCTTTGATCTTTGAAAATAAATTATTAATTGTTTGATCATCCATTAAGCATAGTGTGCCATAGATTATGACACAATTGTATGATGGTATTAGATCATTATCAAAGTACTTTTCGTAAAACGTAATATTTTCAATGAAAGAGAATGAACTTTTTGCGACATTAGTCCTAAGATCATCCGGATCAAAACCAAATACTTTTCTCTTTTTTGATCTAAGAGCGAGATAGGCAATTACTACTCCATGGCCTGATCCAATTTCAACTATATTTCCTTTATTAACGATATCAAGATGTAACTTGCCCAATGGTAAAAGAAGAGTTCTTAAAGTTAAAAATAAAAATGTAAGTAAGCTAGTATTTTTCCACAGGGCAAAAATGATCTTTTTTCTAGCTTCAAAATCGCTCATTAAATCTAATCTTATTTAATAATTTTTTAATTTTTGGATCTAAAAATACGTCAAGTTCTCTTTGTCTACCATGTTTAATTTTCTCATTATGCATAATGTCATCATCTATTGATAGATGGACCATAATTTCTGTGTCAACTGTATTTATTTCATATTCATTAAGTATTTTTTTTAGATTTGCACTGTAATTTTTTTGATTCTGCATTGACAGTCCATAGAACTTGAAATAATGAATTTTATCATATTCTTTATTAAAAATACTTAAAATAGTAAAAATAATTTTTTTTAAAATTAATATTAAAGGATCTTTTAATCTGACTCTTTCAAGCGAGACTCTTACACGCGGTATTTGATGCTTTAAGGCTAATAGATTTATAATTCTCCAAATACCTGGTAAAAGATGAATATGCTGATGACTATCGATATGTGAGATCTTAATACCTTTGCTTTTCAATTTTAATATTTGTGACTCAAATTCATCATAAATTTCTTGATGTTTTACTAAAAAAGAAAAGTATTTTAGGAGAAAGATTGGTAATTTAAAAAAATTATTAGAATAATTAGTTAACGTTTTTTTTTCATGACTTTTATGCAATGAAGTGCCTGTAGTTAGATTTGCATGTAATCCTACATTGAGATTAGAACGCTTAAGACAATCTATGATATCATCATTATTAATGCAGTTAATAAGTACAGAAGTGCTATTTATAACACCAGCTTCTGCGGCTTTTAATATGGCTTCATCTATAGAACTATCTAAACCGTAATCATCAGAGTTAATTATTAGCATATTCAGCTTTTCTTGGAATTATTTACCAATAAAACATAAATTATTGAAATTATTAATACAGAATAATAATTAAGTGCATATGTTCGTAAGACACCAGTTATAGCCATCCCAATAAATGCGATCACAAGAAATAAGATAAGATCATCGGGATCTTTTTCATTTATAAACTGACTAAAACTTTTATATAGCAATGATAACAAAAAAATTATGATCATACCAGTTGGTATAATTCCTATACCAGAAATCATTTGAATTAGATTTGAATGTGATCCCCATAGTTTTGTGGTATCAGTCTGATATAAATATTCATCTGCAATATCATAGCCAACACCAAATCCGAAGAAATCCATGCTTATAAGTACAGAGTCTCTTAAGTTACTTATATAAGATAAGGCTCCTTCAAAATCTTGACCGAAAAAAGGATTAAACTTGTAATTTAAATCACTGCCAACAACATATAAAAAAAGAAACAAAACCATAACACTGACAGAAAATAAGAATGAAACTAGAGCTAAGCCAGATGCAAAAGACGTTTTGCTATTTCTAGTTGCCAAGATTAACACTAAAAAAAAGAAAGATATCAAAAGAGAAATAATTCCAGTTCTGGACAAATTAAGCAAAATAGCAGTAGTAAAAATAAAAAATAATAATAAATAAAAAGTTGATTTATTTTTTTTAAAATAAAAGAGAGATATAAATACAGCTGGTAGTAAATAACTTGCAACACGATTAGTTGAATTAAAAAAACCACTGGGTCTTGAGTAGCCCCCTGCATAACCATATCGTGGTGATCTTTCAAAACTATCTATACAAATTAATTCACTACAAAATGGAGGGTAAAGTTTAAAATCAAAAAATAAATATAAGAAGAATTGAGCAATTATAAATAATGCTGTCAGCACACTCACTAACAATAGTGTTTTTAAAATAAAGTCAACGTGACCTACATTCAAAGTTTCCGTAAGTACCAAAAAAAAAATTATTATAGATATAAAATATACTGAGGCAGTATATTCTGAGTATTGCAGCTCAGGATAATAAATATTTACAATAATCTTGCCTATAAATAAGCTCATTATTATGCATATGATAACGAAGTAACATCCTATCTGCAGTTTTGTAAAACTTAATTTAAAATTTAAAAGGAAAAAAACGATATAACCTACTAAAGACAAAAAGAGTAAAATAATAGTGTTTAAGCTTATCTCATTTTGCAAAGCATATATTGGAAATGGATAAAAAAGAATAATTGATAACGGAAATATTAGTTTCAAGTTCATTATTCAATATGATGTAATTTTTGTGTAATTAAATTACTTTTGAATACCATGCAATTGTTTTTTTTATGCCCTGATTTAGAGAAACTTTAGGTTTATATCCAAAAGACCTTAACTTAGATATATCAGGTTTTCTTCTGTTTACTGATCCTTTAGGTGCTGTACTTTTTCTTATAACGAAATCTTTACCCAAAATATCAGTCATTTTTTTACACAGATCAAATATTTTTATTTCCTCTCGATCATCGCCAATATGCACAATCTTTGCTTTAATATTTTTTCTAAACAGCAATAAAGCATCAACTGCATCATCTATATAGCAAAAGGATCTTGTATTAGACCAGCCGAAAAGCTCCAAACTTTTATTTTTACCAATATTTTCTATTCTTTTATAAAGTTCTGGAATTACATGGTCGTAGCCCATTCTTGGTCCATAAACATTGTGAAATCTAACTATATTAAAATTTATTTCATGTTTTAAGGCATAAGAAAAAAAACCCATTTCTCCAAATATTTTTGAAACGGCATAAGAATATCTTACATTTGAAATATCATCTATTGAAAGCTCAATAGACTCCTTTGAAGGTATTCTATTTTTTAATAATGATGTTGTACTTGCGTATACTTCTGATGAAGAGGCAAAGATACATTTAATACTATTATTTTCTTTTAAAAATTCCAAAATGTGTAAGTTTATCATTGTATTTACATATAAAACCTTATCAGGAATATTATAAAAATTTTTTGTACCATTTATTGCTGCCATGTGATAAATGAGATCTATCTTTTTCGGAAATTTTTTATAACTTATTTTCTTAGTCAAATCGAGATTTAAGAACACTACATTTTTCTTTTTAATAATCTCTAGAAAGTCTTTATCTTTTTTTCCTCTCAAAAAGTTATCTACTAAGTAGACTTTATTTTTATTAGAACTTGATAATTTTTTTGCTAAATGAAAGCCAATAAATCCACTTGCGCCTGTTATTAAATATTTCATAGTGATGTATTATTAAAACCCAACCCCAAAGTAATCAATCTCTGGATCTTTATTAAGCAATTCAAAATTTAATAAACCCCAACAATCACAAATTACTTTATTATTAATCATATTTGATTTTATTTTTTGAATATTTAATTGTTTGAATGAATGATGATTGTTTGCAATAATTAAAGCAGTAGCATTTACCTTTGAATAGGGACTCCCAATACTTTGATAACCAAGTTTTTTAATTTCTTTCTGATCTATTACTGGATCGTAAATGTAAATACGGACACCTTTAATTCTTTTTTTTAAAATATTTATCAATTCTAAAGTAGTTGAGTCTCTATAGTCATTAGTTTCTGGATTGCCTTTAAAAGCTAGACCACAGATTATTAAATTAGGATTTTTGATTGTTTTGATTTTCTTAATAATTTTATTTGACAGTTTTAAAATAATGTTTTTATTAATATTTCTTGCTGATTTGACAATTCCTGAGTGATAATTTTTTTTTATTGCGCTATCAATTAAAATATAAGGATCTTTTGTCAAACACGGTCCTCCAACCCCAGGTGATGGCATTGGTATGTTGTTTCTTGAATATAAGACATTACATGCATTTATAATTTTCTTTATATTCAAATTATAGTTATCAGCTATCATTGCTAACTCATTAGAATATGCAAAGGTCACATCTCTGAATGTATTATCAGTTAATTTCGCAAGCTCAGAGCTTTCAAGATTTGGTAAACTGACAATATGATTACAAAATCTCTCAAAAAAAATAGTTCCTCTTTCCAGACATTTAGAGGTTGAGCCTGCTATAATCTGAGGATTTTTTCTTAATTCTTCCAGAGCATCACCCTCAATTGTTCTTTCGGGTGCAAAACAAATAAAAAAATCTTCACCCGCCTGCATTTTAGTTTTTTTGGAGATCTGCTCACATATAAAATTTCTAGTGAAGCCGATTGGAACAGTAGATCTTACAATTACTAAATCACCTTTTTTGATTGAATTTATAAGACTTCTAATAATCTCTTTCATTGAGTCAATTTTAGGTTTTTTTGTTTTAAAATTAAGCGGTGTACCAACACATATAACATGAGTATTTGCAGTTATATTGTTAGAGTGAGTAGTAAATATTAATTTTTTTGCATTTTTTTGAACTGAAAAGCGCTCATTAATGTTTGGTTCGTGAAGATATACTTTATTTCTATTAAGCTGACTAATTTTGTTTTTATTTTTTTCTACACCAATTACATTATATCCACTTTCAGCTAGAACAATACCAAGAGTTAAGCCAACATAACCCAACCCATATATGACAACATTATTTTCAATTTGTTTCATAAAATAACTAAGCTATATAATCTCAAATTTTGGAAGAGGAAAAACTAGTTTGAAATTTTTGTCCGAATAATTTTTAATTATATTTTGTTTAAAATGCCACGGTAAAACTATTGCGTAATCTGGATTCATTTTAATCATTTCTTCGTCACTAACTATTGGTATATATGTTTTTGGAGTAAATCTGCCATGTTTGTAAGGATTAACGTCACCAATGCAAGCAACATCAGTTTGATCTAAGTTTAAATATTGAAGTAAAACGTTTCCTTTTGTAGATGCACCTAAAGCACACACCAATTGCTTCTTTTCTTTTGTATTGTCAATAAATTTTTTAAGCTTTTTAATTTCAATATCTATATCACTTTTAAATTTTTTGAATACATCATTAGCTTCAAAGAAACTTTCTTCTTCTTTAAGCGCTTTTAACACATTTTCAGAATGATTTTTATAATTGATTGATTTTTTTCTCAATTCAATTCTAAAACTACCTCCATTTGTATCATTTAGAGAAAAGTCTGTGAGGACAAAATTTGAATTATCAGCCATCCATATTATAGATTTAAGTGAATAATACTCAAGATGTTCATGACAGATTGTATCAAATGCTAAAGCTTTAATCATTGATGGCAAATAACTTTGTTCTAAAATCCAAATACCGTTGTCTGCAATTATACTATTCACTTCTTTAGAAAATTCCAATGGAGCAGGCAGATCATAAAACATGGAGAATGATGTAATTATTTTTGCTTTTTTATGAGTATAATTTCGTAATTCATTTTCAGAAAAAAATTTTGATATTACAGTGATGTCATCTCTATAATAATTTTTAAATTTTTTTGCCGTTGGATCGATACCAACTAATTCATAAAGATTTCTATCATAAAAATTCAGTGATGTACCATCATTACTTCCAATGTCGATAATCAAATCATTTTCTTCTAATTCAACTCTACTTTTTGCATACTCGATATTTTCACGCAAATGGGATACCATAGATTTATTAAGACCAGATCTATATCCATAGTTATCACCATACATGACTTCAAGATTAAAAATATCTTCAAGTTGAACTAGTCCACACCCATTTTGACACGAAACTAGTTTTAGGCTTTCTTCCTTGATTCTATCATCTTTAGATTCCGGGAATATGCCTGTATAAGCCATATGACCTAGATCAATTTCATTTTTTAGTCTGGTAGAACCACACATACGACAAGAAGTAATTTTTGTGCTCATAACATTTTAATTCGATTTTTATTTTATATTTTTTAGGTCGTATTCAACCATTTCTTGTATCATTTGTTTAAAATTTTTTGATGGTTTCCAACCGGTGTGTTGTTTTAATTTTTTAGTGTCACCGCAAAAAATTCCATTGTCTGTAGCACGTCGTGGATCTGATTTCAATATCAAATAGTCTTTGTAATCTAGTCCTATGTGATTAAATGCAATTTCACACATTGTTGCAACATCTCTTGATTTTCCACTTGCAACTATGTAGTCATCAGGTTTTGATAAATTAATAATTTTGAAAGCAGCATCCATATAATCGCCTGCGAAACCCCAATCTCTTCTTGTATCCAAGCCTTCTAGCTGAAAAGAATTACTTAATCCAAGTTTAATTCTGCTGGCTGCGATAGATATTTTACGAGATAAAAATTCCTCTCTCCTTTTACTGCTTTCATGATTATAAAATATTCCTGAAGAAGCAAAAATGTTATACCGCTTACGATAAAGAACGATAAAATTTTGTGCTAAGACTTTTGCAGCACCATATATTGAACGAGGATCATGAGCAGTTGTTTCATTTTGTTTTTTTGAGCTGCTATTACCAAATATTTCAAAACTCGACGCATGGAATAATCTTGTTTTAGGTGAGTTATTTCTTATATACTCGAGTAGATCCAGGACAAAAGTACCATTAACATGAAGAATCTTTTTTGGTTGTTCGGACATTTTTATGCCACTTGTCATAGATGCTAAATTAAAAATATGGGTGTATTTAATACCTGCTAGAATTTTTTCTAAATTTTTATCTTTTAGGATATCATAATTAATAACTTTTATTTTTGAATTTATTTGTAGCAACTCTTTTTTTTTACTTGTATTAGACTTTCTTACAAGTAAGCTGACTTTATAATTTTTTTTACTAAGTAATTTTAATAAAAAATATGCATCTTGACCAAAACCACCTGTTATGAGTGCATGTTTATATCTTTTCATCGATTGAAGTTTCTTTAATAATATATTCAAGTTTAGAATTATTTCTTACTTGAGCATACAACAAAGATAGGGACCTAATAATATTTTTAGGTAAAAGTCTTACAAACTTTATTTTAAATATAAGAAATAAATTCATTTTGAATACTTTAGTATTTTCTAATTTATTCAGAATATAATATTTTAATATCACTCTGAAGCTAATGTCGTCTATTACAACATCTTTACAGATCTCAGTGAAACCTTTACTGATCATTGATGTAATTCTCGGCCAGTAATAGTGCCATAATTTGAGGTGGTTTGAACGCCAGGTCTCATTATTAATACGTATTGATATGACTGGCTTACTTATTACCATTATTGAAATAGTCTTAGATGTATTAAAAATACTTGCTATATGGGAAAAATAACATCCATGATAAATTTTAGCATCTATATTTATCCAATGTTCTCTTGAAATTAAAATGCAACCAATAAAAGACAGTTGCCAAAGTAAGTTTTCATCGAATTTATCTCCTTGTTTATGGTAAAATTCAATATTTTTTTCTAATCTCAATCTATTGCTCTCTAATGTCTTCTCTAATTTAGAACACATAATTCTTGTGTTTAAAATATAAAGATCTTTTCGACTGATAATATGTTTACTAATATGTTTTAGTATGTCTGAGTCAGGAATGTCATCATCTGTCGCCAACCAGCAATATTCTCCTGAAGCATTTCTTACAGCAGTATCATAAGCCTTATCTAAACCTGTGTCAGAATTATTATGAATGTATTGTAATGTTATAAAGCTATTTTTATTTGAAATTTCTTCTATTTTTTTATCGTAAACTTCACTTCCATCAACAATAACTATTTCTATTTTTTTTGTAACAATTTTACTCAGATGATCGACAAAATTATGTATATGCTTTTTTCTGTCTTTTGTTGCTAAGCATATAGAAATACTTAATTGATTTTTATCATTCATGATTTATTTTTTTTAAAATCTTATTTTCAAGTTTGTAGACTTCATCACAATCATTTAGTAAATTTGGTTTGTGAGTGACTATTAATAGTGTTTTGTCTCTTTTAATTGAAAAAAGAGAATCAATAAAGTTTTTTTCTGTTGCCTCGTCAAGGGCACTAGTCGCTTCATCAAGAATCAGCAAGTCCGGATCATTATATAATGCTCTTGCAATTCCAATTCTCTGCATTTGGCCTCCGGAAATTCTAATACCTTTCTCACCTACTTTTGTATGAATTCCATCAGGTAAAGAACTTATAAGGTCTGATAATTGGCATAGATTTATTACTTCTTTAATCCTATCTAAGGATATAATTTCTTGATCAATACCAAATGCTATATTTTTTAATATTGAGTCATCATTAAGATAAATTTGCTGAGGAACGTAACCAATTTTTGATTGCCAGGAATGTGTAACTTTTCTTTGATGAAAATTATTAGAGCATATAATTTTGTTATCTACTTTTATTGATCCACTAGAAGGTCTCAAAAGTAAGGAAATTAGGTTGATTAAAGTACTTTTACCCGATCCTGTTTCCCCTATTATTCCAATTGATTGTCCTTTTTCAATATGTAAATTTACCTCATGTAAAACATTTTTCTCTGTAAGAGGATATGAATAAGATACATTTTCAAATGAAACTTTTTGCCAATTGTTGAATTGATTTTGATTTTCGTATTTAGTGTCATAAAAGTCATAGTTAATTTTTTTTTGTAAATCATTGTAGAGAACTTCCGTAGATGCAAAAGCATACCTTATTGACTGTAAACTATTCAATATTTTATTCATAGATGGAATGAGTCTAAATGCAGAAGCTGCATAAAGACCTAATATTGGAATAAGGTTTTGCCTATCATCTAAAACAAATAATAAAACATAAATTACAACTGATAGAGTTACTATTGCTAAAAATTCAAATAATTGCCTAGGAACTGTTTGAAAAAAATAATTCCGTTGGCCAGCAAAAACTATAAATTTTGTTAATTTAGCAAATTCTTCACTAAGAAAATTTTCTTTATTATATATTTTAATTTCTTTTATTGCACCAAAACCTTGATTTAGTATTTTCATTCTACCTTCTTCCTTACTTATTCTTTCAACACCAATTTTTAAAAGGTAATTTCGTACAAAAAAATAATAAAGAAAGAAAAATGTAAAAAATATTGTAAATGATATTAAAGCTGATGCAAAAGAAATATAAAGAATAAATATAACAATACCAAGCAAGACAAATAGTTCTGAAATTAAAATTAAAGATGGTAAAAGTGCACCATTAGTAAATTGAGTAATTTCAGTAATAATATTTCTTATTAATTCTGAAGTATTTTTTTTGATAAAAAAATCATAATTTTTATTTACATACGTGTCGTACAAACTTTTAGATATACTTTCCTGTAATCCGAAAATATATTTTGATAATCTCCATTGCATAAATAAAATAAAAATATTTTTTAAGAAAAAAATCAAAATAAGTAAAATTATAGTGATTAATATTATTGCAGTAGTATCTTTATTGTTCAAAAAAGATATTAATTCATTTGGTAAATATGAATATTCAAAATTGCTAGGTTCAATTAGTATGGAAATTACCGGAATCACAATTGCTACACTTAAAACCTCAAAACACATGGCTATAGCCATTAATGAGATAATAAAAAAAAGATAAAACTTATTTCTACTATCAAGAAGTTTCCAAATTTTTTTTATGGATGACAATTTAAGTTCCTGAATTATTCTTATTAAATACTCCAACCACCGTCGATAAGTATATTTTGTCCAGTAATATATTCAGACATGTCACTAGACAGGAAAGCTATTATACCCCTAAAATCAGAATAATTGGCCATACGTTTTAAAGGAGTTTTTAATTCATATCTCCTAACAAATTTTGTATCTTGATTTGAAAAAATTCCTCCTGGAGAAATACAATTTACTCTGATATTTGGTGCAACTGTTGCTGCTAACCACTTGGTTAGCTGATTTAATGCTCCCTTAGAAGCAGCATAGGCAGCAGGATTATTAATATTTGTCCCCTCATACAATGAATAATCAGGAGCACATGATCCATAAATTGATGATATATTAATTATCGTTCCGTGTTTATTTTTAGATACCAACTCACTTAAATCTCTACAAATATGAAATATCGCAATAACATTAATTTCTAGTGCTTTTTGCCAATTATCGAGTGACTGACTACCAAAATTTGTATTCCAACCTTTTAAGTCTGAAGAACCTGTCATGGCTGCATTGTTAATTAAAATATCTAAACTACTATTCTCATCTTTAATTTTTTTAATAAATTTACTTCGACTGTGAACGTTTTCAAAATCTGAAGGTAGTAAATCAAATTTTATTTTTTTATACTTACTTAGAATTTTTTGAAGCTTTTCAAAATTTGAGTCTGGCTTATCAACACATATCAAGCTACATTCCAATTCAGCTAATGTTTCAGAAACAACCAATCCCATTGGACCATTACAGCCAGTTACAAGAGCTTTTCTATTTTTAAGGTTTACTAAATCAATTATATTTTTCATTACATATTCTTTTTTGACAGAAACTCAGCTAATTCAAAATCAAAGGGTGTATCTATATCTATCGAATTTTCCCTATTAATTTTAACATAACCTACTTTTCCACTAAACAAATTACTATTCTCTAATACATACTCAAAACTTGATACATATGCAACGGTAAGAACATCAAAAACTTCTGGCGCTTCTTGTCTTCTAATAATACTTCTTTTTTTATTCATCAATATATTTACATTATTTTCTTTATCTATACTCACCATATTAAAATAAGGATTTCTATATGCTTCTGCTATTGTTATTATAGCGTCTGAGTTACCTTTTTCATATTCATCTAAACATCTATTAATGTCATTTTCTGACCTTAATGGTGAAGTAGGTGGAAGATTAATTAAATAACTCAAATTGTAATTATTTTTAGTCATAAATTTAATCGCATGTTGCCAGACAAGCCATTCATCAGAGTCATCTAAAGATAATTCTTTTGGCCTAATGAAAGGCACTATAGCACCTTCAATTTCAGCTATTTTAGCTATCTCTTTATCGTCAGTTGAAACTATTACTTTTTTAATTCTTGAAATTTTTTGTGCTAAGTTAATGCTCCAAGAAATAAGAGGTTTACCATTAAAAATTTTTATATTTTTATTAGGAATCCCTTTACTGCCTCCTCTTGCACATATTAGAGCTATAAAATCCATAACTTATTAATTTTATTTAATTAAAATTTTTTTACTCTGCCTACTAGATAATTTAGCTGCTTCAATAATATTAACTACTTTTACACCATCTTCAAATTTAACATAAGGATCTAAATTATTCTTTTTTAAATTCATCATAGTCTCTATTTGATTAACGTATGTTTGACTAATATTATCTTTGCCTTTAAATATTGTTCTCCATCTATTACTATTAATATCAAATTTTTTTACTAGATTCTTATTGCAATCCCATAGTATAGAACCATTTTCTCCTATTACATAACAGGTTCTAGTCTTATCATATCTTACAAAATCCATTTTTACTGTAATCAACTCATGATTTGCTATTTTTTTTGTTCCAATTATTAAATTAGCTGCGTACTCAACATTGGAGTCAAAAAATTTTTTACTTATGGTTTTTGCCTGTACCCATTTCAATGGGCCAAAAATCCAATTTATGTAGTCTAATTCATGGCTTAATTCGAGTAAGACTCCACCACCAAGTTTTTTTGAAATACTTACTGACTCTCTATAGTCCTTATTTTTTCGCCATAATTTGATATTTTGACCAACATCACTGTGTACACTAATCCATTTACCAATAATATTATCATTAATTATCTTCTTAAAATATTTTAGTGATTCAAGATATCTTAGATTATAACCAACCAAAATTTTAACTTTTTTTCTTTTAGCTAAAACATCTAATTCAATTAAATTTTTTGAAGAATTAGACACTGGTTTCTCGATAATCAGGTCAATTTTATTTTCAATTAGTTTTTTTAACAATTTTGTTCTAAAGGATGAGGGATTACATAAAATTGCAAAATCAGGCTTTGATAAAATTGCACTGTCAATTGTATCAAAATATATACATTTTTTCTTATTAGTTTTTAATTCATTAATATTTTTTCTTGATCTACAAAGTCCAATTTGAATATTCGGGTAATTTTTTCTAATAATCTTAAAATATCTTTCACCCATGCTACCCAAGCCAATAATTAAGATATTTTTAACTTTCATAAAATTTTTTTTTATTTATAAAATTAATAAATAAAAATTTCCATTTAATTAAAGATTATTATTAATGTAATTATTCATTATTTTTAAATTTAAGTAAATCTTCCATCCTTCCTATGTCAATCCAATCTTCATGAAGTAAGTAAGCGCCCACTTTTCTTTTTCTTTCAATATTTTGCATAATAAAATCAGTCATATCGATCCGTTTATTTTTTTTCATCTCTTTCAATATCTTTTGTTCAATAATATATATACCTGTATTTACCATGTGATTGATTGTGGGTTTTTCTCTTATATTTTTTACTTTTGATCTAGCTAATTCAACTACACCAAAAGGAATTTGAATTTCAGAAGAGCGAACTGTTATAGTGATATCATTTTTATTTTTTTCGTGGAATTTAATTAAGCTGTCTATATCAAATTTTACTATAACATCTGCATTAATTACAACAATTGGAAGTTTATTTGTACTATTTTTAATAAAACTTAAGCTACCAGCAGTACCCAAAGGAATTTGTTCATTGATATAATTGATATTTACATTCCATGATGAGCCATCACCAAAATACTTTTTAATCTTGTCTGCTTTATAGTGTGTTGAAATATAAAAATTTTTAAAATTTGAATTTACAAATTCATTAAAAATAACTTCTAACATTGGCTTATTATTAATTTTTATCATTGGCTTTGGTATTTTATTTGTAAGTGGCATTAGTCTTTTACCGAAACCTCCAGCCATAATAAAAATAATATTATCTTTTCTTTTTGGAAAAGCTAAATTTTGAAGTGTCTTTAAATCAACCACGTGCTTGAATTTATTCACAATTGGCACGTGATGAATGTCATGTTTTTTCATTAATTTCATTATTTGTTTGTCAGTTGTTTCCTGTAATGCATATATGGGTCTCTTATGCATTATGTGTGAGACCTCCAAATTGATATCTATACTCCTTAACAATGACCTTCTGATATCACCATCTGTGATTGTTCCAATTAATTCCCTTTTTTTATTGATTACCGCTAGTATTTTAGTGCTGTTTTTATTTAAGATACTGATTGCATCTTTAATAGACTTGCTTTTGTAAATAAGAATTTTTTTTAAAATTTTCAAAATCAGTTACCTATTAAATTTTTTCAAGTGGTTTTAAAATTACGTTATCTGGAACATCTTTTACTACTGTCATTCCAGGATATATAACAACGTTATTTCCAATTTTTATATTATTAATTATTGAGGCACCTGTTGAAATATGCGTAAAACTTCCAATACTGATATTTCCTGAACAAGTTACACCTGGCGAAACATGGCTATGATTTCCTATTTTACAGTCATGGTCTATAGAGGTATGAGTATTTATAATTGCTCCAATCCCAATTGAGCTACCTGGTCCTATAAAAGTTCCTGCCAAAACTTGAGCACCATCAGATATATTCACATCTGATGAAATTACAGATGATGGGTGAAAAAGACTAGAAAATTTATATCCTTTATCGGAGAATTTTTTAAATAAATCATATCTTTTTTTATCATTTGGCAATGAGCCAACACCATTTATTAGTAATATATTTTCAGGTTTATAATGGTTCATTACTTCTTCATCAGTAAATATTTTATGTTTACTGAAATTCTCTTGATCATTATTACTTACAGAGACACCTAGTATTTCGACTTTTTTATTATTTAAAATTTCAATAAGTGTTTTTGAATGGCCGCCAGATCCCAAGACAATTACAGGTTTTAGTATACTATTCATTTATAGGTGTATCCTTTTTATAATTTTTCTTACTTTTTTTCCCAATATAGTCCCAAAATTTTGTAGGGCTAATTCCTACACCCGGTCTTTTAATAGCTAGATTTGACAAATTAAAAATATCATTTTTTTTTATTTCTTTTCTAGCAAAAAGACTTTTTCTGCTATTAATTAAATTCTTTTTTTCTGAATTCATTAGTTTCTTTTTGCCATCACCTAAAGCCAATTCAATATTTCGTATTGAGTCAGTCATACGTTTAAATTCTTTTGGTGATAAAGATGCATTATGATCAGGACCTCTCATTTTCTTATCTAAAGTAATGTGTTTTTCTATCACACAAGCACCTAAAGCTACAGCAGCAATAGAAGCTTCAATTCCATCTGTATGATCTGAGAAACCAGTATTCAACCTAAACTTTGTTCTCAATTCATTAATTGTTAACAAGTTACAATCTTTATACATGCAAGGATAGTCAGTCGTGCATTGTAAAACGACCACATTTTTTTTTAAAATGCTTTTAGACTTTTCGGATTTTAAAACTTTCATAAATTTATTTTTACTTGGCTTTTGATTAGGATATAAATAACCGAAAGCAATAACTGCAAGGGCTTCCTCAATTTCATTAATATTTGACATACCAGTAGAAAGAATAATTTTTTTTTTTGAAATAGCATGTTTTAGAAGAAGAGGTAAATTAGTAATTTCACCAGAAGCAATTTTTAAGATTTTTGGCTTAATTTTTTTTAAAACAAAATTTAAGCTTTCTTGATCAAAACATGAAAGTAAAAAATCAATATTTTTTTTTTTTGAATAATTCTTTAATGAAATAATTTCAGCTTCACTAAGTTCTAGTTTGCTTAACATTTGTGACTGAGACTGATTCTTTGGTGTATTTTTTTTTTGGTAATTTGCTTTTTTAGCACTTTTCGAAACCATAATTTTAGACTTAAAAGCTTGAAATTTGACTGCATCCGCACCTGAATTTACAGCTGCATTAATTAATTTTTTAGCTAAAGCAACCTTACCATTATGATTTACACCGGCTTCAGCAATAATATAAGTTTTCATCTAACTTCTTTTAAAATTATAAATGACTCTGCATAGTTTGAGTTCGACATTGAGCCCCTCAGAGTTGCGAGAGCTAACATAGCTTTTTCACTACGTGGAAATGGGTGAGATTTAATTTCACTTTTGTATAATCTAGCAATTGATAATTTTTTTTTCATATATTTATCAATATTAACAAATAAGTTTGGCTTAAAGCTTGATGAATTCTCTAATCCAAATTCAGTTTCTGATAAAGTTTCATAAGCTCTTAATGATTTTATAAATTTTTTTCTAAATTGTTTAGTACAACTCATAACTGCTTGAAAAATAATCCGATGGTCAGAATGAACATCATAATAATATGGCATATATATTATTGATGGTTTGATTTTTAATATTGATTTGTCAAAATGATTGATAATTTCATTCAATGAATATTGATCTAGTTTTGTAGTTTCAAAAGGAAATTGAATTTTTGATTTAAATGAATATTTTTTACTTACTAGACTTATTTCTTTATCACGTATAGAAATTTCTTTTTTTGTGAATCCTGATGCTTCAGTCATTTTAGTTACAATTAACCAATAGATATCATCTCCTTTATTCTTATGTTTGAGGATCGTACCTCCACATCCAAGAGTTTCATCATCAGGATGAGGTGCAACTATTAAAACTTTTTCACTCATTAATATGTAATATCCTTTGTAGTTAATTTTGTATCAATTTTCAATTTAGATAAAATCTTAGCTATTTTTTTTCCTGTTTTTCCATCTCCATAAGGATTTTCACAGTTAAGCAAGCTCTTTCTATAATTCTTATCATATAATGCCTTATAAATAGCTCTTTTTATTTTATTCGCATTATGCTGGACAAACTGGACATTATTAGAATGTAACCTCATCTTTTGACGATTACCTACATTTATTACTGGTATTTTTAGCGAAGGTGCCTCTAAAATACCTGCGCTGGAATTTCCCAGAAGACAATTACAATTCCTAAGAAGATTTACGTAAACTTCTCTGTCCAAATGACTAACGGTATAAATATATTTTAAGTGCTTAAATTCTTTAATTGCTCTAATAATATCTAAATTACCAGCATCACTATTTGGAGAAATAATAATAGTTTTGATTTTAAGTGCTTTTATAGCTTTTAAAGTTATTATCATCTGATTATAAGCATATTTATATTCAGACGAAAGAGGGTGTTGGATTAAGATTATATAATTTTCATTATAATCTATATTAAAATTAATCAATTTTGATATTTTTTTCGAGGATAACTTCCGGGTATTAAAAATTCTATCGATACCTGGGTTGCCAACATTAAATACTCTAAAACGCTGTTCGCCCATTTTAATTACTCTTTCATAACTTTCTTGATTAGTAGTAAAATGTATATGGGATAATTTTGTGACTGCGTGTCGAATTTGGTCATCTATATTTCCTACAACTCTATCACCACCAGCTACATGTGCAATTGGCACATTTAAATAAGAACCTGCAATCGCAGTCGATATTGCCTCCTCTCTGTCACCAGTTACAAGCAGTAAGTCAGGATTTACTTTACAAATAGTTTGCACTAAATCTTTTAATTGTTTACTAATCCCTAAGATTCTAGACTTCAGCAAGTTAGAATTTTTAAGAGATTTTGATTTTTTAGAAATTTTATATTTATCATTAATAATTTGTTTTATTGTAAACCCATGACTTTTCGATAAGTGTGCTCCAGTAACAAATAGTGAAAATTCAATATTTTTCTTTTGTGATAAAGCGGCAAAGGTTGTTTCCATTAAATCATATTCTGATCTAATTCCTGTAACAGCCATTATTTTAATCTTCTTTTTTTTCATCAGAAATATTTATTCCATTGATTACCACAATTCATGATTATATCCACTACTGAAAGATCATTTAAAAATTCAATTTTATTATAGATTTGTTTGTATTTAGTAGGCAGCAATGGTGAATTAAATACTAATTCAATGTTATTTGACAAAAATTCGTCCTCATCAAGATAGTCTTTTGCACCTATTCCAGAGAGATATGTTGTAGCTCCTACTTGTTTACATAAGTTTACTAGAAGCTTTGTTGATTTACCCTCTTCAATCATATCGCTACTTTTTAAGATTTTTGTATTAATATTTAAAATTTTCATTACTAAATAAATAAGTTCCATATTTAAATCTACTAATTTATCCCAATCACGATTGTATATTTTCTTAAAACTTTCTTGATAATCATTAAAAAAAATGGATTTTGAATAATTTAGTGAAATCGACTCATAATGTTTTCTCCTCCAATTAATTTTATTATTAATTAGTACGTCTAAAATTTTTTGATTTCTCTTATGCCGAACAGGTACAGTAAGCCATTGATAACCTACGCTTGACTTAATTTTATTCCTGTTTTGCAAACCATTTTTATGAAACTCAACATTATCTAATATAATAAATGTATCACATTGTTTAATTTTTTGAAAATAAGGTATCCAAGGCAAATATTGGGGTTGATGTATCCCAACTATCATATATTCACTAAAGTTTCTAAAAGGGTGTCAACTACGTAATTAGCATCGTCATTTGACATTCTTTGGTGACATGGAAGACATATATGTTGACGAAGGATTTTTTCAGAAAAAGGTAAGTGATTGTCATTTATATTCAAAATTCTTTTTATTACTGGCTGAAGATGAAGTGGTGGTTTATAGGCAGCGTCAGCTTTGATGCCTTTATTGTTAAGTTCCATTAGTATCTTATCTCTATTAAATCTATCATTTAATATAATTGGAAATTTCCAAAAAGAGGATTGATGTAAATTTTTTGGAGCAACAAGAAATATTTCATCATGATCATTTAAAGCATTTATATAAATAGATGCAATTCTTCTTCTATTTTCCAAATATTTATCTAAATTTGCTAGTTGAATCCTGCCTAAAAAGGCACTTATTTCGGTCATCCTTACATTCCTTCCCGGATTAGTATAAATTTCTTCATCGACACTCATATCTCTTCCTCGGTTCTGATAACTTTTAGCAAATTTTGCAATTTCATCATTTGAAGTTGTAAGCATACCTCCCTCACCACAGGTGATAATCTTTGAAGGATAAAAAGAAAAACAACCAACATCACCAATAGTCCCTGCGTACTTATCAATTAATTTCGATCCTGGTGTATGTGCCGCATCTTCGATTAAAAATAGGTTGTTACATTTACAAAAATTGTACAAATCGTACAAATCGGGTGATATGTTGCCTGCCATATGAACTACAATTATTCCTTTTGTATTTGAATTTATTTTTTTTTTGATATCCTCCATATCTAGACACATAGTTTCCTTTTTAATTTCAGCAAAAACAGGTTTTCCTCCAGATAAAATAACAGCCATCGCAGTTGCTATAAAAGACTGGCAAGGAACAATAACTTCTTTGCCGGATACATCAAAATACTGTATAGCTGCCTCTAATGCTGAAGTACAAGAATTCATGGCTATTGAATGATTAATTTTCATTTTTTTTGAAAATTCTCTCTGAAATTCAATTACATTTGGACCCATACTTAATGAATTATCAAGTATTTTAGAGACCTCTTGTTTTACTCTTTCTTTTTCTTCATATGTAAAGAATGGCTCAGCCATATTAATTGTTTTCATTTTCTTTTTTTATCTAACCTCGTTTATAATTTCTTTTTTTAAATTAAATTTTTTTATTTTTAGAAAATTAATAATTTTTTCACTATTTAGAACACAATTTTGAATTGAAGCTTTTTGTTTTGAACGTATTATTTTGCTTTTTGAATTTAACACTTCACAAACAGTTTTTGAAATTTTATATGACGATATAGCATTTCCTGAACTTACGTTAAAACAATAATATTTATTACTAATTTTTTTTTCTAAAATTTTTTTTATGATTTCTATTCCATATTCAAAGCTTATGTAATCTCTACATATATTTCCCTTTGAAAATAAAACTATATCTCTATTATTCTTTGCGCAGTCAATTATATGATCAATATTTCCACCTCCTCCAATAAAACCTGTAAATCTTAGTGAAAAATACATACCAGTAAATTGTTTTTGATAATACTCTAACCATTTTTCACAGTTTATTTTTGATAGAGAATATGAATTGAAATTTGATTGAAGTTCAAATCCCTCATCAACTTTCTTAGAATTCGGATTACCATAAACAGCCTGTGATGAAATAAAAATAAATTTATGTGTTTTATTTTTTACTGAGTCAAGAGTGTTTATTAGTGTTTGCTCGTTCGCACTAAAGTATTCACGATCGATATTACTGGCTCCATTTGTTAACCCTGCTAAATGTATAGTAGAGTAAAAATTAGTATTCTTTTTTAATGGTATTTTCGAATTTTTTAAGTCACACTTTAACCATTCAATATTTTTATTTTTTTTACAAAAAGGTAATTTTTTATTGTAAATGCAAACTAATTTATAATTATTTTTTAGAAGTGCAGGTATAAGCTTCTTTCCTATGTGTCCTGTAGCTCCTGTAATTAATATCTTATGACTCACTATTAGTTTCAATTACTTTCATTTTTTTTCAAAATTACGTGAAACCTTGAGTTGGCAGTATTATTTATATGATCATGTTCAGTATTTTCATAAAGCGATATTATTTTGAAATCAATTTCAGATATTAATTCATTAATTTTATCTGTATTAAAATAAGATTGAATTGTTCCAAATTCATGATCACTTTGTACAATACTTTCATTACTATTATTTTTTTTAAATTTTCTTTTATCATCACAAATCAGGGAGATATAAATATAATTTTTGGTGACCTTCCCAATTTCTTTGATGCATTGCTTTGCAACTTCAAAAAGCATGCTATCCAGACATGAGTCAACAATACAAATATTAAAAAAATTTTTTGAGTAAGGAAGCTTTGAGTTATCTAAACTAATTAATCTACTTTTCAAATCATTATAATTATATTTTTCAGCATTTTTTTTTGCTATTTTAATTGCTTCGTTTGAAATATCACATCCATAAGCCTCGATACCAAATTCCTCAAGTAAAATTGTTTGACGACCGTTTCCACATCCAAAATCTAATCCTTTTATATTTTGTCCTGATTTGCGTTGAGGTAATAATTCAATATAATCATTATCAGCTGATGTTTTCTTTCTAACGTACCTATTGATGAACTTAACAATTTCTTCTTTTGGAAACAAAATATTATTTTCAAGTCTCAAAAAACTCTCATCCCATTCTTTTTTGTAAAAATTATTCATAGTGTCTTTTTGAATTTTCTGTTCTATTATTATGATAATTCATACCTTAAAACCCATTTATTATTTCTTTTTGTCCAAAGGTCAGGATTTCTCCATTTCTCCATATATTCAAAAAGCTCATTTTCTTTCATTTCATGATATTCCAAAAATTCTGGCAAATACTCATGTGGAAATTCATATTGTTTTTTTAGCACAATATCAACAGCTTCTTCTCTCGTCATTCTCGAGTTCCAAATTTGATAACATGTTTGATCTGTTGGGCGCCAAAAACCGAATTTTAACATCTTAAACCATATGTGTATTTCACACAGTTTCTCATCTATATTATCATAAGATAAGATATTTCCTGACAAAGGTCCTTCTTTTCTCTCAATAAAACCAAGTTTTTTCGCAAATTTGTAGTGTTCATAGCCATCCCAATTGTGAAAGTGACTGAGATAGATGCTTTTTATATTTGCTGATCGAATTTCCTCCTTGGTTGGATGATTATAAAAAAAAAGTTCTTTAGAGGGTATTCTGCCATTCAGCAAATCAAAAATAGAAACTTGATTAAATAAATCATTTGATATTAAATCTTCAGCAGATCCTACTTCACTTGAAGAAGATGATATATTTCCTCCAAATTCCCTACCTATATCTTCTCCCCATACTACTAGTGGTGCTTTCGCGTTTAGAGCGGCCCTAGCTACTCCAGCAAATACAACATAATGTTCACCATAGTTAGGATTGCCAAGATCTATTAGTCCATATCTTCTTATTTTTTTTTGCGTACTTGGCCTGACATTAATTCTCAAAAGATCAACAGATAGTTTTTCTACGAGGTTATTTAAATTACTTATTCCTTCAACTGTTTGGATATGTGCAGATACATTAACACATAGAGTTTTTAAATTGTGAATTTTACTCATTACATAAGCTTGAAATATACTATCCTTTCCACCACTTACTGGAACAACGCATTCATAACCATTTCCATTAGATCCTCTTACTTTATTACATATATTTTCTAACTCTTTATTTTTAGTATCCCAATCAGTATTTTTTTTTATAATTGCATTAGTGCATGCACCACAAATGTTTTCAGCACTAAAATATATTCCTGGTTTAGTGTCTGGCATAACGCAACTTTTACAATAATTCATTCAGCTACCTTTTTATCCATTTACCTTGAAAATTAGAATAACCTTTTGGTCGATCCTCTATTGAACCGAAATTATTTTTGTCAATATATCCTCTACCCATAAGTAAGTACCTATTTACTTTTGTATCATCCTCAGTTCTATTGGTTAACTGATATTTGTAATTTTTCTTAGATTTTAACTGCACAATTTTATGATTTTTTTCAACCTTGTGATTTGACACACAATCTTTTAATTTCCACCCATCATTTACTGTTTTTTTCCAAATTCTTTTGTCTCTTTTATCATAAACGTAAGACCAGAATTCCTCTTCTTTCATTTCAATCCAATCTAAAAATATTTTTAAATCATTTGGTTTAATTTCATTATATTTTAAAACTTCATTTATTCCCTCCAAACGCGTCATGCGTTTAAGTCTAATTTCCCTAGAAGCATGATCAGTTACTTTACCGTAACCAAGCTTTAAATATTTAAGGTAATCATGTAAACCAGATGAATGATAACAATGAACGTCTTCATAAGAGTTAAACGTCCTTTGCTGTGGGGCAGTTTCGTAGCCAAACAGATCAATCATTTTTTCGTGCTGACTCTTTGAGTCCCATCTTATATAGTTGCTAAGATATATTCCCCTAACGCCGATAGTTTCAATTTCATTGTCGTATGGATAGACGTAGTTTTGCATATCTGATCTAGCTATATGATCTTTTTTACTAATTAAACTTTCTGCTGAAAAACCCATCAAAGCATGTTCTTTTCTACAGCGTTCCGTCATTTCAGACTCATCGTAATGCGAAAACATACCTGTCTGCTCTGACCAGCCGTTTACCCCCCAAATAATTAAAGGTATTTTATACCTTACTGCAGTTTGAACTGGGAATGTCGTGTTACCTGCCAAAACATGCCAATACATACTGCCAAACATTTTAAGTGTTTTACGTGTAATATTTTTTAACAAATCAGGTGAATTTGTGGACATTAATAAATCACAATCAAAGACTGTAGATAAATTTGCAAGATTTCTTATTCCTATTCTTGTATTATAATGTGAATTATAGTGAACGATTAATGGGTTTAATTCTAATATATTTTTCACGACATATAAGACAAAGTAGCTGTCACTCCCCCCATTGACTGGGACTATACAATCAAAATTGTCTCCTTTAACATTTTTTTTTGATAGATAAACAATATCCTTTAATCTATTAAATCTTTCATCCCAGTCTATAACATCTTTTTCTTCATGAACTCTGCATCCCATACATACTCCAAGTTCATCAAATATTATTCCATATGGATGATTAGATGGATAAAGACATCTCGAGCAATATTTCATCTGTATTTACCTTTTTGAGATATAAACTCGACTTCAGATAATCTTTCCGAATCAAGAGTTATTAATCTACCCAAATGATCAAATTTTCTCATCTTATAACTCGCATCAGTATCAATTCTTACATCAATTTTTTTGCTCGCAAGATATGCTTTTGCTAGAATAGTACTATGCTCTGAATGTAAAAATATATTTGCTGCAGCTACTGCGTCAGCATTACCTTGTTTTATTCCTTGCTCAAAATGCGATGGATTGCCAACACCTCCGAGAGCAATGACTGGTATTGTTACATTCTTCCCTAATCTTTTAAGTAATTCAATATCATAACCACATCGCATTCCGTCTCTGTCGATGGAATTGATAAGAATTTCTCCTGCACCTAACATTTCGCATTCAGACGCCCATTCTTCGACTTTAATTTTATGATTTGTTTTGCCAGAATTAGTGAAAACAAAATATTCTCCCTTATCACTTTTTTTTACATCAATAGATACTACTATACACTGTGTTCCATATGTTTCAGAGATTTGGGTTATAATTGACTTATCCTTTAAAGCATGAGAATTAATACTAACTTTATCAGCACCATAACTTAATATTTTTTTTACATGATCAATGTTCTTTATTCCACCGCCAACTGTTAAAGGAACAAGACATGATTCAGACAAAACGCCTAACATTTTTAGATTTATTATTTTTTTTTTTGATGATGCACTAATATCAAGAAGAATAATTTCATCCACGTCCCATCTAGACACATATTCAACAGTAAATTTTGGCTTTCCAATGGGAAGATATTTATTAAATCCTACACTCTGTACCAACAAATCATCTTTGATCAACAAGCAAGCTATAAGTCTTCTTTTTAACATCCTTAATTATATTATATCTAAAAAATTTTCTATTATCTTCATGCCCTTAAAGTGACTTCTTTCTGGGTGAAATTGTACTCCATACAGATTACAATGATTGATTACTGCAACAATTTTTTTACCGTAATCAACTTCTGCAAGAGTATATTTTTTGTCACAAACATAGTGATAAGAATGTACAAAGTAAAAAGATGAATTATTTTCAATATTTTTAAAAATTTGATTCTTTTTATTCAAAATCAAGTTATTCCATCCCATATGCGGGACTCTTAAATTCTTTTTATCTGAAATTTTTTTTACCTTTCCACTAATTAACGAAAGACCTTTAAATTCACCTTTTTCCTCTGAACTATCAGCCATTAATTGCATACCAAGGCATATACCAAGAAAGGGGTATTCTTTAACTAATGTTAATTCTTTCAAACTTTCAGTAATATTTAAATTATCTAAATTTTTCATAGCCTGTCCAAACGCACCGACACCTGGGAGAATAATAGCATCTGATTTTTTCATAACATCAATTTTTGAAGTTACTGTTGATTTTACATTTAATAATCTTAATGCATTTACGACAGATCTTGTATTATTTATTCCATAATCAATTATAGCAATTTTTAATTTTTTTTTTGAAGACATATAAATTAATAAGTAAAAAAATTTATTTATTGTAAATTTCAGATTTATAATTACTAAGATTCTTTTCATCCAAAAACCATTTTATTGTTCGCTTCAAGCCATCTTTAAACTTGATCTTGGTTTTAAAACCAGTTGTTTTTTGAAGAAGATTTGAATTACATTTCAATCGGAATACCTCAGATGAAGATGGCCTTAACCTTTTCTTGTCCAGCTTTATTTTGACATCTGATCCCATTATATTCTTTATCATTTCAAGCGTTGTTCCAATACTATATTCCTTGTTAGTACCGATATTGTAAGTTCCACCAATAGTTTTTTTCGATTTAAGAATTGAGTAAAAGCCTTCGCAGGTGTCTGAGACAAAAGAAAAATCTCGTGTAGGTCTCAAATCTCCTAATTTGATAATTTTTGCTCCTTTTGCAATTTGTATAATAATTGACGGAATAATAGCTCTTGCAGACTGTCTAGGACCGTAAGTATTAAACGGACGTGCAATTGAAACAGGCAAATCAAATGAATTATAAAAACTCATAGCAAGTGCATCAGCAGCAATTTTTGACGCACTATAAGGTGATTGTGGTTGTAACTTATGATTTTCATCTATTGGTACATACTGAGCTGTTCCATATACCTCGCTTGTTGAGGTATGAATTAATCGTTTTACTTTATTTTTAACGCTCGCCTGGCATATATTTAAACAGCCTTTAACATTCGTATCAATGTAACTTTCAGGAGCAGTGTACGAATATGGAATAGCTATAAGTGCAGCTAAATTAAATACATAATCTATTCCCTCAGTAATCTTGTTACAAAAATTTTGGTCTCTTATATCTCCGGAAATTACATTTATTTTTTTTAGGCAATTTGTGTCCTCGAGCCAGCCCCAACTGTTAAATGAGTTGTATAGTGATAGTGCATGAATTTCATATCCTTTTGCGAATAGAAATTCTGATAAGTGAGAACCGATGAAACCATCAGCACCAGTGATAAGTACTTTTTTTCTTCTTCTTACAGACATTTTTTATCCTCACTTGACTTTAAAATAAAAGCAACTGGCAGATAATATATTATACTTATCCAGTTATTAAAGATATTCATTGTTGGAATAAATGGAAAAAAGGTAAGTAATAGACCAATTAGTAATGATATTTCATAATTACTGCGCAAATATTTGGCGTCAGGATTAGATTTGAAAATATTTAGTAGATGAAATGTTATTATTTTTACAATTAAAATAAATATCAAGAAAAAAAACGTGAAGCCAATAATGCCTGTTTCAGATAATAACTGCAAGTATGAGTTATGTGAATGAGTTGAACAAGGATTTAACAATGATGTTTTATATTTTTTACATTCTTCTCTATACATTTTTGGACCATAGCCAAATAGGGGTTTATCCTTAAACATTTGTAATGATGTTTCGTAAATCACTTGATGTTTTTTTGAAAACACATAAAAGTTTCCGTCAACGAATCCCATTTGAGTAACAGTATGATTAAAAATTCTATTATGAGTATTTGGAAAAATTAATGAAATACTTACAATCATTAAAATAAGGCTAGCAAAAAAAAATATCCTTATTCTGATAAAATCTCTTATTAATATTAAAAAAAGAATGAAAGAAAAAATAGATAAGAAAAAAGCAGTTCTTTCTCCAGAAATGTAAGTAACAGTTGTAGATAGGACAAGAATTGAAAATGCAAATATATGTGACAAAGTAGATTTTCTATAATTGTAAAACAACATTGTAGCAATAAGTAAAGGAATTATTCGAACTACGTATTGACCAAGTATCATTTCACTCCCAAAAAAACTCGTAATATGTAGGCTATCAGGACGTTTCCAACCAAAAATATTATATGCAGTTTTAAGTTGAATAAAGGAGTCTATGGATAAAACAAGTATTGGTATGAATGTAAAAATCCCAAAATAAAAAATTATTTTTTTATTTTCGTCTATTAAATATACTAAACACGCAACAAAAAAATAATACCGCAAATAAAACAACGAACTTTCTAGAGATAATAAAGGCAGGTCTGACAATAATGACCTAATTAAGATATAGACATAAAAAAGAAAAAAAATGTAGAAATAATAATTATTGTAATATTTATATAGTCTTTTAAGAGCAGATATATAAATAAAATATAAAGCATAAAGTGAAACTATTAAATCAGCTAAAAATGGTCCAGTAATCAGCGCTGTTGGCAACAAATACAGCCCAATATATCTAAAATGATTAATCATTATAAATATTTTCTAAATTCAATTTTTCTAAATCTTTTCTCCAGTCAGATTGATCGATATCAAAAACTGCTTTAATTTTTTTACAATTTAATTTAGTAAACGTTGGCCTTAATACATTTGTTTCTAAATTATTTGATTTGATCGGCAATATTATTTTCTTAGATAGTGATTGATTAAAATTCTTCAATTTATTGAGTATCTCAGTTGCAAAAATGTACCATGTAGTATCAGGCATTCCACAATAATGATAAATGCCAGACTTTACTTCTTTTTTTACTAAATAATATTTACTGATTGACAATATGCAATTAGCGATTGAATTAGCAGATGTTGGACATCCATATTGATCACTAACTACTTCTATCATTTTTTCATTCTTAATTTTTTCTTGAATTTTTGAAACAAAGTTATTGGGTGAGTCACTGAAAACCCAACTTGTTCTTAAAATTATAAATAATTTTGAATTATCAATTATTTTATTTTCACCATCTCTCTTTGTCTTACCATAGATATTTAGAGGGTTAGTGGCATCATTTTCCTTATAAGGAATATTTACTTTACCATCAAAGACATAATCTGTTGAAATGTGTATTAAAAGTATTTTTTGATCATTACATAAATTAACTAGGTTAATTATTGCTAAATGATTAATTTTATCTGCTAATTCTGAATTACTTTCTGCCTGCTGAACATTTGTATATGCTGCAGCGTTAACTAAAATATTTGGCTTGTGTCTATTAATTAAGAGTTTGACTTTATTAAAATCAGTTATGTCTAGATCATGTCTATTAAAGTATACTAATTCAAATAACTTATCATCATATAATTTTTTTATTTGATTTCCAATTTGCCCTTCAGCACCAATTAAAAAAATTTTCATAAATAATTATCTTGGTAATTTTTTTTTATCAATATTATTCAATAAAGGTAAGGACATATCTTTTTTTGATATAATTGGATTATTTGTTGGCCACGGAATATTTAGTTGAGGGTCGATAGGATTTATTCCTAATTCGTCTTTTGGATCGTAGTAATCAGTACACTTATAATGAAGATCAACTATTGAAGATTGAGCACAAAATCCATGCGCAAAGCCTGGTGGGATCCAGAGAATATGTTTATTCTTCTCTGATATCTCTAAACTGAGAGACTCCCTAAAAAATTCAGATTTTTGGCGCAAATCAATAACAACATCTAATATAGATCCCCTGGATACTCTCACCAATTTACCTTGGGGATTATTTAATTGATAATGCAATCCCCTTAGAACGTTTTTTTTTGACGTTGAAGAATTATCTTGAACAAATTTATATTTTGTTCCAATTAAATCTTTAAACAAATTTTCTTTCCAAGTTTCAAGAAAAAACCCTCTTTCATCTTCAAAAACTTCAGGTTCAAATAATATTAAGCCAGGAATTTTTAGTTCTTTATATTTCATTGTTCAAGTAAACTAAGAAGATATTTTCCGTATGAACTATTTTCATATGTTTTGCCTAATTTGAAAAAATCTTGATCACTTATATATTTATTTCTCCATGCTATCTCTTCCGGACATGATATTTTCAAACCTTGTCTTTTTTCAAGAGTTTCAATGAAATTAGATGCATCATTCATAGATTCATGTGTGCCTGTATCAAGCCAAGCAATACCTCTTTCAAATATTTGAACATTGAGATCATCGTTTATCATATACATTCTGTTAATATCAGTGATTTCTAATTCACCTCTCTGAGAAGGTTTTAGACATTTTGCAATCTCAATAACACTGTTTTCATATAAGTAAAAACCTGTAACTGCAAAATTAGATTTAGGATTAACAGGCTTTTCTTCTATTAAAACTGGTTTTTGATTATCATTTAATGACACAACACCATATCTCTCAGGATCAGCTACCTGATATGCAAATATTGTGTTAGCATTTAAATTACAATTTTTTCTGAGTACTTCCTGTAAATTATGTCCATAAAAAATATTATCTCCAAGTATTAAAGCACAATTATCGCCACCTATAAATTTTTCACCGATAATGAAAGCTTCAGCTAAACCATTTGGTTTATCTTGTATTTCATAAGAAATTTTAATGCCTAAATGATCTCCACTTCCTAATAATCTTTCAAACAAATATATTTGTTCCTTATTTGTAATAATCAAAATATCTTTTATTCCTGCGATCATTAATGTTGACAAAGGATAATAAATCATTGGTTTATCAAAAATAGGTAATAATTGTTTAGATATTACACTTGTAACGGGAGCCAATCTTGTGCCATTGCCACCAGCTAATATAATACCTTTTCTATTCATTTGAATTTTATAAGTCCTCTTCTTTTTGTAACTTTACTCATACTTTTATTATACCATAATTGATTTTCTAAATACCATTTTACAGTCAAATCGAGTGCTTTATCAAAATTTGTTTCAGCCTTCCAACCTACTTCTTTCTTGATCTTATTTGAATTTATCGCGTATCTAAAATCATGACCTGGTCTATCATCGACATATTTTATTAAATCGAAAAATTTATTTATATTTTTGGGTTTATTTTTAATAAAATTATCCAGCCTAGAACAAATTTTTTCAATTAAATCGATATTTTTTAATTCGTTGTTCCCACCAATGTTATATGTTTCTCCGATCTTTCCTGACTTAATTATTTTGGATAAAGCTTTTACATGATCTAAAACGAATAACCAATCCCGTATGTTTCTACCTTTACCAAAAACTGGAATATTTTCGCCATTTAATGCTTTATGTATAACGAGTGGTATCAATTTTTCAGGCAGTTGATAAGGGCCAAAATTATTTGAACAATTTGTAATTATTGCTGGAAGATTGTATGTTTTATTCCAGCTTCTTACTAAATGATCAGCTGAAGCCTTCGAGGCAGAATAAGGAGAATTAGGTCTATAATTTGTTTTTTCACTAAATGGAGGTGATATTGTATCCTCGAGTGAGCCAAACACTTCATCTGTTGAAACATGAATAAAAAGGAATTTTTTCCTCTTTATTGACGATAGTTTACGGTAGTATTTAATGGATGCTTCTAATAATGAGTATGTGCCTTGAATATTTGTTCTTATAAATTCACTTGGTTTGTCTATTGATCTATCTACATGTGACTCAGCCGCTAAATGTAAGATAATACTTGGCTTAAAATCATTTAAAATTTTAAAAATTTTTTTTGTTTCACAAATATCAACTTTTTTTAATCTGTATAATCGCTTATTATTAATATGTAGAGTAAAGATATTATTGCTTGCGTAGGTAAGCTTATCAATGTTTAAAACATTGTATTTTAAATTATTTGTGAGATACAAAATGAGGTTTGAACCAATAAATCCAGACCCGCCAGTAACCAGACATTTCATACAAAAGTTTTTCTTTTTATTAAATTTATGTGCAATAATATAACTATTCCAATATTCAAATATACATTATATTTCTTAGGTGTAATCATAAATCTGAGATAAGGAAGCCTTAGTGACATTAAATAATGGCAATATTTTAATAACATCAATTGGTCGAAGGGTAGAACTATTAAATTTTTTTATCACTGAACTAAAAAAATTTAACAAAAGTTTGAAAGTTTTTACAGCTGATATGTCTCCTGAATTATCTGCAGCGAGTAGTATTTCAAAATATAGTATTAAATTACCTCCTGTAAATAGTCATAATTTTGTAAGTAAATTAATCTTCATATCTAAAAAATATAAGATAAATTATATAATACCTACTATAGATACCGAACTAAGCATCTTTTCTAAAAATAAAAGTAAATTTTTAGAACAAGAACTTCATATTATTTGCTCCGATTATGAAATTGTTAAAACATTAAGAGATAAACGAAATTTATTAGTTATAGCCAAAAGATTTAATGTAAATACTCCAAAAATTTATCCATTAAATAATATTATCTATCCTTGCTTTGCTAAGCCGTATGATGGCAGCAGCAGTAAAGACATAATGATAATTAAGGATAAAAATGATTTGAGAATTGCAAGAAAAAATAAAAAGATGTTCTACTCAAAATTTCTTAATTCAAGTTTTAAAGAATATACAATTGATGCTTACTATAATATGGATAGTCATTTAGTTTGCAGTGTTCCAAGAGAGAGAATTTCAGTAAGGGGAGGTGAAATAGAAAAGGGTATTACTCGCAAAGGTAATATTTTAAGTTATTTTGAGACAAAATTTATCAAATTTCCTGGATTAATAGGACCTATAACTTTTCAAATAATGGCAAATACCAAAAGAAACAAATTTTATTTAATTGAAATAAATCCACGATTTGGCGGTGGGTATCCACTTTCATATCATGCTGGTGCGAATTATCCAAAATATCTAATAAAGGAACACATTTTTGGAAAAAAATTAAGTAAATTTCGTGATTGGAAGAATAATCTTATGTCATTAAGATACGATAAAGATGTAATAATAAAAAGGTGAAAAAAGAAAATATAACAGTCGTATTTGATTTAGATGACACACTGTATAAAGAAATTGATTACAAAAAATCAGGAATAGAATTTGTATGTAAACAAATAAAGCACATCTATAATAAAGATATTCGTAAACAAATTTTTAAAGCAGAAAAAGAAAATAAACAAATCTGGCAAGAAGCATGTAAACTTCTTAAAATAACATCTTCAACCTCTGAACAATTCAAATGGCTTTATAGATTACATGAACCAAAAATTAGTTTATCAAAAAATACCTCAAATGTAATTAACAAGCTAAAGAAGAAATTATTACAGATTGCTATTTTTACTGAAGGAAGGGCCTTTACTCAGAGAATGAAGCTTAAGAAACTTAAAATTGATAAATTCAAAATTTTTATTTCTGAAGAATTAAATTATGGGAAAAATGAAATATCATCATTCAAGATAATCATGCGTAAATTGCCCGCTAAAAAGTATTATTACATTGGTGATAATCCAAAGAAAGACTTTCTAATACCAAACAAGCTAGGATGGGAAACAATCGGAATAATAGGAAAAAAAAATATTCATGAACAAAATGTGAAAAATTTATCTAGTGATCATAACCCGCAAATTTGGGTGAGAGATATAGAAGATATCTTAAATATTATTTCTTAAAATCGTATTTTCCAGATCTATTAAGCATGCCGTGAAGCAATCCGATAAATAAATACTTTGAATACTTAAATTTAAATTGAAAAGTCCTGTAAATAAAGTTTGTTAAGCCTCTTAATGTAAAATAAAAGTATATGTATAAGTAATAATAATTTTTTGTCATTTCTTTAAAAACAATATAATTGTTCCTTGTAATATAATAAATTTTAAAATTCGATAGTTCATTATCGACAACTGCACCTCGATGAATATATTTTACATTTCCAAGTGCATAGCATTTAATCCCATTATTTTTCATAAAAAACCCCATATATAATTCCTCACAATACATAAACAAATTAGGTAATTTAAAATTATTAAATCTTTTTATAGGAATTGAAAATAATGCTCCTTGATTGCTAAATGAGCTAAACACCCTTGTATCCATGATTTTATTCCAAAATAACTTGCCTGAAATAAAATTCATTTTTGAACCATAGCTAACTATTTCATTTTTAGAATTGTATTCACATCCAGTTATAACACTTTCTTGAAAGTAAGAATTATTTATTAGGTTTTCTATAGTGTTTTCCATTAAATCAACATCATCATTAATATGAATTAGATGAGTGAATGAATTTTTTATTGCGAAGTTTATTGCTACGTTAAATGCTCCAGAATAACCAGTATTTTGTTGTGAAATAATTACAATCTTTGGAAATAGCTTTTTTATAATAGATATATCTATTTTGTTCTCAGAGTGGTCGATTAATAAAAAACTGACATCACTTTTCTGTTCTGTTAGTTTTAAATAGAGTTTTTCTATATTTTTTATTGAGCTAAAAGCTATTGAATAAAACAATATATTCATTTTGTGATGATTATGACGAATAAATTTATAAATCTTGTTGGTTGCGGGGGTAGGATTTGAACCTACGACCTTCAGGTTATGAGCCTGACGAGCTACCAGACTGCTCCACCCCGCGATAATTTATGCAATCTAAATCTATATAAAAGTAAAGTCAATTAGTTCTCTTTAAATAAGTCTCTTGAATAAACTTTGTTTTTTACATCACTAAGTTGCTCAGACATTCTATTGGCAATAATTAATTCAGATTGATTTTTAAAACTATTTATATCAGCAATAATCTCTAAGTCGTTATAAAATTTTACAGTTAATAATGGTTCATAAATAATTATATTAATTTTTTTTCTCTTAAGATTATTAATTATATCTAAAACTGCACTTTCTCTAAAATTATCTGAACCTTCTTTCATAATTAATCTGTAAATACCAACTGTTCTTGGAAATTTATCAAGAATAGAATGAGTGACAAAGTTTTTTCGTGTTTTATTAGCCTCAACAACAGCAGTTATAATATTATTTGGAATGCCATTGAAATTTTCTAAAAGTTGCTTTGTATCTTTTGGAAGACAATAACCTCCATAACCAAAGGAAGGATTATTATAATAATTTCCGATTCTTGGATCAGCACTTACACCGTCTATTATTTTTTTTGTGGATAGTTCGTGTATTTCTGCAAAACTATCTAATTCATTAAAATATGATATTCGCATTGCTAAATATGTATTTGAAAAAAGTTTTACTGCTTCAGCTTCTTTGGAACTCATTATAAATAATTGAGTGTCTTTTTTTGTTTTGAGAGAACATTTTAATAACATCTTCCCAAATTGTATTGCTTTTTCTGAGTTTCCACCCATTACTATTCTGGATGGATAAAGATTATCATGCAAAGCCATGCTCTCTCTAAGGAACTCTGGAGAAAATATTATATTATCATTAAAAAATTTATTTCTCATTTTATCAGTGAACCCTAGAGGAATAGTGGATTTTATTATTATAAAACAATTAGGATTAATTTTTAAACAATCCGAAATTACCTGTTCAACTGAAGAGGTGTCAAAAGAACTAGTCTTTACATCATAATTCGTAGGCGTTGCAACAATTACATAGTCAGCTTGAGAATATGCTTCATTTTGATCTGAGGTTGCTTTCAAATTTAGAATCTTATTTTTTAAGTAATCCTGAAGTAAGGTGTCATCAATTGGTGATTTTTTTTTATTGATTAATGAAACTCTTTCACTTGAAATATCATGTGCAATTACATCATTTTTCTGTGATAGCAAAACAGCAAGACTTAAGCCTACGTAACCTGTCCCAACAACACATATTTTCATATGGTTACAATAAAGTTCGAGAAATAAAAGTAAAGTGACATTAATTTCACGCTTAGTAGACCTGGCAATGTCCTACTCTCCCATGCCTTAAGACAAAGTACCATCGGCGCTGGAGCCCTTAACGTTCGAGTTCGAAATGGGATC